>Ga0181522_10000636_pt1 | contig 24611 bp, 21 predicted proteins | sample PEATcosm2014_Bin_27_FD_121103 | JGI IMG/M metagenome (GOLD analysis project Ga0181522, IMG submission 121103) | Peatland microbial communities from MTU Mesocosm Facility, Houghton, MI, USA - PEATcosm2014_Bin05_10_metaG | ecosystem: Environmental > Terrestrial > Soil > Wetlands > Peat | place...
ACGGATTCTGTTTTCTCCCTATTTGACGGGGTAGCCGAGAAGGTAGGTTATAGCGACGAAACCGCGGGGTTCTTGGCCTACTTCCCAGACGTAGCCGTTGGCGTTGAGGGAGGCGATCATTTCGCGGAGCTGGGCGGTGGAGTAGGCGCGGAGGCTGGAAATTACGCCGTCGTAAAACAAGAGGAAGGGAATGACGGGGAGGATGTAAGTCCAGAAGAGACGGGAAAAGCGGAAAGGGCGAATGAAGGGCGCGGTTAGGAGGGCGCCGAAAAACATTATGGCGTTTTGCGCGATAGTGAGTGGATGACGGCGAGCGGCTTCGAAGATTCCGATGCCTTGGCGATTGTCCACGGCGTTTTGCAAAATGCCGATGGCTTCGGGCTTGGGAAAGTGGTGGAAGGAACTGAAAATCGTGCGGAAGCCGACGAGTTGGGCGGGGACTTTGGTGGCGTCAACGGATTCGGGCCAGTAGGTGATCTCGCCATGCGTTTCTTGTTTGATGCGCTCGAAGGCGGGCGTGTTTGGATACAAATCGGTGAGGCAGATTTCGGCGAGGCGGCCTTGGGCGTCATGCAGGGAATCGTGCAGCCAGAGCCAGGGGCCGCTGCCTCCGGAACACAGGTCCACGACGCGGGAAGCTTCGCAGGCCTGGAAGGCGTTGTTCAGTCTGGGGGCGCTGCCGCGGTAGATGCGGCCGAGGCTTAGGACGGATTGCAAGGCGTCGGTGAAGTAGTCGCGGAGGAAGGCGGGGAACCAAGGCTGGTCGTGAAATTCCCAGAGGGGCATGAACGGATTAGTTTAGACCATTGTCTGCCAAGTTCGCGAATCTCAAGTTCTCGTGCGCATATTTAGTTTTCAGGCGGCTGCGGGTTTCCAGAGGGCGAGGGTGGCGCCGGTGGGGTCGGTGAAGATGCTCATCCAGCCGATGCCGGGGAGTTCGGTCACTTCCATTACGATTTTGGCGCCGAGGGATTTGGCTTTTTGGGTTGAGGCGGCGATGTCGTCCACTTCGACGTAGGCGAGCCAGGATGAGAGAGCGCCGGGGACGCGTTGTTGCATCATGCCACCGCCGGTTCCTTTGCCGGGTTTTATTACGGTGTAGGTGCCGCCGGGCATGGGGACTTCGTCGAGTTGCCAGGCGAATAGCTGGGAGTAGAAGTTCTTTGCGCGGGCGATGTCGGTGGTGTGAAGTTCGACGTGGACGAATGGGTTTGGCATTTCGATCCTCCGTGGGTAGTTCGGGAAGCGACGGGCATATATTAGCGCAGTTGGGTTGAGCGGTGTTCTCCTCATCGTACGGCTGCGAACATGAGGAAGGAAAGATGCCCGCCTGCCCTTCGCGAATGCCCCCAGGGTAAAAAGGCGGCCGCTACAAAGGCGACGGCACGGCTGCAAACACGGAAAGAGACGGGCTCGGCATTGCCAAGCACATTTGCCGGGCACAGCATGCTGTGCCCCTACGGTCGACCAGCAAGATTGACATGGAGGGTCGGGCAGAGGGGACGTCTGGGTAACGAGCGGTTCGTACCAAAGCGAAAAACGACGACGAGACACCGGTGGTCTGACGACCGCGCGCGAAGATCACAAGAGCCGGCGGGACGCCGGCGCTACGAAAATCGAAGGCGGCGTTCGTTGAAATTCATGGCGCGCACAGATCGCCTGGGCGACACGGCGGCGGGCGCAGCATGCTGCGCCCCTACGGAAATTCGAGCGAGCGCGAAATGTCATTAGGCGGCGGCGGGAGTTTGGGCTTTTAGGCGGCCGGCGCGGATGGCTTTTACCAGGGCGGCGTGGTCGCGGTCGGTCTGGTCGGCGTAGGAAGCGGCAAATTCGGCGAGGGCTGCGTCGAATTTTTCACTTTTGCCGAGATAGCCGCCGATTTGCGCTGCGTCGCCGGTGCGGGCGTGTGCGCGGGCCAGGGTCCAGCCGCAGATTTCGAGGTACTCCAGCCAGTCGCCGCGGGTCATGTTGTCCAGATCGATTTTCATTTTCATGTCGCGGAGCTGGCGAAAATAATAGCTGCGGCCTTCTTCGTCGCGAGTCCAACCGAGGAAGACGTCGCTCGCGGATTGCAGCATGCGCTGGCCGGTGACGACTCGCTCGCCGTGATTGAGGTAGCGACTCTTTCCCGCGTAAGGCTCGAGGACGGAGGGAAGCGCTTCTTTGAATTGGAGGAGCATGGGGTCGTGCTCGCCGGCCATCAGCAGAGCTACGTCGCAGCGCGTTCCTACGCTGCCGACTCCCACCACTTTTCGCGCGACGTCGATAATGTGATAGCGGTCGAGAATCACGCGGCGATCTACGGGAAGAGTCTCGCGGTAGGCGTGGAACATCTGGGTGACCTGCTTTTGCATGAGGTCGCCCTCACGCGTGTGGTACACGAGTGGGGGATGATCGACGATTCGCGTGCGGCCATTTATAACATCAGCGATTTTGGGAAAAATGTGCTCGGCGGTTTGCAAGCGGGCTTTGGCCTCGATTTGCTTCCAGCGAATTTTCGACGCGATAGTCTTGGCGTCTTTGATGAATACTTCGGCGTCCATGCGGGAATACCAGACTTCCAGGTTGCGCATTTCGGCGTACTCGCGGATGTGTTCGCGATAGGATTGCGCCATGGTAAGGACGGCATCTTCGCAGCGGTCAACGCCCATGCCGAGTTCACGCGAAGCGAGGACGATGCTGGCGGCGAGGCGCTTGACGTCCCATTCCCAGGGGGCTTGAAGAGTTTCGTCGAAATCGTTGATGTCGAACAGAAGCTGGCGCTCGGGGCTGGCAAAGCCGCCGAAATTTGCGGCGTGGCAATCGCCGCAGGCCTGCACGCGAATTCCGGTGGAGGGAGTTTTGGAGAGATCCCATGCCATCACTGCGGCCGAACCGCGGAAGAAGGCGAAAGGGGATTGGCGCATGCGGCCGTAGCGGATGGGCAAGAGTTCGGGGAGACGGCCGCGGTCGGATAGGCGGAGGATTTCTATGGGATCGGGACGGGATGAGGGAGGAGTCCAGTTAGCGTGGGAGCTGCGGGGAACTCCTTTGCGCAGGGATTTGCCCGCGGTCATGCGGGATTGGATGCTGGGGCCCATCAGGGTTGAATCTTCGCGGCGGATGCTGTGAATCTTGGCGCGTTCGGTGGGCATGGGCTCGAGTTTATGGTAGCGCGGGGGTTGGGGCAAGTCATGGGGAATGTTTTGCGGTGGCGATGAAATTTGTATGTGCCGCACCTACGGCGCTTGGCCTCGGTTCGTAATTTTTCCCAGCGTTTACACGCTGGGCTAGCTTGTGGCACGCCTCCGGCATTGATTTGGGAGACAGTGCGTTTGACGCCGGCCGACAGGTAGGTCAGCTGGTGCGAGGTGAGGCATTCGCCTCCTGCGTATGTGATCTGCGGCGCTGCAGCGGGCCCGCCACGGCGGGTAGGCGCAGCATGCTGCGCCGCCTTCGGACATTGCAAGGGCAAATCAGCCCGGGGGGGAGCTGGAACCAGTTGGTGCGCGGGAGCGTCTAATATAATAGAATCATAGTATTGGTGATGGTCCGTCATGGAGCTAGCGCGGCGGAGGGTACGACAATGATGCAGTCAGCCCAGCAGGCCACAGCAACCAGGCAGTCCACAGTTATCGGGCAGTCCGCAGCAATCAAGTCGATCCTCTTAAAGAGCTTACTCGGAATATCGTTTGCGGCGGTGCTGGCATTGGCGCCGGCGCCTGCGTTTGCGCAACACGGGGGAGGGGGCGGAGGCGGCGGATCGCATGGCGGCGGAGGCGGTGGCGGGTCGCACGGCGGCAGTGGGGGCGGCGGGCACGCGAGCAGCGGACATGCGAGCAGCGGCAGCGGATCGCACGCCACATCTAACGGAACTTCTTCCGCGAATTCGGGCGGACATTGGTGGAATCCGTTTCATGGCAGCGGCGCGAACGGCGGGGCAGCGGGAAAGGCTGGCAGCACGGGCGCGGGAGCGAATGCTGCAGGCGCGAACGCGACTACCCGATTCGCGGCAGGGAATAACACTTGGCAAGAACCGCCGGCGAACGCGCACGCAAATATGCAATCTCATTTTTACGCAAACTCGAATTCCAGAGCGACGGCTTCCGATAGCCGGACACTTCACCGCACGACGAGCAATGGAGATTTTTCGTCAGCCCGTATATCGCAGAATGATTTTCGACGGCGTCCGATCATATATTACCCGTTCAATCCGTTCGGTTTTGGGTATGGATATGGGTATCCGTTTGGATTTGGCTTCGGCTTTGGTTGTGATCCACTCTGGGACATCAACTGTCCTCTGGGCTACGACTTTGGTTATGGCGGCTTCGGATACGGCGGCGGGTTCGGATACGGCGGCAACTTTGGTTATTACGGCGGCGCGACAGGATTGGGATACGGCGGCGGATCGGACATGAATTTCGAGGTCAGCGGTACCGACGCTGGTGCTGCGGGCGAAGATATGTCTTCTACCGTGGAGAAGGCAGGTGAGTGGCAGAATGCGCCGGACAACAGTTCGCAGAGTAATGTTGCGAACGCGCAGCCTTACGTGGTGGTTTTCTTGCGCGACGGCTCGAGCTACGCGGTGAGCGATTACTGGCTGGCGGGAGGCAAGCTGCACTACGTGACGTCCTACGGCGGGGAAAATTCCGTGGATGCGAATCAGCTTGACCTGCAACGCACGGTGAACGAAAACGCGTCGCATGGAATTACTTTTACGCTGCGGCCGGCGCCGGCAAGCGATGCTACCGGCGGCGCGCCAAAGAGTTTGCAACCGGCGCCATCCAACGACAACCAAACTCCGACGCAAAGTCCGCAGTAGTTTGACTCTGCAAATCGGGAGCTTCAGGCGGGCGCCGCGGCGAATCGGCGGACGCGGCGTGGGTGTCGCACCTACGGCGCTTGGGCCGTCTTCCGGATTTTTCCCAGCCCTTACGGGCTGGGCTAATTTTTCTGCCGCGCCTACGGCGCTGAAGAAACGAGAAGTCGAAAGAAAAATGCTGCACGGGTTTGCCGCGCGACAGCGGGCGCAGATGCTGCACCCCTACGGATGCGGGGTTCGCCGCACCCGATCGGGGAGCTTCAGGGGCTAAAGCCCCTGGTGATGAACTGCGGTAATGTCGCCCCTAAAGGGGCGACCCACAAAGATTGCTTCGTTTACAGGACGGTGCTAACTCCTCGGCTTGTTGACTTCGCAGTTTGCTAAGGCCACAGCTTGCTGACTCACCAGCTTGTTGACTTCGCAGTTTGTTAAGGCCACAGCTTGTTGACTCCGTAGTTTGTTAACGCCACGGCTTGCTGACTCCGTAGTTTGTTAACGCCACGGCTTGCTGACTCCGCAGCTTGTTAACTTCGCGGTTTGTAGCGCCACGGCTTGCTGACTCCGCAGCTTGTTGACTTCGCAGTTTGTTAAGGCCACAGCTTATTGACTCCGCGGTTTGTAGCGCCACGGCTTGCTGACTCCGCAGATTGTTAACTCCGCAGTTTGTAGCGCCACCGATGATGTCGATTCGCGTACATGCATCGTGGTAATCTTGAAACGGCATGGGAAAATTGCGGATATTGGTTGCGGACGATTTCGAGACGGTCCGCAAAGGCGTGTGCGCGGTTCTTTCGTCGCGCGAAGACATCGAAGTGTGCGCGGAAGCGGCCAACGGCGAGGAAGCAGTGCGCAAGGCCAAGGAATTGAAGCCGGACATCGTGATCATGGATTTCTCCATGCCCGTGATGGACGGCCTGGAAGCGTCGAAGAGAATTCTGCAAGCGTTTCCGGATATGCCGATACTGATGTTTTCGATGCACAAGATGGAGGCTTTGACGCAGGCGGCTAAGAACGCGGGCGTGAGCGGGTTCGTCACAAAAGGGGAGTCGGCGCAGAATTTGCTGCGGGCGGTGGACAGCGTGTGGAGGAGAGAGCCTTTCTTTATACTGGAATCGTAGGCGCGGCGGAGCGAAAACGAAAAGGGGAGAGCCAAGGCTCTCCCCTTTTTGTGGTTCGGAATCTTTCGGACTTAGCGGTCGGCGCGAAGCATCACGGTCAACGGCTTGGTGGCTTCGAGCTTGGTGGCTTTCTTGAGTTTCTTGGCCATGTTGTTGATCCTCCAGTTTTTTGTTTGCCTTATTGAGCAGACGCCTGAATGGATGCACATCGGGTGCCAAAGCTGCTTGCGGATTGGGCTTTGGCTATGTCCTTTGAAGGCTTGCAAATAGGCGGGGGCGGCGGAGGGCCAGCATGAGGAAGGTCGCGCGCGACGTTGAGTAAATCAACGGGCGGTGAATTATTCAACGAACACCTACTCATCCCGGCGCGCCGGGGTGAGGCATTTTTGCTTGCCTTACCACGAAGAAAGTCAAAAGAGCCGGCGAGACGCCGGCGCTACGAGAACCACAAAGCGCCTGGGCGGCGTTACAGCGGGCGCAGCATGCTGCGCCCCTACGGCGTCTGGGCAGGTTTACGCAGGGGGTGCGGCTGCGGAGTCGTCGGTGTGGACGCGCTCGGGCGGAAACCGATGCCGACTACGTAGGCGGGAATTCTGCGCAAGATGGGGAAGTGGGTGAGGAGTTTTACGACCAAGGGAACGGAGAGTTGTTTTTGGCTGGCAAGAACGCGGCCGATGACGCGATTCTGGATGAGGACCTGCATTCGCTGTGTCATGCGAGTGGGGAATTCGCGGCGGCGTTGAACGGCGGCGAGATCGTCCTCGGTGACAGTGCTGTACGGGACTTCTGACGCAGGCGCGGTGCGATTGTCTGTTGCTGCCGAGTTGCTGCCCGCTTTCGCGGCGGAAAGAGCGCCGTCATTTTGCAATCCGTTGCGCAAAAAAGACGAATCAATCGGAGCGGCGTTCGATGCTCCAGCCTGCGCGGGCGTGAGACCCATGGCGAGTGCTTCGGGAAGAGCGCTGTCTCCAGGCGACATTTCGGAATTTAGCGCGTCCATCAAGAGAACAGCGCCGGGTATGGAGCCACGCCGAAAAGCGGGCGCAAGAATATTGGCGGCGGCTACGGCGTCTTGTATCGCGAGATTGATGCCGACGCCGCCGATCGGCGACATGGCGTGCGCGGCGTCTCCGATGCAGAGCAATCCCTGGCGATACCACTGCTTCAGGCGGTCCACGGTAACGGTGAGCAGTTTGATGTCGTCCCAGCTTTTTAATTCAGCGACACGATCGCGAAAATAAGGCGAAAGTCTGGCGATTTCTTCGCGGAAGGCGGGCAAGCCGCGTTCACGAATGGGGTCGAACCCGCCTTTTGGAATCACGAAAGCGCACTGCCAATAATCTCCGCGCTGGATCTGCACGAGGATGTGGCCGGAATCAATGTGACCGAAAGTTTGCGCGGGATCACTTGGCTTGCGCGAAATGCGCATCCAGAGGACGTCGATGGGCGAGCCTAGATTTTCCACTTGCAGGCCGGCTTGTTCGCGAACGACGGAACGGCGGCCGTCCGCGCCAATTACAAGTTCAGCACGGACTTCGAGCGGGCCGAATTGGGTTTTTGCGCGTACGCCGGCGACGCGATCGCCCTCGAAAATCAGGCCGGTGACTTCGGCCTGCATGCGCAAATTAAATTCGGGATAGCGTTTGGCGTGGTCGGCGATGAAATTCAGGAAATCCCACTGCGGCATCAGGGCGATAAATTTGCAGTGCGTGGGGAGATGAGTGAAATCAGCGACGGTCGATTTCACGTCGCCAATTTGCACGGCTATATCACGAAGCTCGTCGTGTGGTAGCTTCAGGAATTCGTCGAGAAGGCCAAGCTCGTGCAGGACTTCGAGCGTGGAGGGATGGATGGTGTCGCCGCGAAAATCGCGCAGAAAATCGGCGTGTTTTTCGAGGACCAGGACTTCTACGCCGGCGCGCGCGAGCAGATAAGCCAGCACCATTCCCGCCGGGCCACCGCCCGCGATGCAGCAACGCACGTTGATTTTCTGAACCGGCGCTTCGTCAGGCATGGTCGATTACATTCAATTCGTGCGGCACGTGCATTTCAGAACTTGTGAAAGCACTATCATGGCCTATTGTACTTCAAAATACGCGGTGCTGACCGCAGAACGGTAAGTCCTGGAGATTTCATCGGCAGGTGGATTAGAATTCGAGGTAATTCGACGAGGCCTGGCAATGAGGCACTTGGGCATGCCGCCAATCGCTTTTTGTTGCGCTGCGCTGCTACTTTATATGGTTGTCGGCGGTCAGCCGCATGCTAGCGGGCAGCAGCCCAGCGCGGATTTGCCAAAGGTGTCGTTGATAGACAAGCCGGCGCCGATTTATTCCAGCGACCCGAATGATTCGTGGAATCGGATTTTCTATTTCTTGTTCTCGCGACGGCTTGAAATACGTCTCTCAGATGATTTTCCGGAAGGCGCGCCGTTTTTCGAGAAGGTAAGTACTCGGTCGTTCGAACGCGATGAGGTTGGAGATCGAGCTATCGACCCGCTCTATCCTGGCACTTTTGTGAATACGGGAGAGCTGGTGGTTCTGTCAGACGCCGCTTACCCCGAATTCGCAAAGTCATTGAATGATGCGCTGACTGACGAGATCCCGCGTTCTAACGTGGCGCGAGCCTTGATGCAGAACGATCTGTGGGGCGCTTACGATATTCTTTTTTACAGACTGGTTGATCCGTTTGAGGCGCAATTCGGCCGGCGCAGGCGAGCGTTGCTGGACTTGACGGCGAGATTGATCAAGAAAATTGCTCTGACGGCTGAAGAAATTAGAGCGCTTCCGGATAATTATTCCGCGGCGATTCGGGACGACTCGCTTACCGATGTCTTTCGGAAAGATAGCGGATGGATCGAAGTGCGATGGTTCCCGGAGCGCGACCATGATTTTTCAGCAGGTTTCAGGCGCGTGTCGCGCGTATTTTTGAAGCCGGCCCATCCACCGGGCGACATACAGAAGTTTTTGAACGCGCAGCGGGGCCGTGACGAAGATTCTTTCGGCCGGACGGCAAACCCGGTGGAAGATCTAGACGGCGTTGCGCTCGTAACCCAACTGCTGGTGATTGATAGGGAGGGCAACCTGCTTCCGACGAGGCTCACCAGCGAAGTTCAGGTGCGACACTTCGAAAAAAATGAGAACGGAACATTTAAGAGAACGACGATGCAGGTGTGCGAAATCAGCCGCAAATTATCCGTCAGCGCGCCGGAATCGGGCGGGTTGATTCTCGAAGACGACGATTCGCGAGCGTATCTGGGACATTACACTTTCGCCCAGGTGCAATCGCGGCCCGCGAGCGGCGCTTCGGATGCGCATGAAACTGAGGTGATCTCTCCGCCGGTGCAGGTGAAGCTGAGAACGCGTTGCGCGCAGTGTCATCTGGAAGATCTTACGATGATTCGCACGTTCGCGATTGGTATGCCACCGCATGCTCCTTCGGTAAGGCAGTTGGATCCTGAAGCCGACGAAATTGCGAAATTCGACATCGCGCAAAAGCTGAAGGAGGGGAATTTCCGGGCGCTGCGCGCGTATTTTGATGGGCAAAAAACGCGCTGGTGAAAAACGTTGCGGTGGATTGTTGATTCACTGAAGGCAGCCGCGCTAAGTTGAATGTGTTTAGCTAGTTACAGGACACGGGGCGAAGTATTTAAAAAGTGCGATTCAAGAAGTGCTCACACGGAAAATTATTTTTAGAGGGAAAATTGCGTGTAACTTATTGGAAGACATTTAGTTGCGCCTTGGACGAGTTATGCTCACACGCACAAGGACTTGCATTATTTTTTGAATTCGCGTAGAACTTTTCTTGTTATTGTCGAAATCCGCGCAGAGAAGACCGCAGTTCGCTTTATCCGAAACGCAAACACGAACCTGACGGCATGAGCATTGCCAAGTACTAATGGCGGGCGCAGTATGCTGCGCCGCCTACGCGTGCTCGGTGCTGGCGTACGCCGAGGTTCCCACGTCGGCAACCGGCGCGCCAATCGGGAGATTGGCGTTCCGGGCTACCTCGACCCCTGCATTCCTGAAGTTGTACGCAATTTGCAACGCACGTAAATCTGCTTTGGAGGACGCATGCCGAATTACAACGCGCAAGTTCCGCCATATTCAATTTTTCCGGGCGATGTGGCGCTCGCCTTCAACAACGAATCGCCCGCGGCGGGGCAGGCTAGCCAGCAATTCGCCTTGCCCAGCTACGCAGGATTTCCCGAGAACGGCCGCACGATACGCTGGCAGATCAGCTTCGGCACAGCGCCCACGGCGGTCAGCATCCAATTGCAGACCGCGATGAACGATGTGGATGCGCAGTACGCCGTACCTACAGGCGCTGCCAACATGAACTCCACGTTGACGACGGGCGACAACCTGGTGGCTACCGGGGTTCGCGCGAATTTTGTCCGGGCGAAAGTTATTTCGATTACGGGCGGCGCCGGTGTGACCGTGCAGATTTTGGGATGACGCAGTCTTGTGTCCGGTGTAACGGCGAACGTGTTCTTCGCGCGGGTGTTTAGTTGCCTGCGCAGCAGCGGGCCCGCCACGGCGGGCAGGCGCAGCATGTTGCGCCCCTACAGACCCGGCACGTAATCGTCGCATCGGTCTCGATGGTGCGATCGAAACCTTCGTCGCGAAACGAGCTTCCTGAGCGGGGGCGGCGGGTGTTACCGTGATGATCGGGTCGGGCTGCGGAATCCTAGGCGCCCGAGGAAGGTAACTCGATTTGGCGGAAGGCGTGTTCGCGATCAAACGGTTGGGTCATGGCAAGAAAGCATTTGCCGCGGTGCTGGCGATTGGCGGGGCGATCGTCGCGTTGATGCCTGGGCACTTGCGTGCGCAGGCGTCCGGAAAATTGACACCGCCGGCGCCGAGCCAATCTGCGTCTCAAGCTCACACGGAGCCGCCGTCTGCAGCGCAAACGGCTGAAGCGCCGGCGCAAGTGGTTCAGCGGACGGTCAGCGTGACGTTCGATTACGATTTTTCTGCTTTTCCGCCGTGCTCGGCCAAAGTGACCAAGAAGTGCATTCAACAATTCAATGTGTGGGAAGTTTCCGCGCCTACGCCGATTTTTCTTTTTAGTATTCCTATTCCGCCAGACGCAAAAGGATTGGTGAAGGGAATTACCGGGACGGCTTCGAAAAAACGAGCCTTATTTACGGGGCCGCATCGGTTTGGAGTGTCGGCGAAAATGGCTCCGCCGGGTGGCGAGTCGGATCCGTATCGATGCATGGTTTTCGCGCAAGTGCTGCCTGACAATCCGGCGGCACCCGTACAGACACCAAGCAGTTCATCTCCGCAAAAATAATCTTCGTATTGTTGTGCCCTCTGCTTCGCCGAATTGAATGTCGACCTCGTTGTTGATTGCCTGTGTTCGGGCGGGCACAGCATGCTGTGCCCCTACAGTCAAATTCGAACTGCGTGATTAAGAGCAACTGGCTTCATCGATGTGGGACACGTCCGCGCCAGCGGAAAAATCGACGCCTGCGGGACTCGAACCGGCTTGGCGGAGGGCGTGTCCCGCTACCCGTTTGAAGAAACAAATCAAACATGCCCGTTCCGCTGCGCCTTCTGCGCCGATCGAAAAACCGCCGGCGAGACGCCCTTCGACCGGGCTCAGGGCAAGCCGGCGCTACGAAAGGCGGAAAATGGCGATAGCTGCAAACAAGAAGACGCAGCAGGTCAAATCGAAAAGGCGCGTTGACATGAAACAGCAGGTCGGCGGGCTGGCGGAAGCGCTGCGGGAAGAAGGGATTGACGAACGTGCGATCGCGCACGGGTTCGCGAGTTTGCATAGCAAACTCAGCGGGAGCGAGGACAAGGGCGATCTGAAACTTTTCTTTGACGTGCTGAAGGAAAATCATCGCACGCTTGAGCCGCCGAGTGCGTCCGATCGCAGCAGCGCCAATGACGGCCCTGTCACGATAATCCTGAAGCACAACGTTCCGCGGCCGGCGCGTTAGGAGAGATTCTGCCGGCGGATAGTCGGCGAATGCGTGTCAGCGGGCCCGCCGCGGCGGGCAGGTGCAGCATGCTGCGCCCCTACAAATGCGAGCGGCGCTGCGTTCCGGGTCTGCCAACGACCTGCTGCGGACTTTATGCTAACCGTCACATCCGGGATGGAGCGTTTCGCGAGTAACGAAGCAGGACGCACACATGTCGACTTGCACTACGAGCCGTTTCCTAAGCAGAGGGAATTTCACGCTTCGCCGGCGAAGTACAGGCTTTTCGGCGGGGCGGCGGGACCGGGAAAATCGAAGGCGCTGCTGATGGAAGCGGTTCTGCAGGCACACGAGCATCCGGGAGTGAATACGCTTTTGTTGCGGCGGACATTTTCCGAGCTGGAGCAATCCCTGCTGCTTTATTTTCGACGCGACATTCCTCGCGAGCTTTATAAAAGCTACAACGAATCAAAACACGTGGTGACGTGGTGGAACGATTCCACGACGCGCTTCGGGTATTGCCAGAGCGAAGCAGACGTTTACCAGTATCAAGGTGGCGAATTTCTTTTTATCGGAATTGATGAGCTTACCCTCTTTACCCTCCGCCAGTGGCAGTTCCTCACGTCACGTAACAGGTGTCCCGTGCCGGACGCGTTCGCCTGCATGGCCGGTGCTACCAACCCCGGTAACATCGGGCATGCGTGGGTGAAGTCGCTGTGGATCGATAAACAACCCGCGTCCGGCATGGAACATCCCGAAGAGTTTGACGCAAGCGATTACGATTTCATTCCTGCGCGCGTTTCGGACAATCCGATTTACGCGGGCGATGAAAATTATTTGAAGACATTGCGCGCGCTGCCTTCGCATTTGAAGCGGGCGTTTCTTGATGGCGACTGGGACGTTTTCGCGGGGCAATATTTTGACAGGTTTGATTGCTCGCGGCATGTGGTGCGCGCGGAGCGGGTTGATTGGAAGCCGTGGTGGGCGCGGTGGATTTCGATTGATTGGGGGTTTGAGCATCCGGCGGCGGTGTATTGGCATGCGCAGGTGCCGGCGAACGGCGGGCCCGCCTTAGCCAAAACAGCGATTGGCGCTTCAGCAGATCCTTCACCTGGCCAGCAGGGCCAGGTTCAGGATGAAAATCCTCGTCGGATTTTCACGTATCGCGAGTATGTGACGCATCGGACTTCGCCGCGGGATTTGGCGCGGGAGATCGTTGAGCGGAGTCTCCTCAGCGGACATTCCGCGCGCCGGGAGGAATCTGCTCTTGGTCCGTACGCACCGCAACAGCAGATCCCTCGTCGGCCACAAAACGGCCTCTGTCGGGATGACAGCGCGGTGAGGACTGGTAGTGGGCAGGAGAAGATTGACGCGATTTATCTTTCGCCGGATGCGTTTGCGCGGCGGACGGATGAGGCGTCTATCGCGGATCAGATGGGCGACGTTTTCGTGGCGGCGGGAATGCCGCGTCCTGTTCCGGCGGACAACGACCGCGTGGGCGGGTGGATGTTGATGTACCAAATGCTGGACGCGGGGGAGTGGCTGCTCACGGAGAATTGCGTTGAGCTGATTCGAACGATTCCGAACCTGGTGCGCGATCCGGCGCGGGTGGAAGACATTGAAAAGATGGATGGCGACGATCCCGCCGACGCGGCGCGGTATGGGTTGAAGTCGCGTTATGGCGCGGGACGAGCGTGGCAAACTTCACCGCCGCTTGAACAGCGGGTTGCGGAGCGGGTTACGTCAACGGATCCAACGGGACGCGCGATGCAAATGCGCAAGTTTCAGGAGGAAGAGAAGCGTCGGGTGCAGCCGGTCTCATTTTTGCATCATCACCGGCGGAGATAGCACAGCCGCTTAAAACCTGCACAACCTATGAACATTCAGACTATTTGGCGGAGAATTTCGGCGACGCGTTATACGCGGGCGCTGGAGGCGGACGTGGCGCGGCTGAGGGCGGAGAATCGGGCGCTGCTGAATTCGATACTTGGAATTGCGGGGGTTCCGCCGATTACGGTGCTACCTGATTCGGTGTCGATAGGAGCACAGGAAGCGCGGTCTCTGCGTCTCGAAAGCGATCGTGGAAGTGGGACCGCCGGCGCCACGCAGGTCAGGCTTCCTGTTGCGAAAATGAAAGCGACGGACGGGAAGACGCAAGGGGCAAACATGGTCACGCCGATGCGCAAACGTTCGTGGCACCAGATTTACCGCATGCTGGAGATTGATTCGGCGAGGAAGAAGCCCGCCTCGGCGGGCAAGCCACAGGAAGCAGTAGACATCCCACCGGCTACGACGCGGGGCTAGTGCCGGGCGTAACGGCCTCGGCCGTGCTTCAGCGCGCACCGCACGCGGTGCCTCCACCGGATGTTTGGGCTTTAGCCAACTTGCCGGCGCGCACTTTTGTTTTACGTTTTCCAATACATTTGATTTTACAAAACTGGAGGGAACATGCCGTTTATTCGAGGGCGTTACCACATCAATCCAATTGCCGGGGAGGCGCTGGAAGCGGCGCGGGCGGCCGAAGCTGCGCTATCTGAGTTGGAGGAGGAGGCGGATGGCGCGCTGGCTGATTCCGCGGACTCGCAGTCAGATCAGAGTGGAGAAGATGACGACGAGTTCGGCGGAAACGCTTCGCAAGCAGGAGCCGGACCGATTCACCGTGTAGAGATCGAAGCGGCGGAGCTGGTGCCGTCGCATTCGGGGCGGGCGCAGCGCGGGTTTGTTGCGCATGTGCATCGCGAGGGTGCTGGAGCTCCTGGGATGCGCGGCGGGGTTGCGTCGAGCTCGCCGAGGCTGCCGGGGGAGTATTCGGCGAGTGCGTATGCGGCGCGTCCGCAGACACATGTCTTTGCGGGGCATCGAGATTTGATAAGTTTTCTGCGGGATGAATTTGCGAAGGATTGCGCCAAGTAACGAACTAAGCGACATCGCGCTTGATCGGTTCTTATTTGCGGAGACGCTTACAGAAGCATTTCGACATCCCAAGACCCCAGAAATATCCCAACGTCAGCCATAACGCCAGGTCAAACAGAATCCTGTAAAAGCCGTGGGTATTAAAGAAAAACAATCCGGGGCGCTGGTAATAGTCGAATGCCGTAGTAGTGACGAACATCGTCAGGCCAAAACCTAAAATACCCAACAGTATCCACCGGCGCTTAGCCTTGGCGATGACCTTGTCTTCGTCGCCGCTCGATAACGGTTCCATTGCTCAAACAATAACATAAATCCACACGTCCCTAGCGAGACATACATGTCCACACAGAAGCAAATTCCGATAGCGGATCCGGCGATTGTGCCGGTGGAAGGGCCGACGCGGGCAGCTAATGCGGGAACTGGATTTGCGAGCGCTGCGAATTCGTCGCGAGGACTTACCGAGAGCGCGGGCATTTCCGTCGCATCTGCGGCGAATCCTTTTGGGGCGAACAACGAGCAGTTGCCGGATAGGTTGCAGGAGGCGTTGCGACGGCTCGTGTTCCAGTTTTCGACGGAATCGGAATCGACGCGGCGGCAGGAAGTGCGGCGGATCAAGCAGGCGCACCAATTTTGGCGGGGGCTGCAATATTTGTGGTGGAGCGAGCAGGACCAGAACTGGCATCTTCCGTTCGAGCAGAAAATGACGGACGGCTCGACCATCGAAGATTTGCCGCGTTACGAGTTCGTCACGAATATTTATCAGGCGTTTGGGTTGTCGCTGGTTTCGGTGCTTTCGCAGGACGTGCCGCGGGTGCGGTTTTTTCCTTCGTCGGCGCAGGCGGAAGAGGATGTGGCGGCAGCGAAGGCGGCTACGGAAGTGGCGGGGCTGGTTGAGCGGAACAATCGCGTGGGGAATTTGATTGTCGATGAGGCGTTTCAGCTTTGGACAGACGGGAAAGTTGGCGCGTATGTGCGGTTTGTGGTGGATGGGCAGCGGTTTGGATTTCATCCGGAGACGGAGATTGGCGCGAGGGAAGTAAGGATTGGCGGGGATGTTTACGTTTGTCCGGAGTGCAGCGCGGAGACGGCGGCAAACGATACGGGCAGCGAAGGATCGCTAAGTGGCAGCATTGATGCGCCGGGCAACGAAGGGCAACAGCAGATCCCTCGCTCCGCTCCCTTCCTTCGTCAGGGCAAGCGGGATGACAGCGTTTCTTCAGTTCCGCCAGAGGCCGATGTTTCGCAGGGCTCATCTGGGGCGCTGCAGTGCAATTTTTGCGGGGCGGTGTTGACGGAAGAGGATTTTGTGGCGGCGGAGACGGTTACGGTGCCGGCGGGGCAGACGCGGCTGCGGGTGCCGAACGGGCAGGAGGTGATCACGATTGTTGGCGGGCTGGAGCTGAAGACTCCGCCGTGGGCGAACGAGATGCATGAGTATCCGTACTTGCAGTGGAATCTCGAGGTGCATCAGGCGCGCCTGCGAGCGGCGTATCCGCATGCGGCGGACAAGATTGGATCGCCGGTTGCGCCGGGGGCGCAGCAGTACGAGAGGCTGGCGCGGCTTTCGCAATCGCAGGGCGGGCCGCTGACCGAAGGCGGGGACTTCAACATCAATTTGATTACGTTTCAGAGGACATGGCTGCGTCCCTGGGCGTTTTTCGCGCTGGACGATAAATCCATGCGCGACGAATTGCTGCAAATGTTTCCGGACGGGGCGTACGTGGCGTTTGCGGGCGATGCGTACTGCGAATCGCGCGACGAAAATATGGACGATCACTGGCGCGTGCTGCACGCGCTACCGGGAGACGGGTCGAGCGGGCGTCCGGCGCTGGGGGACGCGCTGATCAGCGTGCAGGAACGGTTCAATTCGCTTTCGAATTTGCAGATGGAAACTTACGAGTACGGAATCCCGCCGATTTACGCGGACAGCGAAGTGCTGGATTTCGATTCGTTGCAGAACCAAACGGCCGAGCCAGGTTCGCATTATCCGGCGCGGGCGAAACCGGGCCAGTCGCTGGCGGCGGGATTTTTTCAGCCTGAGCCGGCGGAAGTTCCCGGCGATCTCGCCGAACACGCTGCAAATTTGATGGGGCCGATCGCGCAGTTTCTTACCGGAGCTTTTCCGGCGCTTTTTGGCGGAGCGATGTCGAACAACGACACGGCTTCCGGCTACGCGATGGCGCGGGACCAGGCCATGGGGCGCATCGGGCTCGTTTGGCGGCGGATGAAATTCTTCCATGCGGACATCATGCTGCTGGCGGTGGATTGTTTCCGGCGCAACCGTCCGAATGATGTGGAAGTGACGCTGCTGGGGGCGGGAGCTGCGTTCGAGTCGCAATGGATTCGGTTGGCAGACCTGAAGGGGAATTTATTCAGCTACCCGGAGACGGACGAGCAGTATCCGACGCTGTGGTCGCAGCAACGCGCGGTCTTGTTGCAATTGATTGCGAATCCTGACCCGCAGATTCAGGCGGTGCTGGCGCATCCTGAGAATATGGCGCTGGTGAAGAGGCTAATTGGGCTGGAAGAATTTGTGATTCCGGATGAGGAGTCGCGCACGAAGCAGTACCGAGAAATCGCGCAGCTTGTGGCCGAGCTTCCGCTCGTGAAGCGGCAGGACGTGACCAGCGCGGTGAATCCGGCGTTTAAGGAAGCTGTTGCGAGCGGTGTTGACGCGGAGATTATTTTGCCCAGCATTATGCCGGACGAGTTTGCGGACAATCACGCGGTGGAGTTGGAAATTTGCATGCGGTGGTTTTCGTCGGATGCGGGGCAGGTGGCGAAGATTGAAGCGCCGCTGGGGTATGCGAATGTTCGCGCCCACGCTTTGTTTCACCGCGATTACTTGCAGAAGCAGCAAGCGGCAGCGGCACCGCAAACATCTCCGATGGCCGCGCCGCGAGCGCGTAGATAGTCCATTGGCCGCGCCACAGCGGGCGCAGCATGCTGCGCCCCTACGAAAGCAGGGTGATTAGCCACATTTATAGAGTGCGTTCGATGTTGGTGGTAGAGCGGGAGCTGCCGTAGGCGCTCTTTTGTGTTGGCGGCGGAGCGACCAGGCGGACGACGTGCAGGAGCCTTTCGGGCTTGAAGGGTTTTGCCATGCAGACGACCGCGCCGAGCTGATGGCTGGCGGCGTAGTCGGCGGGTTGCGCTGCGCGCGTCAATAAAATTACGGGGACGTGCTGCAGGCGATCGTTGCGTTTGATGATCAGGCAGAGATCGTGGCCGCTCATGTCCTTGCCTTCGACTTCCGCTAGGAAGCAAACCGGCACGGTGGTGCGCAGAACTTCGAGCGCTTCCTGAGCCGTAGGCACGACGATAACGGTGTAGCCGTCCTGACTAAGAACGTTGCGCATGATGTCGGCAGTGCGCTGATCGGATTCGACAGCGAGAACGACTGACGGCTGTTTCCTTTGCGCGGCCGGGATTGCGGAATTGCGGCCGCCGACGGCGAAGGGATCACCCTTGGCGGCATCCTTGCTGTCGTTTATTTGCGCGGCTTTGGACGCGGCGAACTGAACGGCAACTCCGTAATGTCCGCCGTCTTGTTCGGAGACGCGGACTACTTCAGCGCGCTGCGGGGTGTTCAACGCAGCAGCGGCGGTGGAGTACGGAAACGTGACGTCGAGAATCTGGCCTTTCCAGTAGCCGCCGCGGGTGGCGGTGAAAAGGAGGCCGTCGCGCGAGACGTCGATGCTCTTGCAGACTTCTTCAAAAGGCTCGGGAGAATCCACGGCGCGCACGTGAACCTGCGCGGAAATTTTCGCGCGTTTGCGGCGGCGTCGTTCTACTTGAGCGGCGGTCTCTGCGGCGGCTTTAGCGTCTGCGGAAGTAATTGTCGTGCTCATCCCACACCTCAGAATTTTTCGGGCGCGTGGCGTCCGGGCGAATCAGCGGCGGCTGAAGAAGGCTTGGTCCGCGCTGGCATATATAGATGTACAGGGTGGTGGCGAGGCGGGGAATAGTACCTTGGTTTTAATCCGACGCAATTTGAGATGCACCTGTCTGCGGCTCGCGTAAGCTAAGGTCTTGCAGCAGGTTAGGAGCGGCGATACCTGTACTCGTACGGTTACCTGTAAGAATCAATGTGGAAAACAATCTGGAGCTCGGAGCTAGATCGTGACACCTAATTTCCGATGACATTGCCAAGCACTCGTGCCGGGCACAGTATGCTGTGCCCCTACGATGCGGATCTTGGCGCGGATCAATATGCGTCGAAGTTGTTGTTGTTTTCGCCTTGGGAGCGCTGGGCGAGTTTTCGCTGGGAGATGTTGACGACCCAGGAGGCGATGTTGGACTGCGTCACCGGTGCGGGGAGACGCTTGAGCATGGATTTCCAACTGTAAAATTTCAGGTACATGTCCTGAACGTTTTTCTCGATTTCTTCGGCGGAGAAATTTTTGGGCTTGATGTGGCAGAACTCGCCGGGGAAGCGGCCGATGTCTTCGAGACGCAGAATGCGGTCGTCGGCCTTCATTTTTTCGAAGAACATGGTGCCTTTTTCAGGACAGAGGATATTGAAGTAAGCGACCGGAACTTTTTCCTTGTGCAGGAACTCCAGCGTGTGTTCGAAGACGCCCTGCTGTTCGGTGTCCCAGCCGAAGATAAAGTTGAGCGAGTAGCTGATTCCGCGTTTGCGCAGATTGCCCAGCATTTCGCTGTAGCGATCCACCTTGTTGAAATTTTTGTTCATGCCTTTGAGGGTGGCGCGGTCGATGCTTTCGAGGCCCATGTTGACGTGGAGCAGGCCGCTGCGCTGGGCCAAGTCCATATACTCGTCGTCGTAGCATAGAAACGAAGTCCACAGCGCGGACCAGCGGAGCTTCAGCGGAATCATGGCTTCCATCAAAGCCATAGCGCTGGCGCGCTTGCCGCCGAAATCGCTATCGCCGAAGAAAACATTCTTCGATCCGGTGTGCTTGATGTCCTCGATCACGTCTTGAACCGGGCGAACGCGAAAGCCTCCGCCGAGGTACAGGCGCTCGGAGCAGAACTCGCACTGCATGGGGCAGCCGCGGGAAGACATTAGCGAGAAGGTCTTGAACGGGCCGTATTTTTTCAGATCCAGCATGTCCCAGCGCGGCAAGGGCAAATTAGCGATGCTTTTCATCTGGGGCGCTTGATAAACCTTTTGCAATTTTCCGGCCGCGGCATCTTCGAGCATTTGTGACCAGATCGGCTCGCCTTCGCCGATTCCGATTGCGTCGCAATGCTTGGCGGCTTCGTCGGGGTGAAACCAGACATGCGGGCCGCCCATGATCACAGGGATGCCCCGATCGCGGAACTTGCGGGCAACGTCATATCCGCGAATTGAGTGCACGGTCCAGGACGTGATGGCCACGAGATCGGGCTTGCAATCGAAGTCGATGTCCTGAAGCTGTTCGTCAACGAGTGTGACATCCCAGCCCTTCGGGGTGAGCGCGGCGAGATAAGGAAGCGTGAGGGGCACGAGCGCACGCATACGCGATTTGAAGACGGTTCGGTCGTTTTTTGAAAGGTAGTGCGAAGGCTGAATGATTAGGATTTTATTATTCATGACTCTCCGGGTAAAAAAATCGAGTGATATCCTTTCTGCTGCGCGCTACTGCACGTTCGCGGCGAGATGGACTGCAGGTTGTTGATTCGCTGGACAATCAGTCCCCCAGACCTGGCTCAAGATCCAGCTGTTCCAACGCCAAAATTTTAGCTGTCGGCTTCCACGGATGTCAAGGCCGGAGAATCTTAAGAATATACATGGAGAAGCCACTATGGCTGCCACCCCTGCCACGATCAACGGTTCACAAAACGGTCCGGTCGAACCGGGCGTGAAGTCGCCGGCGCGGACTGCTGTGGAATCGGGGACGCCGAATCTCGGCGCGACAGATGACGAAATTCTGGGCTTGACGACGAAGGTGCGGCGAAGAGATTCTCGCGGCGCGCAAACGCCGGCGGAGACTTCGCACGCAGCCACTGACCTCGATCAACTGGAATTGGATTTCGCGGGCGAAAATCGAGGGCGCAACGGCGAGACAACGAGCGGTGTTTCTTCCGGCGCGTCTGAAAGACGGAAGGCCGCAAAAAACGGTGATGCAGAAAGCATCGACGATCGCGCGGGGGCGGCGGCTGAAGCAGTCACTGCAGCCGGCATAGCAGAGCCCGCGCACTTGAAAACGGCGCTCGAAGCAAACCCCGAATTGCGCGCGGCATGGCGAGAGGCGAAAGCTTATCGCGAAACTTTTGCAACGCCGGAGGCAGCGCGCGCCGCCACAGGGATGCTCGCAGACCTGAATAGAATGGACGCGCTGTTTTTCTCGCGCCGACCGGAAGACCATGAGCAGCTCGCGCGGGCGGTGGCAGATTTGGACCCTGATGCGTTTGCATCACTCGCACGCGCGATGACACAGGTTGCGCAGACGGCCGGCGCCACGTTTCCTGCAATCGCCGCGCGATCGGCGGTAGCGAATCGTGCTGCCGGGGCACAGTCTGCCGCAACGGACAGGGGATCGTTCGGCGAGCCGCGAACACGCGGGGAACTGCAAGAGCAAATCCCTCGCTCCGCTCCCTTCCTTCGTCAGGGCAAGCGGGATGACAATGCTGTGGTGGGCCCCAACGCTCCGGCAAGTAGCGTCGTTTCTGGCGTCACGCCCGCACAGGAGGAATTCTTCCACTCGACGAATGCGGCGGCGGTTGAGGGCGTGGTGGAGGCAATCGAAGCGCAGGTGGAACGGCTGCTGCCGGAAGGGATCTCGAAAAGCGCGCGCAATCGCGTGGTGGGAGAGATTTATCGCGAGCTGGATTCCACTCTGCGAGCAAATCGTACACTTACACAGCAGATGCGCGACGCGTTTAGGTCTGGCGAGCTTGATACAAATCACCAGAAGGCGATCGTTTCGCTGATCACGGGACGCGCGCGGCAGGCGTTACCCGGAGTCGCCAAACGAGTGCTCAATGAATGGACGACGACGGTTGTCTCCGCGAATCAGCAGCGTCGGGAGCGCCAGCGCACTGCCGAACGGCGCGTGGACATTGGCGGAGCGGGCGGCGCGGGGAACGAAGGACGGCACTCGATGGGACCGCGCGAAATAAACTACGCGCGCATGTCGGACGCTGACATTCTGAATTTATAGCCAAGGGCGCAGAAGATTCTACGATCCTCCGCAATTGCAACACGCGTTCAGCGCTTACAGTGTGGTGCGGCCAGTGGAAACCTTGTAGGAGGAGATGGCTTTCGCAATTGAATTTACCAGCGCCTGTACCTGGGCGGCGGTGTGGCCATCTGGAAGTTTCATCAGGCCGGCGGTCATCAGACCATTGACCGCAGTGGTGAGATCCGAATCTACCTGGGTCCAATTCACAACTCCATTCGAGGTGTCGGTCACGATGTAGGAATCAATCACGCGCAGACCGACGCCGGGCGTGAGCATTTGAAGCATGCCTTCGTTGTCATTCATAGCGGTGACGAGATCGAGAGTGAACCACTGTAGATCCTGCACAGTGGTGCCCTCCGGAGGAGTAATGAAACCGCCGGCAGCCGCAGCGTTCACAATTTGCGAGACCGCGAGGTCCTGCGCGGACTGATTCGCCGAGCCGTTGGCATTTGTGGGAGGCATGGCGTCTGAAATCGCGCTGGCAATTCCAGTGAGCAACAGATAGCTGTGGTGGGTCTGCACGATCAGCGAGACGGCCACGCCGTAAGCTTCAAATTGCGGCAGAGTCATGCCGTATCGAGGCGAGGTGATTTTTGTGGTGACCGCGTTGGCCACGAAACACTGCACGGCGGCGGCTTGCGATGCAGTACAGCTTTGAGCGCGCGCGGAAGGCGTGGCGGAGACAGCGGTTGCGAGACAGATTCCCAGCAAAGCAAGATTTTTCAGTCCCATGGTAAACGACACCTCATTATAAATTTTTAACGCGGTTTCTCTGGAAGGGGGCTGAGACGAGCGCCGAGATGCTCGCTTGCTTCCTGACGCCTACATCCTCTCCTGCGGCCGGAAGGCGTGCAACTGGCCTAGAGGACAGGTGGGCACTGGTACCAATGGACAGTATGCCTCGATCCTTGGAAGTGAGGAATTCGGTTGCAACTATCGGTGCGCCGCGCAAACGCGTTTCGCGCTGAACAACTTTTCTTTCGCGGCATTTTTCTTTGCCAATGGTCCGAAGAGGACATCCCCGCAACATCGAACTCGCGTTGGACATTCGCGTGAGTCTCTTACCGTGAACGGCCGATCAGCGGCCCTTCACTCAGCATCGATTTCCATTTCAAGGGAGAATTCAATCACATGGCACAAATGCAAAATGCGCAATCGGTTGCGCTGCAACTGGAAAAAGTCCGGGACAAGCTTCCGCTGCTATACGAGCGCGATGACATCCTGCTGACCATGATCCAGCAGCGCGGCGACGTGGAACGCGTCAGCTCGCGGAACATGCGTTTGCCGCTGCAAATCCGTCCGGGAGGCAAAGCAGGATTGGCGAACATGGACGGCGGAGATTTGGGCCGCGGCTCGGGAACGGTGTACGACGTGGCGCAAGTCACGCCGGTATTTTTCCGGCATGCGGTAGAAATTACGAAGTTGGTGGAATACGCGTCAAACGCGCCGGAAAAAGCAATCGAGAACGCTGCGAAACGCGAAGTGAAGAATGCGATGTTTCAGTTTCGCGCGTTCCTCGACAAGGTGATGCAGACGAACGGAAACGGCGTGCTGGGCACCGTCAGTTCCATTACGACCACGGGACTGCCGGCCGGCGTAGCGGCGCAATTCGGGATGGCCAAGCCGCCCGGGGCGCAGCTTTTTTACTACAACCAGACCGTGCAAGTTTACGATCCTACGCTGACAACGAATCGCGGCTCGGCCAACGTTTTGCTGGTGGATCCGTTCAATTCGCTGATTCAAGTGGACGCGTTGCCTACGGGGACCAGCGTCAACGATCTGATCGTTCACGACGGGCTTACCGGGGCGCAGCCTACTTCGCTCTTCGGCATTCTGTATCATCAGACGAACGCGACGACAGGGACGTGGCTGAATTTGAATCGCGCAACGTATCCGGTGGAACTTGCGACGCCAGTGGTGAACGGAAACAATTCCGCAATTACGCCAGGTGCGGTGCGTCTCGCCATCAACAAAGTCCGTAAGGCTTTGGGTTCGAATCAGGTTTCGAAGCTCATCGCTTACACGGCGCTGGAGCAGGAGCACCAGTGGGAGCAGCTCGGCGTGACGATTTCGCAGATCATCAAGGAAGGAGCGGGGGGGCGCGCGAGCGATCTCGACCTGCTCTTTACCGGCGAAAAATCGATGGCGGGCGTGCCGATCAAGTCGTCGATCAATGCCAATCAGACACGCGTAGATTTCCTGGATCTTTCGCACTGGGGCCGCGCGGTGATGCAGGACATTGATTTTTACGACGTTGGCGGGCAAACCGTTTTTCCGATTTACGGCGCAAGCGGTGGTATTTCTGCGGCGTACATCTTTTACTTCGTGACAGGATTCCAGGTGTGGAACGAGTCGCCTCGCAGCGGCGCGTTCATCAATAACTTGGCAATTCCGACGGGGTACTAGTCGTAGATTTCGGTTCGGCGTTGGGTTTGAAACATTGTCTTCGTGGCGCCGGTATCTTGGCGGCGGGTCGGAAGTCGATGCAGAAAGTCAAAAGAGCCGGCCCTTCGCAAAGGACTCTGGGTGAATCCCTTCGGGATTCACGAGACGCCCTTCCTTCGTCAGGGTAAACCGGCGCTACGAAAGGCAACACGGTGTGGCACGATGGGCCTGGGTGGTTTCCTGTCGTCTAGGTGACGCATCAGCGGGCGCAGCATGCTGCGCCCCTACGGTTTATTGGTGCGAGTGGCATGAGGGATCGGGCAGAGGGGACGTCT
>Ga0181522_10000642_pt1 | contig 24449 bp, 28 predicted proteins | sample PEATcosm2014_Bin_27_FD_121103 | JGI IMG/M metagenome (GOLD analysis project Ga0181522, IMG submission 121103) | Peatland microbial communities from MTU Mesocosm Facility, Houghton, MI, USA - PEATcosm2014_Bin05_10_metaG | ecosystem: Environmental > Terrestrial > Soil > Wetlands > Peat | place...
ATAGACACTACATTGTTTGTCATTGGTGGTTACTAAAATTGACCCAGGCTAATCCAAGATCCCGCCTATGGTCTTTTGGTGGCCATGGGTGAAAAACGACAAACATTAGGATCCATACGGTATTCATTAAAAAGACAAGTGTCTTCTTCCCCCCTCACGAAAAGACGTCGGAAGGATCCACCCCCACGCGCGGTTTCTTGGCGGTCGCCGCCTCGTCTGTCGAAGAGGTATCCACTCGAGTGCGCTTCTTTAGCTTCTTTTCGAGGTTTTTCTTGCGCGCCTCTCGCATCTCATAGCAGTCGGTGCACATGTGATGACCCTTTTCGTTGAGGCGCAGGGGCTCGTCCTCCGTGTGCCAGGGACAGAATTCGTCGGCGCAAAAGACGGGCTCGTCCGGTGGATAGATGGCTTCTTTTCCACAGCGTTTGCATTCGGGGAAGAGAGCCGGTGTTTTCGCTGGTGTCGCCTTTGTCTCCTTCTTCTTTGCATTGTTTCGCACACGGGGTCCCTTCTTTTCTTTCTGGACAAGGAGATAGCAGTGCCAGCAGTACCCCGCGCGGGCATTGGCCATGTTAGAACAGCCCGAGGCGCGGCAGGGCTTGAGTGGTTTGGCAGGCTTGACAGGCTTGGCAGCAGCGACGGGCGGAGGAGGGTCAATGACCACGACATTGGCTAGCAAGGGAGTAGTAGTGGGGACTAGCGCGGGGGCAGGAGTAGGAGGAGCAGCAGGGATTGGCTTGTCCGCGGTGGGGGTAGATGCAGGAGCCGCCATTGGTTTAGCGACGGGCGCAGAAGGAGCGGGACTAGGAAGAGGTTTGGCCGCGGCCGGAACCGCCACCGTACGGAGGGTAATGGTCGCGCCTTGGCCTGGCGTCCAGTCCACCTCAAAGTCACCCTTTCTCATGTCGTCCACGAGGATCTTTTCCATGACCGTGGTCAGTCCGTGCCCGGGCCAAAGCGTACTCCACGTCACCTGCGCCGCCTTGGCCCCGGACAACAATTGCCCCATGACGGCTTCACAGGCGCGGGCGGTCCACCCATGGAGCTCTAACATCTCGAGACCAGTTGCCACCCTGGATTGGCGGAGGGATGCCAAGGACGATACAATACTGGCATCCAATACCGCCTCCTCCTTTTGAGCAGCCATGAGGAGTGTTGCGTGTAAAGGAGAATGAACACAGTTTGGCCTCCCAAAAGACTGGGCGTGATCACACTCTCGGTTCATGAACGGAAGGTCAGTGTCTTTTTCACACGTTGACGGTTAGATTCTCCTCGCACACTCCTTGCACACGAGTTGCCCCGTCACACGATGAACGTGCGTCGCGAGTCCATGCTGCGCTTCCACGTGCGGGCAGGCCCAATTGATCCGGATCGTTTCCACGCCGTCGGGCGCATCCCAGAGGCGCGCCAACAAGTCCTCGGCATTCAGCACGGGCTCTCGGTTCCGAATGTGCCGCACTTGCAAATAGCGCGTCAAGGCTCGGTACGCCCGGCCAATGTAGAGCGGATCGCGGCCCACCGAAAGGACAAAGCCAAACAGACGCCGGAGAACGCGAAACAAGCTTGTAATGGGGTTTGCGCGAGTAAATAACCAAGCGCCAACGAGGGTGACAAGGGCATCCCATATCAGGTCGATCCCAGTCACGGCCCATAGCACCGCAACGCTCGCCATGGACGAAAGAAGTGTTATTTTATCTGCAAAGTATTGAGCAAGCGCCTTGGCCTGTGCCTTGGTCTCTTCCTCGCTGGGTCGGAGTCGGGGACTAAACGGGCCCAGGACCCTCGTTTCGGGCGGCAACTGGCCCGACCACACGGGCAAGGCATAGAGTTCCTCGAGCGTGAAGAAGCCCAATTGCATCAAGAGCCCGTAGCCCTCGAGCTGGTAGGCGCCCAAGTGGGGCTCGGTCTCGGGCAATAAGCGCTTCTCGAGCGATACACGAAGCGAATCCCGGGCTTCAAAGTAGAGTTTGAGCCGCGCCCGCTCGTCCATGTTTAGTTCCATGGATTCCACCGCTTGGGACCGCAGTCGCTTGGTCGCGGAAACGACGCGCTCCGAGGGTTCTCGCCGATCGCCAATCGCGCGCTGGAGACAAGCATAGACGAGGGATGGGATGGCCGTTCGAGACCCTAACGCGAGCAAGAAGTCCTCGACATCCACCTTGTCGAGCATCATGTCCATGGCATACACCTCGACCGTGACCGACGATTGGTTCACTGCCAACTCCAGATCGACGCGATAGGGCGGTCCTTGGCCTGGGTCTTGCACCGAGGCCAAGACCAAGGGAGGCGCGGGTTCAGGCATGGGCTTATACAAGACGCCATTGGGCGCGTCATAGCCCACCTCTTTGCACGCGGGGTCGGCCAAGTAGAGCGTGGTGGCGTAGGGCGGGGAAAACGAAGACGGGGGTGTCATGTAGACGCGAGACAAGGCAAGGGCCGGAATGGTGTTTCGCCGGCGCCGTCCCCCATCCACGGGCATGTAATCTTGCATTTGGCGGACGGCGGGCCCATTCGAGACGTGCATCGATACGTATCCAGTCGTGGGCCATGGAATGGGAAGACTGTCTTCATGACGGAGCGCCATCTTGACTTGGAGGAAAAGAGGTTGTTGGCCAGTGCCTCTATACCCTTGGTGCCATTGGGCCAATAAGGGTTTGTTGGGGGGCGGGGTCAGGGCCTTTATCATGGCCTGTTCGGGTCGCGGCGAGCCCGGGGGCGGAGGCGAGGGCAGACTCGTCACGGGCGTACTGCCCACAACCGGAAGCCCAAGGGCGAGAAAGGCGCGACAGTGATAATACGCGCGTTCCCAGAAGCCGTCATACTTGCGGGCGCGGCGGAAAATCGGATCTGATCCATCTCGCTGCCCGTCGGCCCAGTAGTGTTCATAGGCGGCGAGTCGGATTTGCGCAATCCCCAGGTCCGCCGCCAGTTGAATGAAATTGCGCGCCACCAAGTAAGGTTGGTCGGGGTTATCGCGAAAGGGCCGCATAAAGCCCATGCGAACGCGTTGCTCAAACCGATTTTCGCGCTCATCATCGGGCGCCGGCTGAGTGAAACGAATCTCGCGCGTCACCAGGCCCGTGGCGCGCACCCCACCCAAGAAGGATTCGGCCACGTCTCGCATTTCCCGCACCAATTCGTCGCGAACCTCCCATAGCCACTGGAGCAAGTCCTCTTCATTGTCGCCGGGCTCTTCCATGGGAGGGAATCGGAGATGCGGCGGTAACTAATGATCCCGGGAATTTCCAGAATGGCTCCGCGGCGCCATTATTGCTTCCTCATTCCTTTGTCCTTCTTCAAAAATTATGGACGACGACGACTTCTTCCACATGAAAGCGGAACAGGCGCGATTCTGGGAGGCCATGGCGCAACTGCTGACGCCTTTCCCGCCTCATCCACGCGTCTTGCACCCTGCCGTCCTGGAATGGAATAGTACGCAGGACGCGGCGCGGCGACTCCAAGACATGGATCCGGCCCTGCTAGGCGATGTTTGCTTTGCCCGTCCTCCTTCCACCTCGATCCATCGCTGCTTGTCCAACTTGGTCCATGTGGCGACGCGAGTCATCAGGGGCGAAACGCGCCTCGACCAAGCCACCTTATATTTCCCACGGCTGACCTGCGAACGAACGGCCACGATTGGGCGCGAACTCATGCTACGCGATCGATGTTTGAGGATGGCCAGGGTGACGCAGCGTGCGCTATTGCTCGATGGCTACTTGGGCGGCAAAGAAGGGTATAAAGGGCATCACTTCCAATGTGTCGCGATTAATCCCGAGGCCAACCTCGTGGTCAAACCGAGGTTGGTCTGCCCGACGACACTGGAAAACATGGATGAAGAGCCCTGGCGAAGACTCTTATCACTGCGGGTGCAGTCCTTGCGCGTCGTCTTGCAGCAATGGACGCGACTTTCCAAGCCCCAGCAAGCCCGCGTCCTTCATTTCTTGAATCTCCAGCGATTGGATGATGAGGAGGAAGGCGGAGGAGGACCGAAAAAGAGACCCTATGCTCTGATGGCATGTGCCGAGGATACGGACACGGGACCGACGAAACGGACACGGATTGCGGCATGATATAATGATTACATGTCTTCTGGTTTCCATTCTCCATGGGCAATAAGTTCGCTGATGCTTGGAGCGGGTGGAGCCGCAAGGGTTTCGCCGGGGCGGATGCAGTCAGGGCAGGTAATGCCGCGTTGAATGGCATCCCAGAAGGAGCGTCGGAGATAGTCGTCTGGGCTCTCTGGTTCCTCGGGTAGCGGCGGTGGACCTTCCATGTGAAGTATCGTATGGGAGAAGGACAGCCGGGGGCTTGACTTAAACTTCCGGAGTACGATCCCCCGATTTGTAGCATCCATCAATCGTTCGTCGTCCAACCGAAAGTTGCAGCTAATCTCGGTTTCGACACAAAACTCGTGGTGGATGAACAAAGAGGGTTGTTTCATCCGCGGTACGCCATGCGAGTACATGGATAGCCGACCCACGCGAATACCGTGAGCGACTAGCCAATGGACAAACCGCGCCTGGGGATGATTGTTTTGCACGCAAAGTTCGTTCCTCCATTGCCAACAGATTCCTTGAGCAGGGAGGGTGCGGGTCTCGACGACATCCAAGAGCATCAATTTGCATGTTATGCCATAGCGATAGCGATCCGCATCCGTGTCCATGAGCCTCACCATATGTTGCCTAAGTTCAGGCAAGAGTTCCAGTAAATCACCCATGGCAAAGGAGAGTGACGTTTTATTTCTCACTTAGATACATGAACGGAGCGGGAATCTCTTGTTTTTCGCGCATCTCGACCCAATCTTCATCCTTGAGCGTGGCCATGACGATTCCCAATCCAATGCCAATGGGGTAGTCAAGATGCACATGCGGGCCGTTGTTCTCCCACCAGACTGGGCAGAGGACGAGACATGGTTTTCTATGAAACATGTCCCGATAGAGAGGAACCGATTGGATGAACGCGATCGTCTGTGCCATACCTTCAATGACCCAGCTCGGCAGATCCGATAGATGAGAGAGCGAGAGGTTCATGGGCGCCGAAAAGGGTTTACTCTTGCGCGAAAATAGTCCAAAAGCGGAGTTGCACTGGAGACTCGAATCGTCGGGATGAAAAGAAACGGCAATGGGTCGTGTGATACCCACCAAGCGGAGCCACGGACATTCCTCGAGCCAGGGTTGGATCACCGATTCGACTCCCATCCGCATCCCCGTGGCAATGTACTGTTCCCGGCGATGTCCATACCCATGCGTGAGTCGGACCTGCCCCGGGGTTAGGCTCCCCCTGGGAAGAGGGTCGTCCGGCGGATCATCAATCATTTATATAAAAAGAATGACATCATGGATTAATACACCTGTCCATAGACGAGTCCCTGGCTCAGCACGGGCGGCGACGCGGGAAACAGCGCGAAAAAGAGGAAATCCCCATTGATCCAGGCCGCCGAGAGCGCCGAACACGTGGTCGAGCAGGCCACTTGTTGATATCCAGCCCCTACTTTGATCATGGCATAGTAGGGGAAGCCGCCCAATCCATCTCGCGGGCGAATAATCCATCCCATGCTCGCGACTTGCGCCGTCGTCAGGCCATTCCAGGTGGTATTAAACGCCAAGAAGCCCGGGATGGAACTCCAATCGACCCAGCCACTCACGGATGGAAGCGGCGGCGATTGGAGCGGCGAACTGAGCGAATACGAGGCGAAACCATGTCGAATAGAGGGAGAAGAGCCCGGGGGTGACGAAGATGACGAGGAAAAGAATTGGTTATTGACCCTGGTCATGAGATCATCCGCCGTAGCCACCATGTCCACACCATTGGCCTTGGTGAGCGCAATGGCCGCCAACACGATCGCAACCACGAGAAGTGCACATAGACCCAGGTAGCAAATCACCTTGAAAATGGCCGAGGTGCCCGAGGAAACGATATCGCCCAAGCAGCCCACGGCATCACTAATATGTTTCCCGGCTCGCCTTAGGGGACCGGGTCGCGGCTCGTCATCCTCGTCGTCTTCTTCTCCTCCTCGCCCGACTTTTGCATAGGGAAGGGCCATTCGGGTATGAAGAAACACTAGCATGGAAAAGAGTTATCCCATGGAGCGGGTCAGTGCTAGTCTCATACCCATGGCAGCATCTCCAATGCAAATCAGCCTTTTGGGTTTAGAGGCCTCGCGTTTCATATGGAAAGCCCTGCCCAAAGACAAGACCGTGTCACCGGGCCATAAAGATGCCATTGAATTGACGCCTTCTCTCATCTTGCGGCTCGAATTGATCGTGGCGCGCCCTTACTCGGCCTCCACCCTCTGTCTCTACTATCCACGGGGCGCAAAGCTGGAACCGCACCGCGACCTCTTGCTGCGTCTCTTGGAATACATCCTGGTTCGGCGTCCTTCCTGGCGGCGGCGCTTGGACATGGCCGAGGAACCCTTTGCGAAACCGCGTTTCCTCATGGGCGACCGCGCGCTCCCCTCGAGTACCGGCGAAAAATTGCAAGCGATGAGCCATTTCAGCCTCGATTATCTAGGGAACTACGCCGCGTGTCTGCCTAATCTCGAAGCGCGGCATGTTCTCGATGTCGCGTACCAATTGGCCAAGATGGTCAGTGAGCCGCGCGAAGTGGAAGCCGCACCCTTGGATGAAAAAGAGGAGCATATGTTGGCGAGAACAGATCGTTTCCGCAATATTCGGCCCGTGATGAATCAGAAGCCTATCCGTCGCCGGCGAACCCTGGACTTGGCGCGCGTGCCGCCCAATCTGTGGCCCCTGACGGAACCGGCCATGGCCAATCCCGTGTCTGTGCGATCACAAGTGTACGAAGCCTTGGTGGATCACGTCGCGCCGCATGAGAAGCCGCAACCCTACATGAACAAAGAGGAGCCGGGCCGTCTCATGGATCGCAATGCCGATGACCCCGCCATTCTCCGCGAAACGCGCGCTCATCTCACGGTGCATTATGTGCTCGTCTTGCTAGGCTTCTCGTCCGTCTCGGAGACGGCCAAGGCGGACTATTTACACCCCGATCGGCTCAAAGCGCTGACGGTAGGAGACTTTGAGACGGCCTTTGAGACCGCGGCAGAAGTGGTGGACAGCTGGCGACCAGACTATTTACCCGCGCTATGAGACTGGTCTTTTATTGACAGAAGATAATATCATGGGAATAACAGGGCTTCTCCTTCTACGCAAAGCCCGTGGAAACAGCAGTGGACTCTCCCTCGCGGAGGACGTAGCGCGCCACAGTCGTGACGGCTTCCACCACGCGCGGCGGACGCGGTTGTTGACAGCTCTGGTAGACAAAATGAAGGCCTTTGCGACTCGCACCGCGCTTGTCTTTGACATTCATACTGCGGAATTCGAGCAGGCGGTCATGGCCGGAACTCGTCATACTGGGGAACAAGGCGAGGCGGAGCTCGTCAAAGCTCGTGTCATGGCCAAAGAGGACGCTGACGGCATATTGCTTGACGTGCTTCGGGTCGTCTGGGTCCGGGATGACATTGATCAGGACCTCGGGAGTTTCGTCAAAGGAACCCTTGGGTTGGTCGCCTTGGTTCCAGATGCCCGTGGGTGCGACCAGGGACCGCGCGTGGGCCAGCAAGTACAGGACGAGGTCAATAAGCGGCTGGCGATCGTCGGCGAAAACCTCAGCGGGGAGGACAAACGATTCGCGCAGTTGACTAATTTCCGTATCCGTGAGCAAATGCCGTTCCCGAACCCGCTTGGAATTGGTGGCATGCGCCATGGAAGGAGGGAAAAGTGAAGAAGGTATGTGGTTTTCAATGAAGATAAGAGAATGCGTCATTCTTCATCATGTGGCGCGAGCATGCTCAACGGTTTGTTTGGTTCTTTTACGCGCTCGTGTCGGTGTATAACTATATCACGGCCCCGTCGGACTACAAGTGGATCCATGGAATCTGCCTATGGGCCGTGGTGATCTACCTCATTGCAGACCGCTATTGGCAAATACGGCGAAACGAGGGGTAGCCATGGCATGTTAGTGTCCTATGGCGGACGCGGTCGAGGACGTGCTCCACCAATGGATTCGCCATGATCAGGAGACGGGCGTGGCCGAGAAGGTGGCGTACACGAGGCTGCCTCAAATCGTGGAGGATATAGAGGAAGTCGTGGCTACGGCTCGACACTTTAATGCGCTTCGCTCGCCCGTTTCCGTGGATCGATTGATCCTTCTTCTCTTGACCCGCGGCCTCGCCTCACCGGCGGACCTGGCCGCCGCATGCGCCACGCCCCGCCGATTGCAGACCATGCACCGCTTGTTCCGTCTCCAATACCCTTCTTCTTTCTTTGAGAAAGCCTGGCACGCCATGGCCGCGACCAAACTACCCAACTGGCCTAGGCTTTCTTCCGTGGCGGCCGCGCGCCATGCCCTCTTTTTAACGGCGTTTATTCGCGCCGCACTCTTTAATTTGCTCGTGGATGGCTTTGCACGCGCGTCCATGCGGTGGCGCCAACGAAGCGAGGGCCGGATCGAAGCAATCATACCCCACCGCGATCTCTTGCCCTCGGATGGCTCCGTCTGGTTGCGGCTCGATCAACCCCTCGTCTGGCCCATGCCGCTCGTTCAATGGGAGCATTCGCCCTTTGCCGATGGCTATCCACCCAAGCTGCAAGTAGACTCCATGGCACTCCCGTCGGTAGTGCAGCCACTCAACGGGGTTGCTTATGATACGGCAGAAGAGGAGGACGATTTCCTCGAGCCCATTGATGCAAGCACACTGACTCACTACCCCGCGTTTATTCGGCGAACCGAGGATCTGACGACGTATTCCGTGCTTCTCGTTATCCATGTCGTGGCGGCTAGCCTTAAAACGGTCGTGCATGCCTTGCTGGCGTTCCAGGCCGTGGAAAAGAAAGAAGAACCCTCGCCGTCTCTGGAGCTTCGTTTCCTGGCACGAATGGTGGATCCGACGCAGAAAGCATGGCGGCGACTCGCGCGTCTGGCCGTGGGGGATGATGAGTGGCAGGAAAGCGATGAGAGCCTCGTGCGAGCGCTCGAACGCGGGGACTTTTGGGACGAGGCCAAGAAACAGATTCGAGTGTAACCGAGGGAGTGGATCCATATGGCCATCATCACATGTCACAATACATGTTACTAAGACTTGTCTTTTCGGCCGCGGAGAGCTCGTCCTTGGTGAGTCGTAGGGGCAACTCGTCCATGGGAGGGGTAGGGAATCCGCTGCGTTGATTCATCCAATCCCTAAGAAGACGGACAACGTGATTGGTGCGAATGGGGTAGTAGCGCGTCAACTCGAGCGAGTTTAATGCCGAATTCACTGGCCCTTTCATCCACACTTCATTGGCCGACACGACGATGAGCCAGCAACGTGCATGCGGATCGGTACATGGGTAGACCCACCGCATAATCGGAGTGCGTATACGCCCCCCATAGAGAAGGGCTGTGGGGGAGACCAAGATTGGATTGGTGCGATATCGATCCCCCTCAAATACCTGCGTCCATGTCGCGAGCGCCTTCCAGCCAAAGCACTTCTCCACATGCGCAAATAAGGATCGCAACCGTGGGTCGTTTAATGTTCCGACTCGCCACTCGCGTAGAGTACTTGGTAGAAACGCTTGGAACGAGACATACGATTCCGGAATTCGCAAATCGATATCTCTCGCGTAGGCCGCCTTGGAAACGCAACGGAGTCGCGCGCGATCACCCACACAAAGACAAGGAATAATCTCGCCCGTCCAGAGTTCGTCCAAGAGGTGGGGGATGTCGGTCACGGCCACTGCCTCTTGCACGCACCGCCGCCTTTTTGTCAGTACGGCAAGAACGGGGCTTGAGGATTGGCGTTTCATGGTGGAAAAAGTGAACGCCAGCGATTGGAAAACCATGTCTTTTTCGGACCACGGCCTTCCTATCATGAACGAGTGCCGGTCTTTTTCTGGAGGAAGAGGTCGTGTTTTGGGTCTGACCTTCATTTTTTGTTAACCATGGCTTGCTCCGTTGAGCATACCATTCGTGTTATGGGTCCACCCCGTGTTCCTGCCCTTGGGGATCGACAGCGACCCATTATCCTCGACTCCGACCCACCCTATGATATAGCCTCCATTCCTGCTGGGATCCGAGCCGAAATCGCCAATGTACTGCAAGCAGCTCAAGATCGATGGGCCAAAGAAGAGTCAGATCGATCTCCTTCGTCGTCATCTGCACCCAAGGGCACGGACGAAGAAGCCGCCGAGGACACGCGAAGCTGCTGCATTTGTCTCGTGAACAAACCCAAAGTCGTGGCCAAGGAATGCGGGCATTTCAGTGTTTGTTTCACCTGCGTCGGCAAGGGATTGAACAAATGCCCCGTGTGCCAAACCGAGACTGGGTTTGTGACCCTCTATGAATCTTAATGATCATTTTTTCCTCCATGGCGCATGATATCCAATTATCCTATTCCACGCCCGCCGATCGGGCCACGTATTGGTCCAGTGGCCTCATGCCCTTTCAGCTCATGCATGCCGTCTTGCAATCGCCCGGGTACGCGCATCGCTATCAATCCTCCAAGACGGGCGAACAGGGCTGGAATCGCTCCGTTCACTACGAGTCGGGCGAGCAATGGGCCCGAGAACGCGCCGAACCGACGACGCTAAGCTTGGATGCCATTCCGCCGCCGGATCGCTTCCTCGTCTTTGACTTTGATATTCGCTCCAATACGACGCATCGCCCGGCCTGCGTGACATCAAAACGGCATGATCTTCACGATGTCTGCCTCGGATGCTGGGAATCCCACGTGAAACCTGCCATGCTCGTGCTAGATGGGATGATTGAGCATGCGTTTGGGTTTCCCCACGAGGCCGCACTTCGGGTCTTCTCGGGCGGCAATGGACTTCATGTCTGGTACCGCCTTGATAAAGTCGACCGCGCCGTGCAGGAAACCCTGGCCACGTCCAAACCCTTTCGTGAGCTCCTGATCAAGGAATACTTGGCGGCGCCTCGTTTGTCGCGTTTGGAAGGGTTAACGCCATGGCCCGTCTGGGATGCCAATGCAACTGTGGATGTCTTTCACTCCCCGCCGCAACATTCCGCGCATCCGATTAAAGTGCCTTTTTCTCTGCATGCGCGCACGGGGATGATCGCCCTCCCGCTCACCCGGCATGGACTCCCGCCGCTCCTTAGTGGCCACCCCCCGATCGAGGATTATGTGGTCGGCCGGCAGCTCTTGGACGTATGGGCGTCCGGGATCGATTCCGGGAAATAGGCGGGAATAGTCAACCGTTTATGTTTCCCGCCAAAATAAAGTCAGTGTCTTTGCGCGGTCTCGATTAGTCATAGTGTAGGCAGCATGGCGAGCGCGAAGAGTAGAGCGCATCCGATTAGGAAAGAGACATTGTCCCACGCAATGTGCTGAACGAATGGATGGACACCGCGATCTGCACAGTATGTACTAAAGGGATTGTCGCCAGCTATGGCACAGCATAGCCTATCGAGACTGTCCACCACTAAAACCATGGCCGGGAAGATTCCCCTGGACCAGGCCAGCTCCACCAAATGGAAAAGACGGACGGAAAACGCTTCCATTAAAGGAGGAAAAATGACAAGTCCATGTCTATATGCACTACTCGGAACGACAGTTGAGATCACTGCCATGGACGACGCGGGTGACGCGGCATTGGGCGTCGAGATAGAGGTCGACGCGAGTCGGATCATGTAGTACACCCATTGCGGTTCTAAGATACCAACCGGCGGAATGCTTGTCTGTGAGGATTCGGATAAACTTCCATGGCAGACAGCCCACGTAGACCGAGCCTGGTTGATCCGTGAGCGCTGGCGTTAGGGTTCGTCCAATGAGGAGCGTGGCAGCTACATCGGTGGTCCAGGGTCGTGGCTCTTCTCCTTGAATGGGGGTGTAGAGCGGCGGCGAGCCCAGACAGCCGGGCCCGTACGAGGGGATGCGATACCCATCTTTTGCAAATGGAATAAGCGCAATGTCGTTTTCGAGCTGCGCTTCGTTATCCTTGCGCATCTCATAAAGTGTTTCCCTGAGATCATGAGCATGTCGTTCTTCTGTCTCTTTGCGCTTCTTGCGCTGCTCCATGGAATCCGCCACCCATAGTCCGGGCAATACGAGAAGGATGAGAGTAAGAGAGATGACATCTTCCCATGTTTCGAGGTGAACGAATTGATGGAATCGGCCTTTGCATAGGATATTAGCGGGGTCATTCCCTGCAATGGCACAGAAGACGGTATCGAAAAAGTCGGCCACCCAAACGAAGCTCGCGAAAATCCACTTGGTCCATAGGGTATCCAAAAGATGAACAATGCCCGCCGAGAACGTCGCAACGATACCGACCATCCCAAAACGAGAATGACCGGGAATCTAAAGTTCTACACTGATTCGGATGGGTTTTATCCACCCTTGTCGTTGCCCACGTCAGGAAAGTAAGTAATGGGTCTGTAGTCGCGCCCGTGCATGAGGTTACTATTCTTCGCTTCTGCTCTCTTTTCCTTTCTCACCGCCGTCTCCTCTTCTTCTTCTTCCTGCAATGCGACGGCGCTCTGGCAAGCAGCCCTAACCTATCGCGATGTGCATGTTCAATTGGCCTATCGATTCACGACGGACGCGGGCGGCGCCACGGGCTTGCAGGAAGCCCTAGACTATTACCAAAACAAGTGTGCCTTGGGCCAGAATGTCGCTTTTTTCAACATGCCCGCGTGCGACTATCTCAACGCCTCCATTTGCCAAGCGGCTCTGTATGGAAGTGTGCCCGACGTGCTGCGCGTCATGGATGCGCTGGTCCGCTATCGCCATGTCTTTGTCTCGGGCACGTACAATTGTCCCGACATGATGCAGCAACCCTTGGTGGACCCCAAAACGGGCGCGGTCATGTGTGATTGCCCGCCGCAAGTCACATGTCTCGCCAATTCCAATGGCGCTACTTCGTCTTCATCCCTCTTTGGCGCGGCCAGTAGCAGTAGCAGTAGTGGAGGAGGTGGCAGCGTTTCGTCGTCCTCGGTGGATGAACCCACGTCCTTGGCGGATGGGACGGCCTGGTTCGTCATTGGCATTCAAATCGTGGCGCTCTTACTCGGCTTTATCATGCTTGCGTACACTCTTCGGACGTTGAATCAGAAACGAAGGGAGAAGGAGACACTAGTAGAACTATGAGCAATACTCGTCTATGCCTCCGATTTTTCCTCCTTCTCCTCCTCCCCACCAAGAATGGCTGCTAGCTTGGGATTGGTCCATTGTTCGGAGATCTCAATCAGGTTCTTGATCTGGCCCAGGACGTAGTGATAGTCGCGATAGGTACCGGTCCATCGATCCGCTGGCCAATCTCCTATGAAGCCGTGGTTGCAGTCGAATCCCATTGTTTCATCTTTGGGATCGCCCGTGAACCCGCCATGCACTTCTCGATCCAGCGCCATAAGACAGTCATCTGGCAAGTCCCTGGGAAAGGAGATGTAGCCACACCAATAGGTGCCCTTGGGTCGTTTCATGGTCCAGCCCACCCCGCCGTAGACGCCACTGGCATCGGAACCAAAATCACGCTTGTCGCGCGCCATGCAATACCCCTGCAGACGGTTATGGCGGCGCTCGGCATTCGTGGGTTCATGGGACACGTTTTTGTCATATGCATAAGCAACACCTCGAATGATATCGTCGATCCCAAGTTTCGCCATGGGAAGGAAGGAATGAGTACTCATTCATTAGTATGTCCAGTGAAGCCGAGGATGATATGGGGATGGAGCTTCCCGGGATCACGGTCCAATTCAGAGGCCATGCCTGTAAAGTGCTCGTCCATCGGTACGCCACGACGGGCAATCTCATGTTGCAACTCATGAACATGGACGGGACTATTCCTATGGCCACGGCCACGATCAACCTTCCCGGGCACAAACTGCCCGATACGCACGTCCTGATCAAGGATTACAGCGAGAACACGGGCATGGTCCAAGCCCTGGAAGATGCGGGGGTGATTGGCGACGACGCCATAAAATGGAGCAAGGACCCGGGCATGGCCTTTGTCTTCGTTCCTGATCTGCCCAGAGGTAGGCGCCATTCACTTCTTTGATCATTCCTTTCCACTATCAAGCGAACATGGCGAAAAGGCTGCCCGATTCAACCGTTTCCCTTGACGATCCCCCTCAAAAAGTGCCGAATTTGGCCGAATCCTCGGAAAAAACCGCGCCGCCGCCCGCGATCCCAAACCAATGGGTCATTGCCATGCTGGTGACCAAGGCGCCCGATGCCTGGGACCATCACGCGGGCGAAACGTCGTCCAATGAGGATGACGAGGAAGGCGAAGAGGAAGACGACGACGATGACGAAGATCCCTCTGAAGCCGAAGCCCTGGCCGCACTGGACAAGGCCACGGACGATCCCAAGGCCACATACCAGCCCTCCCCGCCGTCGAGTCCGCGCCGGGATACAGGGGCGCTGGTCACTACTGCTGCTGCTAAGGAGTCGTCCAGCGACGAGAACGATGAAGAAGGAGATGAGGAGGACGCAGAAGAAGAGGAAGAAGAAGAATCGGGCTCTTCCTCGTCCTCTGCTTCATCTTCCCCTTCCTATGACGAAGATGAGCCGGTCGAGGGGTCCCAGGAGCGCGTTCTTGCCCTGCAATACATGACGATTGACCTGGATTCAAGCCCCAAAGCAGCGCAGATCCACGCGGCCCTCAATGCGGCCCGGGCCGAAGAACAAACGCGCGGCGGGTGCGCGACCAAGACGTGGCTGGCCACCTTGGCGGTGCTGCAAGACCAGCCCGTGCCCGAGGATTTGCGGGGGTTACTGCCGGAATCGCTGCGTCCCGAGGGCGGATGGACGAGCAAGGACTGCCCCGTGGTGAAGATTCGCGCGCTTTTGCCGGGTGATTCCGATCACGAGGACACGAAGAAGCCCTATAGTTGCTTCCACGCCTATTTCCCGGACGATTTGGAAATGTAGAAGAAAAAGAGACATCCAATCCGTATACACTACTATTTTATTCACTAGTCTCGTTTGGCATGGAGAAGAAGATGGGTCGGGACCCACGTCATCAAGACGATCGCCCCCGCAAAGGCACTCGCGGAACCGATGAAAAGCCCCACGGCCAGAAACAACCGTAGTTCAGTCTTGACAAGGCGGGCGATCGCGTCGGACAGAGAATCATTGATATCCGTCGTATGGTCAAAGGAATAGTCTCCAAAAGGCCAGTCCTTGTTGTAGGTCAGGAGAAAGAGACCCGCGCATAGGCCGATAAGACCCAGAATATGGTTGACCCAGATGGCGAGACGATACGTCAGCGGGGTGAGGGGCCGAGTCGAGTAATCGTAGAAACGGCGAAGCATGAGGGAGGGGAAGTGGTGGGTGGAGCTAATGAAGTGATGATCATTCCCTCCTCCATGGACTTGCTCAATGAGATTCGATCGACGGTGACCAAGGCGCGCGATGAGGCCGAAGCCGCCCTATTGGCACGAAACGAGCGCGTGATCAAGACGGCCGCGGACAAACTCACCAAGGCTATCAAAGCCACCGCCGTGAATCGGTTCTATATCGATGAAAAGACGGGCTTGCCAGAACCCAAGGTGACGATTGCCTTTTCCGAGCTTGGTCCCACCAGGGATGGGGCGGATGCCTTCAACGAAACCGACCTGGAAATGCCCACGGGATTCAATGTAGGCTACAAACGCGACCATTGCTTCCAGTGTGATTGCGGCCGAGAGGAAGGATGCACGGACTTTGTCGTGGTCACGTGGACATGGGAGTGATAGAAGACCATTTATCATTCTCTATGCCCGTCCCGCAATAAACGTGTTACATTAGCCCCTCTCTCGTCTTCCCGTGTCCATTGCTTGACCATGCCCAACATCGCCATCTTGAAGCGCGCCGAAAAGGACTCCAACGATTCCCCGGAACGCGCTACGATCTTCGAGCCCACGACGACTCGCATAGGGTAGTGCGTCGTGCCCAAGGGAAGCGCAATCAGCGTAGGGAAGACAAAGTGAAACGCCTTGGCTGTCCATTGTTGCACCGCCTCAAAGCCCGTCCAGCGCCAGATCAAGGCATGTTCGTCCCGCGCAAAGACCGGCACCACGGGAAGGCCATGTTGGAATGCGAGCCGTAAAAAGCCTTGTCGTTTCAAATGCATATCGACTTTGCCACTAGGTTGCCCGGCTAGGAGAATCCCGTCGTGCCCATCTGGCAATAAGAGTAGTGAATGCCGAGAGCGGAGTGTCATCCAGTCCGTAATAAAGGCGCGCGTGCATGGAACAGAGCCAAACGCGGCCAAGACGGGCCCAATAAAGGGTAAATGAAGCATCGGAGGCGTCGTGGCCAGTCCTACAAGCCCTTCTTCTTCCTTGCGCCGCCTCCCATACAAGGCAAACGTCACAATGGCACTAAGGGTGGCCACTCCATGCGGGTACATGGCATAGAGACAGGGTTCGTCAGGCATCTCCCCTACAAGGGAATGCTGGAACCAGCCCTTGGCCATGCGATCCCATCCCTTCCACGCCCGAATCGCGCGAAATCCACCTTTTGGCACTAGCTGCACCAACAAGGATCCCGCCAAGAGCATCAATACATACACGAACCAGGGTGGATCCCATGGCACGAGGATGCCCCACGCAAATCCGAGCGTAAAACTCACCGGTTCCACGACGAGCGCATGCCCGCGAACCACCCTGCCAAAGACATTGGGAAACCCAAACCCGAGAATGGCCAGGAAAACAAGACCATGATAGCAATGCAGCATCAATGCCCATCGCCACGGCAACGCAATCCATATCCAGAGCAAGAAGCCGACTTGGGCCGCGAATAAGAACGGCGCCTCGGTCTTCTTCTCCCTAAACCATGACCAGGGCAAGAAATAAATCATTGGGGAAAAAATGAGGGGGACCATTGACACCCTACTATTTACTAAATCGTACCAATGTTAAATCACGAGTCTGCCAATGATCATGCCCCGATCACCAGGGGGGGGGGGCGGAAAAACAATAAATCATGAGGATCCAGATGGAATGCCACCCCGCCCTCATTCGCCATTCTTTTTCACTCTGGATCGGCCTTATTTCCAAATCCCTTAAAAAGTTCGCCTTCTGGGAATTCGGCGGATGGACCCCCTGTTTCAACGGCGGGCCGTGTACAGTAAGCCCAACCTCGATGTCATCCAGCGCAAAGGGTGGTTTCGTTTCGTCGGACAGCGCACCCTGAATGCGTCTCACTTTAAACACCCCGACTCCACGAGCTTTGCCGATTTGACAGACGAGGCGAATCTATGGGTGCGGCAGTTTTTTCAGGAAGCCTGCGTCTACGATGGGCAATTGCCGGCGAATCATGATCGGGACGTGCTGACGGACTTTACCGTCCCGCTCGTCGAGGTGCATCAGAACAAGGAGAAGACCAAGGTGATTGGCTATCGCTTGATTTTGCTCGCCTCCACACCGCTCACCCTCGAGGCGGTCGAAGCCCTGGAAAAGAAACACAACCCCGCCTTGGCAGATCAATATAAACGGCGCGACCAAGAACAAGCGAGACTGGCTCGTCTCGAAGCTCGCGCGGCCCAGCAAGCGGCTCGTTCATCCTCGAGAGCGCAGCGCGGGCGACCCTTGCCCGTGGATCCCGATGCAGAAGAAGAAAGCGAGACTCGCTCGGTGCGTCCGCGACGAGAGGATGAGCCCCTGGCGCCTCTAGTGCCCACCTTTTACGATTCCATGCACGAATTCGGCCTTAGGCTCATCCAATTGGAGAATTGGCGGGTGATGCGGGAGTACAACAAGCTCGACGTGACCAATGGAACAACCGTAAAGATGATGAAGTCCATTTTCGGCAGCACCATGCAAAAGAACATGGATAAGCAGCTCTACGCGCACCTGCTCCTCACCACGCGCATCCAGGAATACAGCAACTTTTGTGGCAAATACTATGCCAGCGAATGGAAAACGCACTTTGGACCGGCGCGCGGCCTCGAAACACGGGCGCTCGATTGGGATCGCCGCCCGTTTGACAAGATCCTCAACCAGACCGTGGATCCGAGTACGGCCAAACTCACGGCCGAGACGGTGCACCACGCCTTTTCTTGGCTCGACGCCATGACCTATCATGCGAGTACGAACCCGGCGCTCGCCTGTGAGTATTACGACGTTCGCTCCTATTACGCGGCCTTGAGCGCCGACAAGGGCCTGATCTTGCCTAACACCCCTGCCGCCGCGGTGACCCATATTCTCGAACAAACGGACTTTGAGGATGCTCACGTCCCGGTCGACCCTTCCTCCGTGCTCATGGCCACTCAGCGCGAATACTATCTCAAACTGCGCGACACCTATCCTTCCTTGGCCAAACCTGGCGTGGAGGCGCCCGATGCTTATCCTTTCCCCGATCTCTTGTTTGAAGTTCGGCATCAACCCATGGGCCTTTGGCGCCCCGAGGTGATCATGGTTCAACCCTTGCCCGTTCCCTTGGGCGCGGCCCCTTCGGACGCGGACGACTTGTCCCTGGATATGAGTCACTTGGTGGCGAAATATGCCAGGGAACTGGCCACCATGTACATGGAGCAGAACCGCGTCCGCTTGCCCCACCAAATGCGCCAGCGACTGGAGGATACCGTGCAAGAGAACAACCCCCGCCCCGATGAGAACAACGAGCCTTCCCTCCTCGAAGCGGCCCAAGATCAGGCGGCCATGGATCAATTGGCCGCGGATGCCGCGAATTGGGCCGCGCGCGCCGATGAAGACGTTCGCGTCATGGACAAGCGACGCGTGGATCAATTGAGCACTGACACGCGGAAACTCACCCGCTTCTATCAATTGAGGGAGAAGGTCGCCGAGAAAACCCTGGCCGCGCGCTGTATGAGGAACACTGGCTTTTTTCCTCTTATCTCTTCTCATCCTGTCCGTCTTTAGCTTTGAGGGGGCCAAGTACCCGGGATTGCTTCACCCGCGGTCCGAGCACAAGATTGACCCCACGACGGGCCGCGAAATCGAGCAAGAACAGCGATTTTTAGTGCGTCTCCTCTCTGAATCGAGCAGTGGATTTGGCGCGCCCCTCCCCGCGGACGACTGGGCTCGGGCTCAAGCAGCGATTCGGGCTGGCGAGGCCATTCCCGTGGAGGCTATTAACATGGGCCCGGCACCCGAGTTGGCCCCCTTGCCCGATTCGCTCGCCTCCGTGACGACGACGCCAGTGGCAATCAACCCGGAATCAACCATGTATACCGTCTTCCCGACCGTGGTCATCCCCTCGGACAAGGAATTGCTCAAGCAAGCGCTCGAGGAGAAGCGCAACGCCGGTGTCTGGAATGCCTGCCCGGACGAAGTCATCTCGCAGGAAGCCGTGGTCCAACTTCGCATTATTCATACCGCAGAGCGCGATCGCGTTAGTAAGCGCACGTCCGATGACCCCGTGGAACACGGGAAACAAATGGAAGACTTTTCGCGCACGGCCACGGCGCGCACCCTTGGCGTCCTTTACGAGACGCAAACGACCTCACCCACGGTCAAGGCGGTCCGGGAATCCATGTCGCGCCTCACCGCACCCGATGAACACCAAAAGAATACCTGGCATATGAACCCGCAGCCCTCGGTGAACAATGACAATACCTGGCAGCAAGCCGTGAGTTGGCTCTTAAACGTGACGATTGGACCGCTGGGCCTCTCGATTCGCACGCAGCACATCTTCCTCGTCCTCTACATTATGCGCTTTGAGCACATGTGGCTGCAAGACTGGGGCAGCGGCAAGGTGGGGATTAGCTCCATCTTGTGCGGGCGCGCGGCCGTCGGCAAGTCCTTTGTGCTCAACTACATGACGCTGCTGTCGCTGGCAGGCTCCGTGGACATTGTTTCACGCATGACGGGCCAAGCCATTGTGACGGGCATGAGCCGCGCCTTTGCCATGTACGTATGGCATGAGGGCCAGCCCGCAGCCTTGGTGGACGCCAATGATGCCACGGCGGGGAAAAAAGCGGAAAAGGCCGGCGGCAATACGGAGCACGCGCAGCAAATGAAATCCATGATGAGCGAGGGCTGTGTCACCACGTATGCCATGCACAAGGATGATGAAACGGGCAATCGCATGACGAAGAAGTTTACGAGTTTGGTGATTGCCTGCTGGATGATTGCGATCAATTGGGACAAGACGCTGTTGGCTGGCCCCCTTGTGGTAGGCGCATGCGCGAACGTCCATCTCATCCTGACCCCTTTTCCTACTTAGTCCCGCATGCTCATGTTTGAATTCTTGGCGAAAATCAAAGATGCGGCGCCCACGGCCTTTTCTAGCCATTATCGCCCCACCACCCCCGAGTGGAGCAAGGAATTGCATCAACTCGTGCGTGATCATCATTGGATTCACGCTGTCTGTTTCACTATTTATTGGTGCGCGTCGACGGGCGCCTTGCCGGGAGGCGTACTCGTGGACGTGGCCGAATACGTGACCGTCAAGGTGATTGAGACGCTCATTGTCGATCTCCATTTGCCCGAGGATCTCGTGGGCGTCCGCCACAAGGACAATATCGTCGCCTGGTGCCGGGCGCTATGCGTCTTTCGCGTGGCTTTTATGCTCTTGGCCACGACGCATGGGATTGATTACCTCCATCGGCGCGGCGTCACGCCCTTGTCGCCCGAGGCCATGGTCGAGTTTTGCTACCCCAACCTCTATGTGATTGTCGCCGACGTGGTCTTTGCCCTGACCGTGCTCGAATTCCAGTTTGATTCGAGCAGCGAGCGCGATTTACTGCTGCTCTTGGCCTCGGAGAACTTTTTCTCGGCGCACGACGATCTCATGCGGAAACCGCTAAAAGTATGGCGGTCTTCTGCCCCCTCCCTCTTCCCTCCCTCCCCGCTACTAGATCTACGCGAGTGAGATTCAAGCCACCCCTTCCTACTTGGAGCGCCTTCAAGTGGAAATGCAACGCGAAGCTGTGGAAGCGACGCGTGTCTTGCCCAAGAAACTCGACGAAGCCAAGGTCTCGCAGGCGGCTTTAGAGCAACAACAGGGCTCTGGCGAGGAAGTGATTCGCGCCAAGATTCTCGTCAACAATCTCACCCAGGCCGCCAAGGAAGCCGTGGGCTTTACCGCTGACATGGAACGCTATCAGGCGGGGCAAATGGGCGCCGACGCGCTTCTTCTCACGGATCCGCGCTACGTCACGTACCCTTTTCCGGGGCGGGAACAACTCTTGGCGCGCATCAATGGGAAAATGCTCAGCAAACTGCATTACAATATGCGCGACGAGGTGCTTGCCAGTCTCATGGATAGCTATCATAAACGGCGCATCATGGCGCCCTACCTCAAGCGCGACCCTTTAACGGGCGAATTGTCGGCGCGGCCGGGCATGGAAGACGAAATTCCCGTGCTTATGGTGGTGGATCCTTCCTCCACGGGCGTACCCATGCAGGGCAAGGACAAGTACAGCAACAAGGGGAAACAATTGGCCATTTCCATTACCTTTCTCGAGCGCGCCACGGGCGTGCCCATGACCAAGGAACATGCGGCGCGCATGCAAGAATTGATTCAAGCGACGGGCCTGACGCGGGAACAAGTCGCGGCCGAATTGAGCAAGTCCCCATTGCAGCACTTGGACATGGAATCCATTCGCTCGGATTTGCTCGAGGATGAAGGGAAAAAACCCTATTTAGCCGCCTGGCTCAACAAGATTGTCTATGCTAATGGGTTCCGCCACCGCATGGTGCTGGCGATTCGTTCCGTCTTGCAAGTCTCCACGCTCGGGCGGCGCCAGCGCATTGATCTCTCGAATCCGCCGCCCTATGAGCCCTACGGCGTGGATTACATGGTATACTACAACCCACCGCCGGTGCGTCTCAGCGTCTTTTCGCGCGAACCAGGCCCCGATGAGCCCGAAAATCCACCCCTTTTATCGCCCGTGACGGTCTCTCTGCATCGCTATACACAGCTCTTGCATGTCGAGCGGCCCGCAGAACTAAGGGTCATGGTGGCCAAGAACGATGCCATGATTGACACGTGCATGTCGGCGCAGATCCGCGCGTCTCTTGGCATTAGCCCCGGTGCTAGTGTGGCCAAGCAGGGCGTGGTGAGCGTCCTGGACTCGCAAGGGACGGAAGTGACGCAGGACTTGGACTCGATGATTGCCGAAAAACGCTGGCATTCCCTGGGCGCGCCCATCCTGCCCGGTTGGCACAAGGCATCCGAGGTGGTCAAGGTCCCCGAGGATGAGCTCGTCTTTGACCCGTGGCACATGGATAAGGTTCACGCCCGCCAGCGCAAGATTGCTGCTCGACGGGAACGACAGAATGGGAATGCGAATTCCATTTACACCCTCAATCTTCATTACCCCGCGGATGGGATTCTCGAACAGCTCAAGGCGCGCACTATATTTCAGCGCGATTTGGCGGCAGGCAAGCATGGTGTGATGAAATCCATGTCGGATCTTGTCAATCCCGTGTCGATTTCGGCGCTCCGTAAAGCCCGCCTAGCTCAATTCGAACGACGCGCGGCCACCACAGTGACGACACCGGCCCCGGTTCCGGCTCCAGCCATGGAAGACGAGGAGGACGAGGATGAAGGTCTGCTGGATGACGACGATGCCATGGACTTGGATCGAGCGGCGGATCAGATGGCATGATGACATTCTATTTACATGCTTTAATGAAGTATTCCTCTACTCCATCAAGGGAGTCCTTTTCTGCGCGCTGTCTTCTCTCAAACTCGATACCATGCCAGCGAAACCAATCGATCGTGGGCCGAAAGAGCGCGCCTAGTGCCGTCGCATGTATCATCTGATCGGGGTTTGTCGAGATGTATGCTGTACCTCGGAGGAAAAGGCCATATGGATCATCACCGTCGTCTAGCGACCGTCCAGCTGTCCCGGGATCACCACGGAAGCGTCTAAGCAGGATATACGCTCCGATAGTTAGTATCAGCCTCGTGTCCTCGTTGTAATCATCCTTCCATGGAATACGGAATAAATCCGAAAGATGCCGCCGTCGACACGTATGCGGCAAACGTTCTTCCCATTCAATCTTGGACACATAGGACAACGACCGTTGATCGTACGAGCCGAGAAACCCCGTAATATATTGCCGAACATCCTTGAAAAGGACCATGTGCCAGAGACAGGGGGCGGTCATGGCCAGAGGAAATGATCAACGGCATCCGTTGGAAAAAGACAAGGACGCGCGATATTTTTTCTTTTATTTTTCTGCCTACAAACCCATGGTTTACATTCCTTTATTGCATGATCAACGGAGGCGGCGCGTGAAATCCGGTCGAAACGGCGTCATCCGTGAGATCAATCACCGTATACCCCGTTTGCGGGTTGATAAAGGTGCGCAGGGGGCGAGGGGGAATCGTGGCGGTCGTGCTGGAAGAGGACGATTCGTCATTGCTGCTATCGCTTTCTTCATTCCAAGAGACGCGCGACGAAAGGCTGTAGCAGCTAAAACTAGCGCCCGAGCGACCAGACATGACAGGACCGGAGTGCGACATGGGATGGGAATGAAGGCTCTCCAGCCGAGAACAAGGGGCCTTTCCTAACGGCAAACGTCCGAAAAAGACGGGGATGATCGCCTCGGTGGTTCATGAACGGCCACAAGACAGGGAGGAATTCTCCCCAACCCTCTCCATCCCCGCCCTCATTCCTCTCAACATGGATCGTCTCTTCCGCGTCGTCTTGGAAAGAACGTATTTTCGGCATGAATGGATTGTTCATACGCGGCAATGGCCCCAAATTGTCTTGCAGCGCGGCCGCCTCATTCTCTGCGTCGATCACGAGTTTACCACTCAACAACGACTCGTGTTGAAGATTGGTCATACCGAAACGCGGCGGGTCGTCACCCTCTTGGAAGAAGCCATGCTCCTAGTAGCCCAGCTCCTCTTGGGCCTCGAGAGAACCAGACCCTTTTACACGCAATTGGGTCATCGCTTGCTGCAAGAAGAAATAGGCGGGCGACTCCTGATTCGACTCTTGCCCACGGATTGCCCCCTCTGGTTCCACTTTTTGCCCGATGGACGCACGATTCGATGCGAGGCGAGTGGGCAAGAGAAGCAAGTGGCTGTCTTGGAGAGGGAACTCATGCCCGCGCTCGAGGATTTGTCTCAACTACCCCGGGCTATCCGGGCGCATTTAGAGGAGAAGTCATCCTACTTTGAGAGACTGGAGCCTGTATTATTAGTACCCGTCTAAAGAATGCTGTCAGCGCTTCAGGATCTCGAGCTTAGCCGGGGGAATTGGTTGACGGATGAGACAGTGCGCCTCGTGTTGAACCGTCTCATGGAAACGTCGCGCGATCCAAGCCGAGTCGCCGCCGCCTTGACTTGGCAATCGGGCGCGCTCTATGACTTGGCCACCGGGAGATTGCGGACCGAGCATACGGAAGCCTGGGCCGTTGCCGCCTCGTTTCTCATTGAAGTCGTCAAGATGGATTGGATTCAAGGCCGGCCCGCGTTCCCATTGCTTCTTTTTCCATTGTTGTCGGGCACGGCAGAGGCGGCTCTCGCAGCGGGAGCGCCCCAATCGCGCGCGCTTCTCGGCGGGACCCACTTTAGTTTGCTGGTGCGC
>Ga0181522_10000644_pt1 | contig 24425 bp, 16 predicted proteins | sample PEATcosm2014_Bin_27_FD_121103 | JGI IMG/M metagenome (GOLD analysis project Ga0181522, IMG submission 121103) | Peatland microbial communities from MTU Mesocosm Facility, Houghton, MI, USA - PEATcosm2014_Bin05_10_metaG | ecosystem: Environmental > Terrestrial > Soil > Wetlands > Peat | place...
CGGCGGCTACAGCGGTGGTGGCGGCGGGGGCAACAACGGCGGCGGCGGCGGCGGTTCCATCATCGACTCATCTGGAACTGCTCTCGCCGAAGTTTCCGGCGTCGCAAGTCCCAGTGGTTCACCCAATGGCGAGATTATTATTACCGCAGTTCCCGAACCCACCACACTGGCGGTTGTGGGCTTGGGAGGTTTGAGTTTGCTGCTGTTTCGTCGCCGGAAATAACCCCGCCCCGCGTTCACCAGCCCCGCATCGGAAGGTGCGGGGGTTTAATTTTCAAGCCTGTAACTTCCGTTGCGTCCGGGCTCACGTTAAACTGTTATGTGGGAGTTGAGAAGGTTTCACCTGAATTTTCACCTGACGAACAATAGAAGGGCGGTAACAGGGCAATGGCGGAGCATTGAGCGAGCGGTGGAAAAATCAGCTTGGACCACTATAAAATAAGGCGAGAATAAGCCTTGAAACAGAGTGTGTTAGGCTCGGAACGGTAAAGCTTCCTCGTTCGATTCCGACGCTCGCCTCCATTTTCAATATTTGTCATTGCGGGCTTTCTGAGAGAGTGAGCGGGCGACCGTCAGAAAATGCCTACAGGAATTGTAATCGGGATTCTTTGAGGTAGCGCGTCTCCAACAGTGAGGCTATTTTGCGGATGATGTTCCGCCGCAGGTCCAGTTCCACGGGCACGTTCGGGTCCTGATGCGCCTCGTTGATGCGCGTGCCCACGACGAACTCGACAATGTCACTCTCCAGCATCAACGTCACCAGATCGCGAGCGGGATTTTTACGCTGGCCATCCACCACAGGGCCGTGTTCCAACATCTCCGCCGCCTTTGCCAGGGTCACTGTACCTTCGGTGACAAGGTCAACCCCCTCCATCTCCGCCGCGGGCGGGATTTCCGACGCGAGTTGAGCCAGAGACATGGTGACCGGCCGGTTCAGCAACCGGGACACGATATTCGCAGTGGTGCCGCCGCAGATGGCTTTCCGCCCCTTGAAACTCCGGACCTTTTCGGCAAGTTCACCGTCCCGTTCCTTGCAAAAAGGAGGACCGGTGATAATCAACAGCCGGCGCGGATGACGGTAATAGACCACGCCACAGGTGATGTCATCCTTGGGACCCGGGCCATCGTGAGCGGCGGCTTCGGCCACCAGTCGCCGTGAAAGTTCGTGGGAGGAAATCTCGTTTTCCTGTCCGACCAGTCTGCCCAGGAAGCAGACCACGTTGGATTGTCCCCAACCCAGCGGCATCCCCGCGCGGCCCAGGCCGGACTGGCTGACACCATCGGAAAAATAAACAATCCGGTCGCCCAGCTGCATGTCGAATTCGCTGTAATGAATCACCCGGTCCTTCCACGCCTCCAGCGTGAAGCCGGTCCGCTGCACCGGCAGGGGTGTCTGGCCGCGCAACAGCACCAGCGGCGGATTGCCGTGTTCGATGACACGCGTTTTTCCATCCTCGTCCAGGTCCACAATGGTAAAGGTTGAGTAGCTGATCTTGCGTTTCTCGCAGATCGGCAGGGTGTCCATGATGGTTTTCGCGCTTTGACGCACGTCCACGAACGCAGAGGTGTAACGCAACGCCATCGTCGCCGTGAGATTGGCGAGCACGCTGGCCTTCACGCCGCTGCCCAGGCCGTCCGACAACACGGCGACGATCCGGTCCTCCGCCTTGAGTTTGCGGGAGAGAAACACATCGCCGGAGACGACCTGCCCCGACTTGGCCTGCTGGCAGAAATCAACGTCGATAAAGCTTTCGCCAGTCATGGTCGTCCTTTGGCTCATCGGGTTTGGCGGGTGAAAACGATTCGATGATCGAGTTCAATGTGATCTCGGATTCCGCCGCGTTTTCGCCGAGCAGGTAGGCGATTTGCTGCGTGGTCGCCAACTGCTTCTGGATCACCTCCCGCGCCTTGCGAATCACCTGCGCCTTTTGGACGGCGGGCTGCGTGATGTCCTGGATGATTCCGCCCACCACCGTGTGTTTCTCGATGCTGAAAATGGTCGCGTGCAGGATCGTGTTCTGGAAACGCACGTCACGATCCAGGATGTCCTCGCCGGTTTTCAACACGTTATGAAACAAGCTCGCGAACGGCATCACCTCGGCCAGCGCCACCCCTTCGAGCACCGGTGGCGTGGCACCGGCCAGTGGCGATTTGTTGGCAAACAACGCGGCAAACGCCGCATTGGACTCGATGATCCGCAGGGTGTCGTTCACAATGACCACGGCGGAGGGCATTTTTTGGATCAACGCGTTCGCCTTCTTGTGCGCGAGCTTGCGCATGTAGGTCACGCACATCGCCCGCTCGGCTTTCTGGTTGATCAACGCCATGGCGAATTCGCGGCACGAGTCGTACCCGCAACCGCCGCAGTTCTGTTCGTCGTCCGGGGAAAATTTTCCCACCTGCCGCAGCGCCTCACGGATCTGCGATTCGGGATAATGCACCGCCGGCACGGCGGCGACGGCGAAATCGGCTTGAATATCCATGGTCGAAGGACGCGGCAAACCGGTCTCCGCCGCCTGACCGTAGCGCAGGATGCGGCAGCGTTTGACGGCCGTGCCGTTGCGCCGCGAGGTCCGAGGACCGTTTACGCAACCGCCTTCGCAAGCCAGCAGTTCCAAAAACAAGCCGCCCTCCGGCTTCAAATCGCCCAAGCCATCAATCGCCCTCTCGATGGCGCTGATGCCCGAAAAGGCCATGAACGAAGCATCGTTCACGGCGCAAAGGGATTTCATGCCGGCAATCATGCCGCCATCCACCGGATACCATGCGCCCTCCGCCGAACGCTCGGGAATGAAATGGTCGTCGGGCGTTTCCGTGATGGTGGCCAATGAAATTTTCTCCTGCTCCAGCCAGCGGCCCAGATCTTCAAACGTCAGCGCCACATCGAGCAAATCCGGGTGATGCGCCGCCTCGATCTTCTTCGCGATGCAGGGCCCGATGAACACGATCCCGGTGTCCGCGCCAAATTTTTGCCGCAGAAATTTGCAGTGCGTCAGCAGCGGGGTGAGCAGGCCGGTGATGAAACCCGCGCTGGCGGGGCGATGCTTTTGCAGATAACTCACCACCGTCGGACACGCCGACGAGAGCAGCACGCGGTCCGGCTGGTCCCGCAACAGCGCCGCCGCCCGGGCCGAAACCTGTTGCGCGCCCAGCGCGGTTTCCGAGACGCCAAAAAATCCCAGCCGTTTCAAGGCGTGAATGAGCTGTCCCGGACGCACGTCGGGAAATTCACTCACAAACGACGGCGCCAGCGAAACCAGCACGCGCGGTTTCGTCACCAGCAACTGCCTCGCCTGCGGCAGGTCGTCCCGCACGCGCTTGGCGCCGTTGGGACAGACCTCGACGCATTGACCGCACAGGATGCACAACTCCGGAATGACGGAGGCGTAACCGCCCTCGACCTTGATCGCCTTGACCGGGCAGTTGCGGACGCACTTGTAGCAATCCTGGCATTCGCGTTTCTCGGTGTAGATGGGGTTCAGGTAATTCATGCCTTCTCCTTCGGCACAAAATGATTGAGCAGGCCGATGATGACGATCGGGTCCACCTCGTGGTACATCTTGCCGTTGATCGTGACGTTCGGCCCCGATTTGCAATGGTCCTGGCAAAGCCGGCCGTTCAACGCCACCGCCGGCGGCAGGCGGTGCGAGCCCAGATAATCCTGAATCACTTCAATGTTCCGGCTGTTCCCGCGCGCAAAGCAGGAACTGCCCATGCAAATCGTGATGTCGGCCTTGGGGGTTTCAGGCATGGCAAAATTCCTCCGCTTGAGGATGGCTGGTGGACACGGCGGCGTGCCGGCGCCGGCCACCAGGGCCATTGCCGGCATGGCGGCCAACCGCCCTGATCCGCAACGACAGGCAGTTGTTGCACGCGTTTGCGGTTTCCTCGATGCATGCCTTGGCCGGATAAATTTCGTAAAGCCGACGGTATTTCAGCGGCGTCAGATTCGGCATGAACACATTCGCGCCGCGTTGCAGGCCCCGCTCGCGGCCGCTGCGCTTGTTGATCGTCGCCAGCGCCGTCGTCGCCGGAATGTTCGCTTCGGGACAAACCAGCCGCGTCAACGCCATGGCCTTGTAAACCATCAATTCGGTGTTGGGAAATTGCGTTTGAAGTTCCGCGTTCACACGGTCTGCACCCAATGGTGTCGCCGGATGCGGGATGAACGGGCCGATGCCAATCATGTCCAGGTCCAGTTCGCGGAACAAGGTGATGTCATCCGCCAGGCTTTCGCAAGTTTGCCCGGGAATTCCCACCATGACGCCGCTGCCGGTCTCAAATCCCATTTGCTTCAACCGCCGCAAAATCGCAATGCGATCACACGGCTGATGACCCAGCGGAGGGTGGATGGCCTCAAACAGTGCGCGGTCGGAAGTTTCAAACCGCAGCAGATACCGGTCGGCTCCCGCCTCGCGCCATGCGGCCAGATCTTTTTCGGGCCGTTCGCCGAGGCTCAAAGTTACTGCCAGCGGGGTTTCAACTTTGATTTGCCTGATGATTTCGGCCAGCCAGCCGGTTGTAATCCCATAATCCTCCCCGGCCTGCAACACGACGGTGCCATACCCGAACTTCACCGCCTGTCGCGCGGCCGTCAGGATTTCGTCCGCCTTCATCCGGTAACGGGTAATGGTGTCGTTGCCGGCCCGCAAACCGCAGTAGGCGCATTGCCGCACGCAATGGTTTGAGATTTCCACCAGGCCGCGCAGATGAACCGCATCGCCAACCTGCATTCGCCGCGTTTCGTCAGCCTGACGCCACAATTCCTCCAGCCGCTCCGAATTTTCCTCGCGCAGCCAGCCCAGAATTTCAGCCCGGTCCAAGGTCGCATTCATGCCGCACGCGCCGTCCTTTCTGTAGCGCGAAACGCGGCCAATGCCGCAGGAAACGGCTCCAGCGCCCGCGCAAAAATTCCCAGGCTGTAGGCAATGGTCAGGCCATAATTGGTGATGGGCACGCCGGCCTGCTGGCAGCGCAGGATGCGGCTGAGCATCTCGCGCCGGTTCCACATGCACGCGCCACAGTGAATCACCAGTTTGTAAGCCGAGAGGTCATCGGGGAAATCACGTCCCTGCACATGCTCAAAATGGATCTTTTCACCGGTATACTGCGTCAGCCAGCGCGGGATCTTCACCCGGCCGATGTCCTCGCCTATTGGATGATGCGAGCAGGCCTCGGCAATCAACACCCGGTCGTTTCGCCGCAAATCTTCGATGGCCAGGGTGCCGTGCACCTGGGTGAGCAAATCGCCCTTGAATCGCGACATGAGGATCGAAAAGCTGGTCAGCGGCACGTGGCGCGGCGTATCGGCGGCGACCTTCAGAAATGTCTGCGAATCAGTGACCACCAGTTTCGGCGGCGCCTTCAACCGGTCCAGCGCACTCCTCAATTCGCGTTCCTTCACGACAAGACAATAAGCGTCACTGTCCAACAGATCGCGGATGGCCATCACCTGCGGCTGGATCAACCGGCCCTTGGGCGCTTCCTTGTCAATCGGCACCACCAGCACCGCCAGTTCTCCCGGTCCAACCAAATCCCCGACAATGGCCGGGCTGTCGATGAAGTCCGGCGGCGCCGAATCGAGCAGCGCCTGATGCAAATCCAAAATCCCAGCGCCCTGGACCGCCGAGGTTTTGACGACGCGGATTTTTTGTTCTTGTAGGCGACGAGGTAACGAGTCGTCCGGGCTGGCACTCTTCACGTCGTACCCTACTAGGTCAATCTTGTTGAACACGACGACGGTCGGGATTTGACGTCCGGCCAGTTCGCTTAAAATTTCCTCCTCGAATTCCCCCCACATTCCGGCTTCAGCCACGAGCACAGCCAGTTCCGTCCGGTCCAAAACCTGTTTGGTTTTCTGTACGCGCAAGAGGCCGAGTTCGCCCGTGTCGTCTATGCCTGCCGTGTCGATGAACAGCACCGGGCCGAGCGGCTGCAGTTCCATCGGCTTCTCCACCGGGTCAGTAGTGGTGCCGGCGACGGGCGAGACAATCGAAACCTGCTGGCGCGTAAGGGCGTTCAGCAAGCTCGATTTGCCCACGTTTCGACGCCCGAAGAAGGCGATGTGCAGGCGAAGACTTTTAGGCGCAGTGGTCATGGCACTCCTTCCTTTCTGGGGTACCCAAACGGCACACCGCCTCGGGACTGATCAACACGTCGAACTCGTCGCCGGTCAGCCAGCCTTGCGCGCTGACGATCTCGCGAATGCCCCTGCCCTCTTCTTTCGCCAGGCACACCGCCTCGCACGCCCGCTCGTACCCCAGTGCCGGCAGCAAGGCAGTGGCGGCCGCGGTGGAATTATCCACGTGCCGGCGGCAACGCGCTTCATCGGCTTCCAATCCCTCGATGCAATGACGGCGCAGGATATCGTCCGCCCGCGCCAGCAAATCCATGCTTTCCAGCAGGCAATTTGCCACCAGCGGGAGAAATGGGTTCAGTTCCAGGTTTCCCGAGGCACAGGCCATTGCAATGGTCGCGTCGTGGCCCATCACCAGCATCGCCGCCTGGCTCACCGCTTCGGGAATCACCGGATTCACCTTGCCGGGCATGATCGAGGAACCCGCCTGTCGCGCCGGCAGGCGGATTTCGCCAAAACCCGCCTCCGGCCCCGAAGCCAGCAGCCGCAGGTCGGTGCAGATTTTTAGCAACGACACCGCGTGGGCCTTGAGAATGCCGGACACTTCCACGAACACGTCCGCGTTTTGCGTGGCGTCCACGAGATTTTCTGCACGGGCGAAACCGATGCCGGTCAAATCGCGCAACTGGTCCACGGCCTGGAAGATGAACTGCCTGGGCGCGGCCAGGCCGGTGCCGATGGCGGTGCCGCCCAGATTGACCACGCGCAACCGCTCCTCGCATTTGTAAATCCGCCAGCGATCGCGGTTGATGGCCTCGGCGTACGCGCTCATCTCGCGGCCCAAGGTGGTCAGCACCGCATCCTGCAGTTGCGTTCGGCCGACTTTGACGACGTGGGCGAAGCGTTTTTCCGCGGTCTGGAAAGCCTCCTGCAACGCCACGACATTCTGCTCCAGCCGGTGCAGCAGACGGATGGCTGCCAGCCGCAGAGCGGTCGGATAGGTGTCATTGGTCGACTGATGAAGGTTCAAATCATCCAGCGGCGATACCAGTTCGTAAGCGCCGCGCGTCTTCCCCAGAATCTCCAGCGCCCGGTTGGCCAGCACCTCGTTCACATTCATGTTCAAGCTGGTGCCGGCGCCGCCCTGGAGCGCGTCCACGATGATGTATTCAACGAGTTTTCCTTCGCTCAGTTCACGGCAGGCGCGTTCGATGGCGTCGGCCTTGGCCGGATCGTTCGCCCAGATGCCGAGCGAGCGGTTCGTCAGCGCACCTGCCAGCTTGACGGTGCCATAGGCGCGGGCGAGTTCGGGATGAATCGGCCGCCGGGCCAGCGGGAAATTCTCCAGCGCCCGTTCCGTATGAACGCCATGCAACGCCGCCATCGGGATCGGCCGTTCACCCAGAAAATCCCGTTCCATGCGGTAGCCATTGTTCATAATTTTAACACATTGCACCGGGGAACGCGCCGCAGCTCGTCCCCACCGTGTTGGTAGGGCGGCGCTGCCGCGCCGCCGCTCACACAAACACGTCGCGCTCGTTTTTCCTGACGCGACCGACCAGTTCGCGCGCAGTCTGACCGACGGTTCCCGGCATCGTGGCCAGTTCATGGTCCACCAGCTTCTCGCCCACGCGCCGGGTTTCCGGCTTGGCGTAACCCATCAGGTACTCCATGCAGCTCGACAGGGCATTGGGACTGCAGTGTTCCTTGATCAACCCAGGCTTGGCCAGGTCCATGAAATCCGCGCCGGTGCGGCCCAATCGGTAACACGCGGTGCAAAACGACGGCGTGTAACCGAGCGCCGCCACATCCCGCACCACCTCGTCCAAGGGGCGATGGTCGCCCAGTTGGAACTGCTCCGCATTGCGGCCATCAGCCGCGTCGGCATAGCCACCGGGATTGCTCCGGCTGCCGGCGGAAATCTGCGACACACCCAAAGCGAACGTCGTGCGGCGGGTCTCGGCATTCTCACGCGTGGACATGATGATGCCGGTGTACGGCACGGCCAGCCGCAGGATGGCGACAATTTTCTTGAAGTCGTTGTCCGCAACCGCGTGCGGCGGACGGCTTGCGGTATCCGAGCCGACGGCGGGTTCCAACCGCGGCACGCTGATGGTGTGCGGCCCGACACCGAATTTTTCCTCGAGATGCCGGATATGCTGCTGCATCGCGAGCATTTCAAACTTCCAGTCGTGCAGCCCGAACAACACCCCGATGCCGACGTCATCAATGCCCGCCTCCATCGCGCGGTCCATGGCATTCACGCGCCAGTCGAAATCGCGTTTCGCGCCGGCAGTGTGGACCTTGGCGTAGGTTTCGCGATGGTACGTCTCCTGGAAAAGTTGATACGTGCCGATGCCCGCACCCTTGAGTTGCTTGAACTGTTCGACCGTGAGCGGGGCGATGTTCACGTTCACGCGGCGGATTTCCCCCCGGCCGCTCCTGGTGTCATAAACTGTCTCAATGGACTTGAGCACGTAATTGAACCCTTCCTTCGGATAGGATTCACCCGCCACCAGCAGCAGGCGTTTGTGGCCCTGTTCGATGAGGAATTTCACCTCGTTGGCAATTTCCGCCTGCGTCAGCACCCGGCGGGTCAACGCGGTGTTGCGAACTCGGAAGGCACAGTAGCTGCATTCATTTTTGCAGAGGTTCGAAATGTAAAGCGGCGCGAACAGCACCAGCCGGTTGCCGTAGATCTCGTCCTTCACAAAACGCGCGGCGGCGAACATCTCCTCCTGCAAGGCCGGTTCCTCGACGCCCATCAACACCGCCACGTCACCGGCATTCAGGCCTTCCATCTGCCGCGCCTTGGCCAGCACGTCGCGCACGGCTGCCGGATCGGACCGGCGCGTGGTTTCAAGCGTTTGTTCAATCTGCGCCTCGTCAATGAACGTGGCGGGTTTTTCACATGTGACGGCGATCATAATTGCCTTTCCTGTTTTTCTTTTAACATCCGGAGCAGTTCCGTTTTGGCGGCCTGAGCGGTGCAACACTGGATTTTATGGCCGTCCACGCTCACGGTCGGGCCGTGATCGCATTTCTCAAAACAAAACGATGCGTTGATGTCCACCCGGTCCTGGAGCTTTTCCTCCTCCACCTGGTGCAACAGCTCGTGCAGGATGTGTTGCGACCCTTTCACAAAACAATTGGTGCCGGCACAAACGTTCACCTTCATTTTTTCCGCAGCCGGACCGTCGCCCAGTTGGATGGTTTCCCCGGCAATGCGCCGGCGGTTGTGATAATACGTGTGCAACAGGCGATGCGCGTTCTGGCCGCCGATTTCGCCCAGGTGTTTCTGGTAGCATTCGGTGACAAAGTGGTTTTCCTGCGATTTGTGCAAATCGAGGTTCTTGTCCACGTCGTAAAGCCCCTTGGTCCGCCGGCGGCGGATGTCCGCGTCGCGCGAGACCGGCTGGCCGGCGCCGCCGATGCAACCGCCCGGGCAGGCCATCACTTCGATGAGATCCAGATCGCATTTGCCGCGCCGGGCTTTTTCCGCCAGCGTACGGGCGTTTTTCAAACCGTGGACGATGCCAAGCTTGAGCACGATGCCGTCCACCGGCACCTCGACAAGGCGCAAGCCGTTCTCGCCGCGAACGGCGTGGAAATCAGGGTTGGCCAGTTTTTTGCCGGTCACCTTTTCGGCGGCATAACGCAGCACGGCTTCGCTCACGCCGCCGGAATTTCCAAAAATGACCCCGGCGCCGGTTTTGAAGCCCATCGGCATGTCGAACGATTCCGGTTGCAGTTTCGTGAACCGCAAGCCGGCCTCCTCAATCATCCGCGCCAGTTCCTGGGTGGTCAGCACATGGTCCACTTCCGCGATGCCGTCCTTCGCGAACTCGGGCCGCTTGGCCTCAAATTTTTTGGCCGTACAAGGCATGATTGAAACCATGACGAGATTTTCCTTTTTCACGCCCAGTTCCTCCGGCAACAGTTCCTTGCACAACGCGCCAAGCATCTGTTGCGGCGATTTGCAGGTGGACAAGTTCGGCAGCAACTCGGGAAAGTATTGTTCGGCAAATTTCACCCAGCCGGGGCAACAGCTCGTGAACAGCGGGAGCTTCCCGCCCTTGGTTTTGCGATTTAAAAATTCATTGGCCTCCTCGATGACCGTGAGGTCGGCGCTGAACGAGGTGTCATAGACGCGATCAAAACCCAGCCGTTTCAACGCCGCGACCATCTGGCCGCGCGTGGATTCACCGGGTGCCATTCCAAAAAGTTCGCCGATGGCGACACGCACGGCTGGGGCAATTTGCGCGACAACGGTTTTGGCCGGATCGTTCAAGGCCTTCCACACTTCCTCGGTTTCCGAACGCGGGGTGAGCGCGCCGGTCGGGCACACGGCGGCGCACTGGCCACAATTCACGCATTCGCCCTCGCCCAGGTCCTTGCCGAACGCCGGCAACACCGCCGCGTCATGCCCGCGATACGCGAAGTCAATCGCGCCTATGCCCTGGATCTCCGAGCAGAACCTGACACAGTCGCCGCAAAGCACGCATTTGTTCGGGTCGCGCACCAGCGACACGGATGAACGATCCACCGGCCTCGGCTCATGCACAGGTTTGAAACGGACTTTCTGGATGCCGAGCTTGCGCGCCACATCCTGCAACTGGCAGGCGGCGCTTTTCCCGCAGGTCGTGCATTCGCGCTCGTGATTGGCGAGCAGCAGCTCGATCGAGATTTTGCGGATCTCCCGGATCTCTTCGGTCTGAGTGCGGATTTTCAGTCCCGGCTCGGGCGGCGTCGAGCATGCGCCCTGGATGCCGCGTCCGGCGATGTCCACCAGACACAACCGGCATGCGCCATAGACGCTCAGGTCGGAATGATAGCAAAAGGTCGGCAGATCAATGTCAGCCTTGCGGATCAGCTCCAGCAGGTTCCGCTCGCCGTCGATCGGCACTTCCACCCCGTCGATATTCAAAGTTTTAACTGCGACAGTGTTGCTCATTGATGTTCCTCAAAATTGATTGCCATTAAACGCCGATGACAGCTTCCAGCTTGCAGGTGTCGGCACAGACGCCACAAACGATGCACTTCGCCTGATCGATGACATGAACTTGTTTCCTCTCGCCGCTGATGGCGCCGACGGGGCATTTTTTTCCGCACGCCATGCAGCCTTTGCACTTGAGCGGATCGATGCTCGGTTTCGCGAGCGCTTTGCACTGGCCCGTTGGGCAATGCTTGTGAAAAACATGCGCGTCGTATTCGGCGCGGAAATAGCGCAAGGTCGAAAGCACCGGGTTCGGCGCCGTCTTGCCCAGGCCGCACAACGAACCTTTCTGGACAGCCAGCGCCAGCTTCTCCATCAAAGGGAGCGTTTCACCGGTGGCGCGGCCTTCGATGATGTCATCGAGCATCGCCAGCAATTGTCGCGTGCCCTCGCGGCACAACACGCATTTGCCGCAGCTTTCGCGCTGGGTAAAATCCATGAAGAACCGGGCGATGCTGACCATGCACGTCTTCTCGTTCATGGCCACGAGACCGCCCGAACCCACCATCGCGCCGGCGCCGCGCAAGGAATCGTAATCCAGCGGCAGGTCGAGATGTTCCTGCGTCAGGCAGCCGCCCGAAGGTCCGCCGATCTGGACGGCTTTGAAACCATTGGGCTTCACCTTGCCGCGCCGGTCGGTGATGCCGCCGCCGATGTTGAGCACGACTTCGCGGAGCGTGGTCCCGAAGGGAACCTCGATCAGCCCCGTGTTGGCCACGTGGCCCGTGAGCGCGAAAGTTTTCGTGCCGGGCGAAGCCGGCGTGCCGATCTGGTGGAACGTATCCGCGCCCTGATTGATGATGCGGACAACGTGGGCGAGCGTTTCGACGTTGTTGATGATGGTCGGCTTGCCCCACAAACCGCTTTGGGCCGGAAACGGCGGCTTCGGTCGCGGCATGCCGCGTTGCCCCTCAATCGAGGCAATCATCGCGGTTTCCTCGCCGCAAACAAACGCGCCGGCGCCTTCCATCACTTCGCAACGCAGACTCTCGCCGGAACCGAATACGTTGTCGCCGAGGAAGCCCATTTTTTGCGCGTCTTCGACCGCCCGGCGCATGCGGGCCACCGCAAAGGGATATTCCGTGCGGACATAGATCAAGGTTTCATCGGCGCCGATGGCCCTTGCGGCAATCATCAATCCCTCGAGCACGCTGTGCGGATTGCCTTCCATCACACTCCGGTTCATGAACGCGCCGGGATCTCCTTCGTCGGCGTTGCAGATGACATATTTCTTCGCGCTTTTCTGCCCCCGCGCGGCCTCCCATTTGCGGCCGGTGGGAAAGCCGCCGCCGCCGCGTCCACGCAGGCCGGAACGGGTGATTTCCTCCACGATCTGCACCGGCGTCATTTTGAGAAATGCCTTCTTCGCCGCCGCGTACCCACCATGATGGATGTATTCGTGGATATCTTCCGGATCGATCAGGCCGCACTCCTTCAGCACGAACCGCTGCTGGCGTTGATAAAACGGAATGTCATTGATGCCTTTGCAGTGCTTCCTCGTGGCCGGGTCAACGTACAACAGCCGGTCCACCACCTGGCCGCCGACCAGCGTCCGGTTCACAATTTCAGCGACGTCCTCAACCTTGACCTTATTGTAGAGAATCCCGTCCGGGAGAATGGTGACCAGTGGACCCATCTGGCAGAATCCCTGGCAACCGCTTTTATTGATCCGCAAATCGTGCTGCGTTTCCTCCGGCTTGAATTCCGTGGTGACATTAATGCCGGCGGCCTTGATCTGCTCGACAAAAGCCTGGACGACCTTGTAGGCGCCGTTCGCCACGCAACCGGTGCCCGCGCAAACCACCACCCGGCGCAATGTTTTCGACGCGTTCCCGGCCGCCGAATCCATGATGTGCAAAAGCCGTGTGTTCATTACGATTGCTCCTTGGCGATGATTTCCTCGACCAGCTTTACGCCGCCTTCCGGCGTCATTTGTCCATGCACCTGGTCGTCCACCACCACGACCGGCGCGAGACCACACGCCCCGAGGCAGGCGACCGTCTCGACCGTGAACAGCATGTCCGCAGTGGTTGTCTGTTTGCCTTCCAGCCCCAACCGTTTGCGAATGGCGTCAAGAATCGGAACCGAATCCTTCACATGGCATGCCGTGCCGTCGCACAAGCGCACGAGGTGCCTGCCCTTGGGTTCAATCGCAAAATGCGAATAGAAGGTGGCCACGCCAAAGACACGAGCGGGCGAGACATCCAGCGCCGTGGCGACGTAGGTCAGCACCTCCCGCGGCAGATACCGGTATTCCTCCTGCACGGCCTGGAGAATGGGGACCAGCCGCGAAGGTTTGCGCCCATGTTTTTCAAGGATTGTGAAAATTTTCACAAACTTCCGTCCGTTGCAGTCAGGTTTGAATTGATTACGCATTGGGGTTGTTTTCCGTGGTTAAATTTCAGCGGGGCGCCGTCTCCACGTGTCTGGCTGTCGGCGCGGATGTGACCTGATCAACCTGCAGAGACTTGAAAAGTTTCTGCGAAAGGGAAGCGAGCGAGCAGTACAGGTCCTCGTTATGAACGATGACCTGCCCTGGAACGCGCAGGCGCATCGGGGCAAAATTCCAGATGGCTCGGATACCGCCGGCGACCATCAAATCGGCCACAGCCTGGGCCTCGGCCGCCGGCACCGTCACGATGCCGATCAAAATATGCATCCTCCGGGCAAGGTCCGGCAGTTTGCTCATCAGCAACACATGCTTGCCGTGAATGCGGGTGCCGATTTTTGAGGGATCCAGATCAAATGCCGCCACGATCTTCAGCCCGCATTGTTCAAACTTGTGATAACCCAGCAACGCTGACCCCATGCTGCCCGCGCCGACGAGAAACGCGTCGTTGACATTCTTCCACCCGAGGAACCGTTCCAGTTCCTCAATCACATTGGTGGGGACATAGCCGATGCGCGGGCGGCCCACGATGCCGACCGCCTCCAGATCCTTTCGAACCTGCGTGGGGTCCAGGTCCAGGTCCAGTCCGATATCTGTGCACGAAACGGTTTGCCGGTCAGCCGCCTGCCACTCCTTTAAAAACCGGTGATACAGAGGCAGCCGTTTCAAGGTCGGTTCCGAGACGGTCCGCGCCGGCGTCCCGTCCGCCCGCCCTTCCTGTTTTGCAGTGTTCATATCGTGAACAATATATCAATAAACTTTTCTCTATTTAATCTTATTATGGCGGCTTGTCAACCGCACGCAGCTACTGGACGGAAAGTATAAGCTCCTGGCGACGAGGGAATAAGTAGTATTGAAAACATCCCATAAACACCTGGTTTAATAGGACTTTTACTGGTCCACGCCCGAACCTTTCCTCCGGCATATCAGCCCCAATCAGCAATTTTTATTGGCGTCCGGTCGTTACGTTCATATCGTTATTTCAGTACCGATATGGCGATTCTCAAGCAACGACGCGCCCAACTGAAAGTGAAACCGGAGCCGCGGGATCTCACGGGAAAGCTTTTTCCCGTGGCCGAAGGCGACCGCCATGCGAGCCTGTCCTGCGTCAAACGCCTGCCTTCGTATCTGCAGTTGCTGCGGGTGCTGCAGGCGGAGGGACACGAATGCGTGTCCGGCACCGTGCTGGCCGGAGTGCATAACCTGGAACCGGTCATTGTGCGAAAGGATCTGGCCATCACCGGCATCACGGGAACTCCCCGGATTGGCTTCCGTGTAACGGAAACCATCACCGCCATTGAACGGTTCCTGGGCTGGGACAGTCAGGCCCAGGCCATCCTGGTTGGAGTGGGAAATCTGGGCAGCGCCCTGCTGGGTTATCATGGCTTTGGGAATCTTGGGCTCCGGATCGTTGGAGCTTTTGACAACGATCCGCGGAAGATTGGAAAATGGGTCCATGGACGCAAGGTGCAAACTGTCGAACAGCTGCCTCGTTTCGTCCGTCGCGGTGAAATAAAACTCGGCGTTCTGGCCGTCCCGGCGAAAGCGGCGCAGGCAGCCGCTGAAATAATGGTTGATGCCGGCATCCGGGGAATCTGGAATTTCACCCCGGTGAAACTAAAGGTCTCCGATTCCGTGGTCACCCAGAAGGAAGACCTGGCGGAAGGGTTGGCCGTGCTTTCACACCGCCTGCACCACTTGTTGTGACGGTACCGCCGCCCTCCGGCACCCGAAGCAGTTGACATCGACCGCGGCACGGCAAGGCTTTCGCTCCGGCCATGGCGCAGGCGTGGGGACCGGCAAGACGGGACCGGCGAAAACACCAACGCGCAATGCAGTATCAACGATGCGCACTGAAACGGTAGAACCTGCTGCCAGAGCCCAGGGTGCCAACCACCGCTGGATCGGTGATGGTGGCAATCACATATTGGTCCGGCGGGACATTTTCAGGGACGGATTCAGAGGCGGTCGCGCCCGCGGTATCGGCCACCCACCCCGCTGCGGCGGTGTAGGTCATAAGATCAATCCACGGTCCGTCGACAGTGGCGGCAGCCTGGACGGTATACGTGAGGTCGGTCGCCGTTGTATTCCGACGGAACTCCAGCTGGAAATGGTTGCTGCTGACCATGCCATCGAGCGATTGAGTCGTGTTGGGCACATTCGGATCGTTCGCGAGGGCGTACTCCAGCAAATTCGGCACTCCGTCGCCATCGGGATCCTCAAAATCTCCCGCGACTGCCGGGTTGGTGGCGTTTGAGCCAAAATGGGCATATTTCCAATTGAGGTATGGATCCAGCAGGCCATACACCGACAGCTCATAATAGCTGCCGACATACACCTTTCCATTGGCGATGGTCGGGACAGTGAATTTAACCGCCACACCCGGTTGATCGCGGGTGCCCGACTGGTCACTATTGTAAAATTCCTGGGTCAGGTCATAAGCATCGAAGGCGTGCAGGGTGGCCGGCGTCCCCATGTAGCCATCCGTTTGGAGAAACCAAACGATGGCGTTGTTGGTGCCGCTGGCTGAGATGGAAGGCGTGGCGCCTGGAAAACCGTAGGCGTCAAGCGACTGGGAATCGGGCGCATTGGCCAACAACCCGTTGGTGATGCTGAATATCGTCAGCGGGCCGAACGAGCCGGCATCGCCCGAGCCGAGCAGGTAAATGCGATTGTTGAAATAGGCCGCCGAGCTCCAGGTGCCGTTGATGGCGAAGGGCAACTCCTGGACGATCTGGCTGTTGTCTATGGAATTGAACTGTCCCAGATTATCGCGATCCAGCAGGTAAATGGAGCCTTCCTTGCTGCAGCTCACAAGCAAGTGGGGATGAGCCAAACTTCCGACAGAATCCGGCAACAACACCGCACCACCCGAGCCCAGGTCAAGGTCGTTGGCAGCCAGATAGTCCTGATTATAGGGCGTGAAGTAGTCGACGACAGCGAGTCCGTTCGACGCGGAGAATTTGATGATGCTATCGCCAAATTCCGTGCCGGAGAGCCCGTTGGTGTTGTTGAAGGATCCATTGCCCGAGATCAGGTATAAGTTCGTCTGGGCATCCACCGCCAATCCATTTCCACTCATCCAGATTCCACCTTCGCCCGCGTTGGGACCGAAATCGGCGATGTCGCTGTTCGGGGTATCGTTGAAAACATAATTCGTCAGCGGTTGGAGGGTGCTGGCATTAAAGCCGATGACCCAACCGTGATATGGATCGGTATCCGCATATCCCGCATAGGCGACGTACAGAATCCCGCCAACCAGAGTCAACGCGGACCGCTGAAGCTGTTGCATCGCGTTGAACGTCACCACTCCATTCACGGCGTCCGCCCCCTGGCCAGCAACGGCAGCGGTCACCTGAACGGGGCCGAACGGTTGCTCGGTGCCGTTGGTGATGTTCAGTGCGTGAATTCGGTGGTAATAATTTGTGCCTTCGTGCGTGAAGGCATCAACATAAAGCGTTCCGGAAACTGGATCGATCACCGGGGTGGAGGTTATCCCCACTTCCGGAACGAGGTCGCTATACGAACCGTAGCGATTGCCGAAATCGTTGTTCGGCGTCACCGCGGAAGGACCCAGATTTGTTTGCCACAGCAACCCGCCCGTCGCGCCCGCATTGTTGTCCGCATCGAAAGCGTAGACGGTGTTATGTTCAGTTGCGACAAACACCACGTTGTGGGTGCCGAGACCCGGGAAATTCAAACCCGAGATGTAGAGCGGCTGGGCGTAGGCTTTGCCGTCGATGCTGTAAGAGAAAAGCTGGCCGAAGGTGTTGGGGTTGACGTTGGCCGGGGCCAGAATGTTCTCGCTAAGATTTTGCCCGGTGCGGCTTGTGTCATTATGGTAGGTCAAAACATTCACCTGGCCGTAAAGCGGAGTGTTGCAGCACCAGGCTGCAATCATGGCTACGAGCGCGGTGAAGGTCGGGGTGTTCAAGCCAGGTCCAACTATCCTTTCAAATATTCGGAAGTCAAGTTGCAGAGATACGGACAACTCGATGTGCCAGGCCAGCCACCCCAGTATTTTTCTTGGGAAAACGGACCATTTTCTTCAAATTCTGCTTTTCGATCCCGGCTGTAAAAGCGGGTCATCTTCGGCCGATAAAAATATTCAAAATAATAGTTGACTATTTAGTCCACTTTGATACATTTGGGGTGTGATCCGGTATTGCTGGGTCAAGTTTGAAGAAAGCGAGTAAGAATATATGGGTCGTGTTAGCGATGCAAAAAAGAGATTGATGGATGCTGTATCGGAGCTGATTTGGAGCGGTTCCTACGGCAGCACGACCATTGATCACATCTGTGAAAAGGCAGGGGTCAAAAAGGGCAGCTTTTACTATTTTTTCGATTCCAAATCCGAGCTGGCGGCGGAGGCCCTTGAAGCCAGTTGGCAGACGAAGCGCGTTGAGCTGGACGCGATTTTTTCGCCCACGGTTCAGCCATTGGACCGGCTGCGTAAATACTGCGAATTCAGCTATAAAACCCAGCGTGAAATCAAGGAAAAGTATGGCCGGGTGCTCGGTTGTCCGCAATTTGCCCTGGGGGCCGAGGTTTGCACCCAGGAAGACCGGTTGCAAAAGAAAATCCAGGAGATATTGGATTACAAGCGGAGGTATCTTGAATCCGCCATCCGCGACGCGCACGGCGCCGGTTTGATTCAGGCGGCGGATCCCGGCGCCAAGGCGCGAATGATACTGGCTTATTACGAAGGCGTGCTGACCCAGGCGCGCATTCAAAATGACGTGGGCGTACTGCGCGATACCATTCGCGGAATCTTTGCAATACTGGGTGTAAAAGAGAGCGAAGTCGTCGCCGCTTAAAAAATTTGATCATTTATTTGACTAAACAGACAACTACTAAAAAGGAGAAAATATGAACATGAATCAAGAAGCATCAGAGGGTGCCGTCAAGGCGGTTGCGAATGCGTGTGTCGCATCTTGCCAAAAACTGGCGGCGGAACTTGAGCAGGCCAAGACCAATCTTCTGGCTGAATTCCGGGAGACCTTGAGGTTGCCGGAGCAATTATTCCGGCAGGCCTTGAGCGAGGCCGAGGCGCTGGCCTGGCAGACGGGTTATCCACAACTTGTGTTTCCGACGCTGGCTGTGGAAAAAGTTCAGGCGGTGGCGAGCTGGCATGCCCGTCAGCAATCGTTGCTCCGGGCCCGTGCCTGAACGCGGTTTCCATCTTTAATCATCAAAAGGCAAAATTTTAAAATTATGTTATCCAGGATTCTCTTGCGCCAGGTCCCTCTGGCACTGATGACTTGTGCCGGATTTGCCCTGCTCGCGGGTTGTGGCCGGGGCGCAGCGAAACAGCAATCGCCACCGCCGGCGGTGACCGTCGCCCCGGTGGAACAGAAGGAAATCGTCGAGTGGAGCGAATTTACCGGCCGGGTGGAACCCGTGGAATCGGTGGAAGTGCGCCCGCGGGTTTCCGGATACATCCAGGAAGTGCGATTCCAATCGGGGCAGCTGGTAAAGAAGGGGGACGTGCTGTTCGTCATTGATCCGCGCTGGAACCAGGCGACGTTCGACCAACGCCAGGCTGAGTACGAGCAGGCCCGACGGGAAGAGGAGCGGACGGCGCAATTGCTGGCGAACAAGGCCATATCGGCCGAGGAGGCGGATGGACGGAAGGCCCGCTTCGACGAGGCCAAGGCTGCTTTGGAATCGGCCCGGCTGGACCTGGAATACACGGAAGTGCGTGCGCCGATTGACGGGCGGGTCAGCCGCGCCCTCCTGACGGAAGGCAATTACGTCAGCGGAGTCGCGGGCTCGGCGTCGTTGCTCACCACCCTTGTTTCAGTGGACCCGGTGTATGTACATGCGGACATTGATGAGGACGCGTATCTGAAGTTCACTGAGCTGGTTCATGACAAAAAACTGGGCGATGACGACGGCGGCAAGATCCCCGTGGAACTGGAACTGGCCGACGAAGAGGGCTTTCCCCATCTTGGCCACATCGAGTCGTTCGACAACCGGCTGAATGCCGGCACCGGCAGCATCCTGCTGCGCGCGGTGTTCTCGAACGATGACGGCCGGATCGTGCCCGGATTGTTTGCCCGGATCCGAATACCCCTGAGCGAACGCCATCCGGCCTTGCTGGTGGATGAACGCGCCATTGGCACCGACCAGTCACAAAAATTTGTACTGTCCCTGACGCCAACCAACACGGTGGCTTACCAACCGGTGCAGCTGGGGCCGATGGCCGACGGCAAGCGCATCATCCGTTCCGGTTTGCAGGCGGGCCAGGAAATCGTCATCAATGGACTCGAGCGGGTTCGTCCGGGGATGCCGGTGACTGCGGAAAAAGAAACGCTGAACGTGAACGCTTCCCGTGCGGGGCAACAAACGGCTCAACGCTGAGCCGATACCCGGACCAACCCTTTCATCGCTCATGAATTTTTCCCATTTCTTCATCCGCCGCCCGATTTTTGCCGGCGTACTGTCCATCGCGGTGTTCATCATGGGGTTGCTCGCGATGTTCAAGCTCCCCATTAGCGAGTATCCGGAAGTGGTGCCACCCACGATCGTCGTGAAGGCGACGTATCCCGGCGCAACACCGAAGACGATTGCCGAAACGGTGGCCTCGCCACTGGAGCAGGCCATCAATGGCGTGGAAGGCTCCCTGTACATGTTTTCGCAGGCGACGGCTGACGGCGTGATGACGCTCACCGTGACCTTCAATCTGGGCACCGACGTGGACAAGGCGCAGGTGCAGGTGCAGAACCGGGTTTCACAGGCCCTGCCCAAACTGCCGGAGGAGGTCCGCAATCTGGGCGTGACCACCACGAAACAATCACCGGACCTGACCATGGTGGTGCATTTGTTTTCACCCAATGGGCGTTATGACGAAGTGTATGTCCGTAACTTCGCCACGCTGCAGGTGAAGGATGCCCTGGCGCGCATCCCCGGCGCCGGTGACGTGGAGGTATTCGGTTCGGGTGATTATGCCATGCGAATCTGGCTCAACCCGGACAAACTGGCCGCCCGCAACCTGACCGCCAGTGACGTCGTCGCCGCCATCCGCGAACAAAACGTGCAGGTGGCGGGTGGAGTGATTGGGCAACCGCCGGTCAGTCATCCGGTCAATTTCGAGATGCAGGTCAACGTCAAGGGTCGGCTGGTTTCCGAGGAGGAATTCGGCCAGATCATCGTGAAGACCGGGCCGAACGGGGAAAAGACCCTGCTCAAGGACGTAGCCCGCATCGAGCTTGGAGCCGGCAGTTACTCGCTCCGTTCACTATTGAACAACAAGACCGCCGTGGCGTTGCCCATCTTTCAGACGCCCGGCGCCAATGCGCTGCAGCTTTCAACGGACGTCCGGCGCAAGATGGAGGAACTCAAGAAAAATTTCCCCGAGGGGATTGATTACTCCGTGGTTTATGACCCCACGGTGTTTGTCCGCCATTCGATTGAAGCGGTGGTGCACACCCTGGGCGAAGCCATCCTGCTGGTGGTGATCGTGGTCATCATTTTTCTCCAGACCTGGCGCGCGGCCATCATCCCGCTGGCCGCTGTCCCGGTGTCACTTGTCGGCACCCTCAGCGTGATGCTCCTGCTCGGATTCAGCATCAACGCGCTGTCGCTGTTCGGCCTGGTGCTGGCGATTGGCATCGTGGTGGACGACGCCATCGTGGTGGTGGAGAACGTGGAGCGCAACATCGCGCGCGGGCTGTCGGCTTTTGACGCCGCCAAACGGGCGATGGATGAGGTCACCGGGCCCATCGTGGCCACGGCGCTGGTGCTGTGCGCGGTGTTCATCCCCACGGCCTTCATCAGCGGCCTGACCGGCCAGTTCTACAAGCAGTTTGCGATCACAATTGCGATTTCCACGCTCATCTCCGCTTTCAATTCGCTGACGCTTTCCCCCGCTTTGTGCGCGGTGTTGTTGAAGGATCATAAGGCGCCAAAAGACTGGCTGTGGCGCACGATGGACCGGGTGTTGGGCTGGTTTTTCCGTCCGTTCAACCGAGTGTTTGCCTGGGCCGGGGCTAAATACAGCGTAGGCGTCGGCTCCGTTCTTCGCAAAAGCGCCATCGCACTGCTGGTTTACGGCGGGTTGGTGCTGCTGACCGGTTGGAGTTTTGACAAAATTCCAACCGGCTTTGTGCCAACGCAGGACAAGCAATATCTCGTCGCCTTTGCGCAACTGCCCGACGGCGCATCGCTCGATCGCACCGAGGCGGTCATTCGTCGCATGTCGGACATCGGTTTGAAACAGCCCGGGGTGGAGGCGGCGGTGGCGTTTCCCGGACTGAGCATCAACGGGTTCAGTGTGGCCCCGAATTCCGGCATCGTTTTCTTCACCTTGAAGCCTTTTGAGGATCGCAGCTCAGCAGCGCTAAGCGGCCTGGCCATTGCGGGCGCGTTGAACCAGCAGTTTGGCTCGATCCAGGACGCCTACGTCCTCACCGTGCCGCCGCCGGCGGTGATGGGGTTGGGCACCATCGGTGGCTTCAAGCTTTACGTCGAGGACCGCGCCGACCTCGGTTACGATGCGCTGTATCAAAATCTTCAGGGCATCATCGGCAAAGGGTACCAGACGCCGGAACTGGCCGGCTTGTTCTCCACCTTCACCGTGAATGTTCCGCAACTGGATGCGGACATCAACCGGGTGCAGGCCAAGACCCAGGGCGTGCCGCTGCAGAACCTTTTCGAAACCCTGCAGATTTACCTGGGCTCGCTCTACGTGAACGACTTCAACCGCTTCGGCCGCACCTACGAGGTCATCGCCCAGGCCGACTCGCAATTCCGCGAACATCCGGAGGACATCACCCGGCTCAAAACACGGAATGACCGGGGTGAAATGGTGCCGCTCGGCGCCGTGGTGAAGGTGACGGAAACGCACGGCCCGGACCGGGTGATGCGTTACAACGGCTATCCGGCGGCGGAAATCAACGGCGCCCCTGCCCTGGGCTACAGTTCCGGACAGGCGGAGGCGGCCATGGCCAGGATTGCCAAGGAGAATCTGCCCCGAGGCATGGATTACGAATGGACCGACCTCACCTACCAGCGGATACTGGCCGGCAACACGGTCGTTTATGTAGGGCCGCTCTGCATCCTGCTGGTATTTCTCGTGCTGGCCGCACTCTATGAAAGCTTTCGCCTGCCACTGGCCATCATTCTCATCGTGCCGATGTGTCTGCTGTTTGCCATCACGGGTGTCTGGCTCAAGGGCAGCGACAATAACATCTTCACGCAAATCGGGTTGATCGTGCTGGTCGGGCTCGCGTGCAAGAACGCCATCCTGATTGTCGAGTTTGCCAAGCGCAAACAGGACGAGGGGATGTCTCCGGTTGAGGCGGCCATCGAGGCGTGCCGCCTGCGGTTGCGGCCGATCCTGATGACCTCCATCGCCTTCATCGCGGGCGTTTTCCCGCTGGTGGTCTCGCGCGGGGCCGGTGCGGAAATGCGCCAGGCCATGGGCGTCGCCGTGTTCTCCGGCATGATCGGCGTGACGATTTTCGGATTATTCCTGACCCCGGTGTTTTACGTCACCCTCATGAAATTGGGCGTGAAGAAAAAGGTCGCGCTGGAGGCGAAAGGCCTCGGCCTGGGTTCGGCTGGAGCGGCCGCAGGCATTGTTACCTTGTTGCTGCTGTCGCCCGTCACTTCCACCCGGGCTGGCTGGCTGACGGTGGGACCCGACTACCGGCCACCGACGAATTCGATCCCGGCGGAGTACAAGGCGGTCGAACTGGGCGAATGGAAGGAAGGCAAGCCGCTGGACTCGGTGCCGAAGGGGAGTTGGTGGGAGGCTTTCGGCGATGCCCGATTGAACGAATTGGAAACGCAGGCCCTACAGGCCAATCAGGGACTCAAAGCCGCCGTCGCACGCGTGGATCAGGCGCGGGCAGCGGCGCGCGTTGTCCGCAGCGAGCTGATGCCCGGTCTCAATCTCGACCCGAGCTTCAACCGGCAGCGTTATTCGCCCAATGCCAATCCCAGCTTTGGCGACATCACGGCCAGCACTTTCAGCGCCCCGCTCGATTTGAGTTACGAGGTTGATCTTTGGGGCCGGGTCCGGCGCGGTTTTCAGAGCGCGCAGGCAGATGCCCAGGCGTCGCTTGCGGATTATTATAGCGTCCTGCTCACGCTCCAATCCGACATGGCGCAAAATTATTTTGCCCTGCGTTCGCTGGATGCGGAAATTGCCACGGTCACGAGCACGGTGGGTTTGCGGCAGGAGCAGGTGCGCCTGGTGCAAAGCCGTTTTGACGGCGGCATCGGCAGCGAACTCGAGGTGGCCCAGGCCCAAACCGAACTGGCCACCACCCAGGCCGAAGCCGCTTCGTTGGCCCACCGGCGGGACGAGCTCGAAAATGCCATCGCCATACTTGCGGGCTGCAATCCGTCGGTGTTTCACATTCCTGCATCCGATGAACCAAATTGGGATCCGCAACCGCCCTCGATCCCCGCCGGTTTGCCGGCCGACCTGTTGGAACGGCGCCCGGACGTTGCGACTGCGGAACGCCAGCTTGCGTCGGCCAACGCCAGGATTGGCGTCGCCAAGGGCGCATTTTTTCCGGCGCTCACCCTGACGGGTTCGGGCGGTTATATCAGTGGCGACCTCAACAGCCTGTTCAGCTGGGACAGCCGCACGTGGTCCATCGGCCCGAGCCTCTCACTGCCCATCTTTGCCGGCGGCCGCAACCGGGCGAACTACAAACGTTCGCAGGCGGCGTTTGCAGAAGCCACCGCGGTTTATCGCCAGCAGGTGCTGGTGGCCTTTGGGGATGTCGAGGACAGCCTTTCCGGCATCCGCCATCTGGCCGACCAGGCGGAAGCCCAGGAACGGGCCGTGGTCAACGCGCGCCGGGCCGCTGATCTGGCCACCGACCGTTATCGCTCCGGCATTGTCAGCTACCTCGAAGTGGTGGATGCCAGTCGCGATGCGCTTGACTCCGAACGCGCCAATGCGCAACTGGCCGGTCAACGCCTCATCGCCGCCGTTCAACTGATCA
>Ga0181522_10000648_pt1 | contig 24383 bp, 19 predicted proteins | sample PEATcosm2014_Bin_27_FD_121103 | JGI IMG/M metagenome (GOLD analysis project Ga0181522, IMG submission 121103) | Peatland microbial communities from MTU Mesocosm Facility, Houghton, MI, USA - PEATcosm2014_Bin05_10_metaG | ecosystem: Environmental > Terrestrial > Soil > Wetlands > Peat | place...
CCCGATGCGGTCGGCGAGATCGCAACCGCGACTCGGTTATCAGGGCAGATGTCCATGCACGTGGTGAGTACGATCCGGATATCGCCTTTAGCGAATTCACGCTTTACCCGTCGTTTGAAGTGCGAAGCCAGCCGGTGACTTACGTTCTTGCCCGATCCACCCGTACGCTTGCCGCACTTCTCGCAAATGGACACCATCGCCTGTGCGACCGGCGACTCGACAGCTTGCGCCAATCGCTTGGATTTTGGACTCACTGTGTAGAGTATTCCTGGGAACATGAAGACACTTCTCATTATCTACCACTCACTGACCGGCGGTGCACGGCAGATGGCCGAGGCGGCCCGTGCCGGAGCGTCCCAGGAGCCCGGGATCACCGTGCAGTTCGAAACGGCAGCCGTGGCCACCCCGGATGCGATACTCGAGGCGCAGGGCTACCTGTTTGCCTGTCCGGAGAACCTGGGCGCCATGTCCGGCGTTATGAAGGATTTCTTCGATCGTAGCTATTATCCGGTCCTCGATCGAATCCAGGGCCGGCCCTATGGGACCCTCATTTGCGCGGGCAGCGACGGCAGCAACGCCGTGCGACAGATCGAGCGGATCGTGACTGGCTGGCGTCTCAAGTCCATTGCGCCCCCACTGATCGTGTGCACACATGCGCAGACTCCCGAGGCGATACTGCGTCCCAAACAGATTGAAGCCGCAGACCTGGCACGCTGCGCGGAGATCGGTGCCATGCTCGCGGCCGGTCTCGCGCTCGGCATTTTTTAAGCTGGCGGGGCTTTCTTCAGCATTGAAGTGTGGTTTAAGTCAAGGCTTAGGGGCTAAGATCGAGTCAAATAGCCACCCGAGAACGTTGGCATGCTGGGTCTGACGATTGGAGGGTTGCGAGCGCCTGGTTGCAGGGCGAAACCCTGGCACGAGGTAGTAACTGCAGGAGGTCTGGCGCCAATGATTACACTGTTTCACCGCCCGAAGACACGCTCGTCGCGCTTCATTTTCTTGCTCGAGGAACTGGAGGCCCCCTATGAGATTCGCGTCGTGACGACCAGAACTCGTGAGGGAGGGACCTCTGACCCGGCAAACCCCCATCCCCATGGCAAAGTGCCCGCCATCTCCGATGATGGCGCAATCGTGTTTGAATCCCCCGCAATCGCACTCTATTTGACGGACAAGTTTCCGAAGCAGCGCCTGGGCCCCCTTGTCAACGAGCCCGGTCGCGCAGCCTATCTGTCGTGGCTGAGTTACTACACGGGTGTTCTGGAACCGGCCTTCATGTCCAAGTTCATGAACGTCGAAGTTCCACGCGGCACGGCAGGTTGGGTGGCAGTTGAGGAGGCGATGCCGGCGATCCTCCAGCTACTCACCTCCGGACCCTACATCCTGGGTGAGCGCTTCAGCGCGGCGGACGTGCTGTATGGCACGACATTCGCCATGTTTGCGCAGAGCCCAATGATGCCAAAGTCAACGGCGATCGAAGACTATGTGCAGCGTATCGTCACCCGCCCGGCATTCAGGAAAGCGCAATCTCTCGACAGCGGCGTTGCTATGTGACCGCATTGCGGCGCACGGCGACGCCAACGTCGATGGCGGTCGACAGGACTTCGCCCAGAATCGTCGCGGCGTCCCAGACGTCGGCATACCGCAAATACAGCGGTGTGAAGGCAAATCGAATGATGTCAGGGGCGCGGAAGTCGCCGATCACCCCTCGCGCGATCAGCGCCTGCATGAGTTCATAGCCGCGCGGATGCGAGAATGCGATGTGACTGCCGCGGCGCGCAGCCTCGCGTGGGGAGGCAAGCGTCAGCCCGGAGCTGCCGAGCGCTGCCACACGTGCAATGAACAGCTCGCTGAGAACCTCGGACTTGCGCTGCACGACGCGCAGATCGATGTCGTCCCAGACGCCAAGCGCCCCCTCGAGAGCCGCGAATGCAATCATCGACGGCGTGCCGGAGCGATAGCGCGCCATGCCGGGCGCCGGGTGGTAGTCATCGCTGAAGTCGAAGGGTGCTGCGTGACCCATCCAGGCCGCGAGGCCGGGTCGAACCTCGGTCTGCAGATCGCGCCGCACGTAGAGAAAGGCCGGGGCACCGGGGCCGCCGTTGAGATACTTATAGGTGCAGCCGATCGCAAAATCCGCCTGCGATGCATGCAGATCGAGCTGCAGCGCGCCGACACTATGCGACAGATCCCACAGTATCCTGGCGCCGGAGGCGTGTGCCCGCCGCGTGATGGCCGGCAGGTCGAAGAGCTCGGCGCTCTTGTAGTGGACATGTGTCAGCACTACCAGGAAGGTGGACTCGTTGATGCAGTCGATGACCTCAGCGCGTGGCACGGCAATGATCTCGATGGCGGCGCCCGAAAGTGCGGCGAGGCCCTGCAGCACATAGATATCGCTGGGAAAGTTGCCCGATTCGGTCACGATGCGGTGACGGGTGCCGCGATTCATCATGGCTGCCGATGCGAGCTTGAACAGATTGACCGAGGTCGAATCGGCGACCAGGACCTCATCAGCCGCGGCGCCGATCAGCGGAGCAATCCTGGCCCCCAGGCGCTGCGGTAGCTCGAACCAGCCGTGCAGATTCCAGCTTCGTATCAGATCATGGCCCCATTCATTCTCGATCATGGCGCGGGCGCGTGCCGCCGATTCGTGCGTCAGCGCACCGAGTGAATTGCCATCCATGTAGATGAGGCCGGGCTCGAGTTGAAACCGCGGCCGAATCGGCGCCAGTGGGTCGCGCAGGTCGCAGGATTCACAGTCCGCGCGGCTGGCAGGCAGAGTCATGAGGCAATCGGAGGCGCACCGCGGTAGCGCCATCGATAGATGAGTGCCAGCAGCGCCAGGTAGGGCAGGCCAAACACCAGCGTCAGCCGGAACGGTTCGGTGAAGGCCGTCGTCACCAGCAAGGCGGCCATGACCGCGGCGCCCAGCAGCGTGGTCAGCGGAAAGCCCCACAAGCGAAAGCGCGCCGGTGGGCTGCCATCCGCCCGGCGCGCGCGCCTGAAGTAGTAGTGCGTTACGAAGATCATCATCCAGGTGAACATGGCGCCGAACACCGAGACGCCCACCATCATCAGAAACGCGCGATTGGGCGAGACGATGCTGAGCACGGTTGCCAGTGCGACGCCTGACGTCGATACCAGCAGCGCATTGAATGGAATGCCGCGCGCGGTCAGCTTGCCTAAGGCGCGCGGGGCATGTCCGGCGCGCGAGAGGCTGAACATCATGCGCGTGGTGATGTAGAGCTGGCTGTTCATGGCCGAGAGCGCGGCGACCAGGATAACGAAATTCATGATGGCACCCGCTGCTGGCAGGTGCAGCCTTTCCATGACTGCGACAAAGGGACTCTTGGCCGAGCCGGCCTGCGTCCAGGGCAGTACCGCCAGCATGAGCGCCAGGGTCAAAACATAGAACAGGACCAGGCGCACGACGGTGGACAGGAACGCGCGCGTCACGGCCACCTCTGGCTGCGCCGCCTCACCCGCGGCGACGGCGATCATCTCGATGCTCAGATAGCTGAACACCGCCATGATGACGGCAACCCACATGCCGCCAATGCCGTGCGGCAGAAATCCGCCCTGCGCGGTGTAGTTGTGCAGGCCCATCGTGCCGCTGGCATCGTGGGCGATCACATACGCGGCCAGCAGGATGAAGCCGACGATGGCCGTGATCTTGACCAGCGAGAACCAGTATTCGACCGTGCCAAAGGTGCTGACCCGAAAGGCGTTGACCATGATGAGCAGCGCGGAAAATGCCAGGATCCAGATCCAGCCGGGCACCGCGGGAAACCAGAACTTCATGTATAGCGCCACGGCGGTGACTTCGGTGCCCACCGCCAGCACGATGCAGGTCCAGTAGGCATAGCGGACCATGAAACCGGCCAGCGGACTGATGTAGTGTTCGGCGTAGGCGCCGAAGGAGCCTGTGGTCGGATGCACGACGGTCATTTCCGCGAGGCAGCCCATCAGCAGCAGCGCGATCAGTGCCCCGATCGCATAGCTGATGAGCACGCTGGGGCCGGCGGTACCGATCGCAAATCCGCTGCCGAGGAACAGTCCGGTGCCGATCGCGCCGCCAATGGCGATCATCGACAGCTTGCGCGCGCTCAAGGTGCGCTGCAGGCCGCTTTCACGCTGGATGATAGCGGCAAAGCCGCGGTCGGCTCCGGTCGCATCGTGCATGTTGTTATTGCTCTGACGTGTGACCATTTAATTGTAGCCCGTTACAGTAGACTGCGCTGACATGGACAGCCACCGGCAAAATCCCGGCTTCGGCCTCTTGTGTGATGCCGTGGCCTATCGTCGCCTGGTGGTGGTCACCGGCAGCGGCGTGTCCGTCGGGCTTGCACAGCAGGGATCCGACCCGAAGTCGTTGCCAACCTGGCATTCGGTGCTTACCCAGCTTCGCTCACGCTTCGCCTCACGCCTTGGGCCGGTCGCCGCCGATGTGGATCTGCTGCTGAGCGCACAGTCGCGGGCAGCGGAATATCTGATTGAAGCGGCCACGATGATCCGGGAGGTCGTCGGCGTCGGCGAGTATCGGGATGCGGTCGTCCGGCTGACGACGGCGCCCGAGGATGCGCGATCGCCGCTGCATGATCTGATCGAGGATCTCGAGCCGCCGGGGATTATCACTTTTAACTACGACCTGGGGCACGAGAACGCCTATCGGGCGCGCCGCCGCGATCGGCATCGCATGCACCGCGCCATTTACTCCGATGAGCGCAAGCTGCGCGCGGTGCTGGCCGATGATTTCCAGTCGCGCTTTCTGCTCAAGGCACACGGTTGCATTTCCCGGCCCAAGACCATCGTGCTGGACCGCTCCTCGTATCGCGAGGTGATGGCCCGCCAGCTCGGCTATCGTGCCTTTGCCCACCATGTGCTGGCGCGCTTCAGCGCCCTAATCGTCGGGTTCGGTCTCAGCGATCCGGACTTCGAGGATCTGCTGCAGAGCTTCGAAACCAATTTTGGTGGTGGAGTGGGCGAGCATGTCTATATCTGGAAGCGGGGTCAACGCCAGGACGAGGAGGCGCGCGCGCTGGTTTTGCGGCGGCGCTATGGCCTGGTGTGCATTTTCGTCGACAGCTTCGATGATGTGCGCACCGTGATCTCCGATGCCCGCACCCACATGGGCAAGCAGCTGCGACACACCATCGCGATGACCCTCAAGCGCAGCGTGGATGTGGAAGAATTCCGGCAGTTGCGACGCAAGGCGCACATCGACCTGGGTCGACTGAGCCCCGCTGGCGCCAGCGTGGCCGCGACCGCGCTCATGGCCGCCATGACCGATGACAGCAATTCCATGCTGGTGCGCTCTGAGGCCGCCTATTCACTGGGGAAGATACGGCCTACGCCCGCGGGCGTCGCCGATTTCCTGCTCGATACGATCAGCGTCACGACCGCTCCCGCGATCGTCACCTCGACGCTGGCCGCGCTGCTGCAGCTCGACCCGCCCGTGGATGATCAACTCATCGCGTGGACGACCCGCGCCGCCGCGCTGGACGCGGTGTGTCGGGAAGTGGATCGTCAGTCGGAAATGCAGCTTGGCGCGCGCGAGAGGCCGCGGGCGCGCAAGTACCTGGAAGCGCTCATTGCGCGCTGGCGCGCGACGAGTTCCTGATCGAAACCGCGTGGGCGCTGCGATGCATTGCCTCAGGAGGCAGCCGCAGATTCGCCGCTGCCCACCACGTTCGGCAGCGGCCGCGGCTGCGCCGCCGAATCGGAATGGCTGGATGACAGCTTCCTCAGCAGCGGCAGCATTGCCAGGGCAATGAACGTGCAGCCGATGCCGGCGAAGCCGAGCTTGTTGAAGAGGCTGGTGTAGATGTTGAGCGATTCGATCGGGTCGGTCAGATTCTCCGGGATGTGCGCGTAGTTGGCCACCACGCTGCCCAGGTACTGCGAGATGCCGATGACGACGAAGTAGGTGCCCATCATGAAGCCGCCCATGCGCGCCGGGACGTAGCGCGCGATCATCGCTAACCCTAAGCCGCCGACGAGCAGCTCGCCCAGAGAGTACAGGCCGTAGCCCCAGACCATGATCCACGACGACACCTTGCCGTCGATGGCCCAGCGGGCGCCCACGCCGTAGATGAAGAAGCCGATGGCGCATGAACCGAATCCCCAGGCGAACTTTGCGGCGATGCTCGGGTCTTTGCCGCTTCGGCCCAGCGTGTTGTAGACGAACACCAGCACCGGGCTGAGCAGCACGATCCAGATTGAATTGAGGTTCTGGTACTGCTCGGGAATCCACTTGAAAAGGTGCCAGCCGAAGATGCTGAAGTTCAGATCGACGTTGTTCTGCGCAAACAGGTTCAGCGAGGTCGACATCTGCTGGTAGAAAATGAAGAAGAAGATCGTCTGCCCCACCAGCAGCAGCGCCGCGATCAGCCCGGCGCGCTCATGTCGGTGACTGATGCGGATAAGGTGCAGGAAAATACCGAGGATGATAAGGCCCGTGCCGTAGACGCAGACCCGCGCGATCTCCCGATGCTGCAACAGGAAGGCGGCCAGCACTACCACCACCGCCGCGCCGCCCGCCACGCCCAGCGCGCGCCGCCATTGGATGGGTGCCTCATCGGGTGGGGAGCCGACATGGCGCAGCGCACGCCCCATGAACGCGTAATTGATCAGTCCGACGCACAATCCAATGGCGCAGGCGCCAAATGCGGTATGCCATCCGGCCGAGTCGCCGTAGCGCTCGCCGACGTAATTGCGAATCCAGGGGGTCAGCGTCATCGAGATCATTGAACCGATGTTGACCGCCATGTAATACATGGTGAAGGCGCTGTCGATGCGCGTGTCGTCGCCCTCGTAGATCTTGCGCACCAGATTGCCGGTGTTGGGCTTGAAAAAACCGTTGCCAACGATGATGACGCCGAGCGCGAAGTAGAGAAAATATTCGCTGTTCGTCGGATACCAGAGCAGCGCATAGCCGACCATCAGCACCACGGCGCCGATTCTCATCGTGCGCCGGGCACCGAGCAGCTTGTCGCCGATCCAGCCGCCGATGGCCGGTGTCGCGTAGATCAGTGCCGCCGCAGCGCCCCAGACCAGGTTGGCGCGAGTGTCGACGAAGCCGAGCTTCTTCATCATGTAGGTGACCATCAGCACCTGCATGCCGTAAAAGCCGAAGCGTTCCCACATTTCGATCAGGAATACGGTGCTGAAGGCTCGGGTTTGCGCCGCCGGGGTCATCGTGACGGTATGGTTCATCGCAGCGCTTCCTTGAGCAGCCGGGTGTACTGCTCGAATTGTTCGTAGGTGTTGTAGAGCTGCGCCGACAGTCGCAGCAGCGGTGTCGGGTAGGGATGAAACCAGGCCTCGACGTTGCGCAGCCGGAACCACGCATGCAGTCCGTCGCAGTCGAGCGAGGCACCCGGGGAATTGGCGGCGGCGCGCGGCAACGGCAGCGAGAACATCGATCCTATCATGGCATCGGGACAGGGTGCCTTGATCCCGAATGTCTCCAGCAGCAGCGCGCGCGCGCGCAACGCCAGCGCGCGATTGCGCGCCATCAGTTCCGGCCAGCCGCCCGGCAACAGGCTGCCCATGTAGCGGATGGACTCCGGCACGCACAGCCACGCGGTCGGATCGAAGGTGCCGGTCCAATCGAACTCGGCGTGGAAGCCGCCGGTGTAGCCATGGCTGATGACGTTCGGATGCAGCCCGGCCTGCCGCTCGCGACGTGCATAGAGGAATGCCGCACCCTTTGGCGCGCACATCCACTTGTGCGCATTGCCGGTGTAATAGGCCGCCCCGAGTGTCGAAAGATCGATGGGTACCATGCCGGGTGCGTGCGCGCCATCGACCAATGAATCCACACCGCGCGCGCGCAGTTCGCTTATCAGCCGCGTCAGCGGCAGCACCAATGCCGTCGGGCTGGTGACGTGATCGATGAGCGCAAGTCGCGTGCGCGAGCTCACCTTCTCCATCACCGTCGCGACCAGGTCGATATCGCTTGGGCACGGAAAGGGGAACTCGGCGATTACGATGCGCGCTTTGGAACTTTGCGCCACAAAATCGATCGTCTTGCGGCAGGCCGCGTAGGTGTGGGTGGTGACCAGCAACTCATCCCCGGCGGCGAAGGACAGTGATCGCAGCACGGCATTGACCGCGGCAGTGGCGTTGGTCACGAACACCAGTTCCGCGGGGTCCGCGCCGACGAAGGCAGCGAAGGCCTCGCGCGCGGTGTTGAGCCGGCCGGGGAAGTGGGTGGACAAAAAATCGACGGGCTCGCGCTCCATCTCCTGGCGCAGCGCTGACTGCAGCTCCAGGACCTTGCGCGGACAGGCACCGAATGAGCCGTGGTTCAGATAGCTGACCGCCGGATCCAGGCCCCAGAGCGAGGCGAAATTCAAAGCCGTGTTCTCTCGTTATGGCTAATGAGCTCTTGAGCCCGTGACGGCTACTGTAAGCGTGCCGCTGTCGCGCATCAATCTCTCAGGCTCTCAGGCGGTTATGAGTACCGCGCGAAAGTCGTTCACGTTGGTAAAGGTAGGTCCCGTGATCACCGAGTCGCCCAGTGCCTTGAAGAAGCCATGGCCGTCGTTGCGCTCGAGACTGGCGCGCGGGTTGATGCCCTGCGCGCGCGCGCGCTCCAGGCTGTCGGGCGCCAGGTAGGCCCCGGCGATGTCCTCGGCGCCGTCGACCCCATCGGTGTCGCCAGCGATGGCATGGACGCGCGGATGCCCGTTGAGCGCGACGCCGAGCGCAAGCAGGAACTCGACGTTGCGCCCGCCGCTGCCATCGCCGCGCACGGTGACCGTGGTTTCGCCGCCCGACAGCAGCACACACGGCGCGACCACCGGCTGGTTGCGGGCTGCGATCTGCTGCGCGATACCTGCGAACACCTTGCCGACATCGCGCGCTTCTCCCTCCAGGCGATCGCTCAGGATGATCGGCTCGATGCCCTGGGCGCGCGCCGCGTCGGCGGCGGCTTCCAGCGCCATCTGGGGCGTCGCGATCAGACGCGTCTCGATGCCGCGCAGCCTCGGATCCGCAGGTTTTACCGATTCCCCGCGCCCGCTGGTGAGCGCATCGCGGACCTGGGGTCCGAGTTCTATGTGGTAGCGGTCGAGAATAGCCAACGCGTCGGCGCAGGTGGTGGGATCGCCCACTGTCGGACCGGACCCGATATCGGTAGGGTCGTCCCCGGGAACGTCCGATATCAGCAACGTCACGACTTTCGCGGGCGCACTGGCAGCGGCGAGCCTTCCGCCCTTGATGGCGGAGAGATGGCGCCGTACGCAATTCATCTCGCCGATCGCCGCCCCGGAGGCCAGCAAGGCGCGGTTCAGTGCCTGCTTGTCCTTGAGCGTCAATCCCGGCATCGGCAGCGTGAGCAAGGCGGAGGCGCCGCCGGACATCAGCGCCAGCACCAGATCGTCCGCGGTGAGGGCACGCACGCTCTGCAGGATTCGCTGCGCCGCCTTCAGACTGGTTTCATCGGGTACCGGGTGTGCGCCTTCGATAATCTCGATGCGCTGGCAGGGCACCGAATAGCCCGCACGCGTCACCACGAGTCCCGACAGCGCACCCGGCCAGTTGTCCTCCACGGCACGTGCCATGGCGGCGGAAGCCTTGCCGGCGCCGACGACGATGAGACGTCCGCGCGGCGGTGGCGGCAAATAGGCGCGGATATGGTGCGCCGGCTGCGCCGAGTCGATTGCGGCATCGAACAGTCGTCGCAGCAAGCGGCGCGGATCGAGCGCGGCGCTCATGCGGGCGATGACGCCATCGCGCGTGGCGCGCCGAGCGTGTTGGAAAGTGTGCCGAGGCCGTCGATTGTCACCTCGACGGTCGCGCCTTCAGGTATGGAACCCACGCCCAGCGAGGTGCCGCAGGCGATGACATCGCCCGGCAGCAGCGACATATCGTGCGATAGTCGGCTCACCAGCTCCGCCGGCGGCAGGATCATGTCCGCGAGCGCATAGCGTTGCCGCTCGACCCCATCGATCAGCGTGACGACGCTGCTGGACCGCCAGTCGAGTTCGGTGGCGATGAACGGGCCGATCGCGCCGAAGGTATCGTATCCCTTGGAGCGACACCACTGCACGAAGTCCGGATATTCGTTCATGACGCTGATGGCCGTGACATCGTTGATGCAGGTAAAACCGAAGATGTGGCGCGCCGCATCCTCCACCGGGACGTTATGGCAGCGCCGGCCGATGACGATGCCCAGTTCGCCTTCGAATACGATCTTGCCCGCATAGCCGAGCGGCCGCTCGATCGCGTGGCGGTGGCCGATCACGCATGAGCTTGGCTTGATCAGGTACAGCGGGTGCGCCGGTGGCGGCTTACCGAGCTTGGCCGCGAGCGCGTGAAAGTTATTCCACAGCGCGACGATCTTGCTGGGAGCGCAGGGCGCTAGCAGCGACACACTGGCGAGGGCCAGCCTGAATCCGGTGGGCTGCTGGGCGCCGAACTGGTCGCCCGAATATTCGGCGACAGTCTCGCCTTCCAGCACGCCGAAACCAACGCTGCCTGCCGCGGATCGGAACCGGACCCAGCGTGCCATCTATTGTCAGGAGGTCGTCACGAGGTTCTGCGGTTTGCCGGCAGCCCAGGCATCTATATTGTCCATGAGCTGATCGGCCAGGAACTGCATGGCGCCGTGCGAAGCCCAGGCAACATGCGGTGTGAGGATGAAATTGGGCCGTCGCACTTCCAGCAACGGGTGGCCGCCGGTAGGCGGCTCCACGGTCAGCACATCGAAGCCGGCGCCGCCGATCCAGCCCTCATCGAGCGCGCGGATCAGGGCGGTCTCATCGACCAGTCCGCCGCGCGCGGTATTGATCAGCAGTGCGGTCGGCTTCATCGAGCGCAATTGCGCGGCGCCGATCATGTTGCGCGTGGCCGGCATCAGCGGCAGGTGCAGGGTGATCACATCGGACTGCGCGATCAGCTCCGGCAGCGCGACAAATTCACCCGGGATATCGAGCTGTGCGGGATGCGCGGCGTAGATGGGCCGCATGCCGAAGGCCTTGCCAAGCGCGGCGATCGACTGGCCGATGGCCCCTTCGCCGATGATACCGAGCGTGGCGCCATACAGATCGCGGATCGGATGATCGAAGAAGCAGAACTGCTTGGACTTCTGCCAGGCGCCATTCATGACATCGTCGCGATAGGCGATCATGTTGCGGCGTAGCGCCAGGATCATGGCGAATGCATGCTCGGGCACGGAGTGCACGGCGTAGTTGCGGATGTTGGCCACCGACACGCCATGGGCATTGCAGTAGGGCACGTCGATGACGTCATACCCGGTGGCCGCGACTGCAATCAGCCGCAGATCCGGCAGTTGCTGCAGCACTTCGGCACGCAAGGGCACCTTGTTGGTGATGGCGATACTCGCGCCCTTGAGGTGCTCGACCACCTCGTCGGGCGCGGTGGCTGCGTGCTCGACATAGGCGGCATCGAATTTCGGCGCTCGCACCTTCGCATCGAGCGAGGCGCGGTCGAGAAAGACGATGCGATGACTCACTGCACGCTCAGCCCGCGCGGCGCGGGATTGCGCTGCCAGTAAGCCGCGGCTGCCGCGACACCACTGCCCGGTGCGACCTTCACGCCGCAATCCACCATCGCCATTTCAGCGCCCGCCAGGGCGCCCATGAGCATCAGTTCGTTGCAATCGCCGAGATGGCCGATACGGAACAGCTTGCCGGCAACGCGTGCGAGACCTGCACCGAGCGCGAGATTGTAGCGCCTGAAGGCGCGTGCGATGACATCCGCGCCGTTGATGCCGGCGGGCACCATGATGGCCGAGACCGTGTCCGAGTACCACTGCGGGGCGGCCGCGCAGAGCTTTAACTTCCAGCCGTCGAGGATGGCGGCGCGCACGCCCGATGCCAGGTAGGTGTGACGGGCAAACACGTTCTCGAGACCTTCCTCGTTGAGCATGCGCAGCGACTCGCGCAGCCCGTAGAGTCCGGGCAGCGAGGGCGTGTAGGGAAAGTAGCCGTTGGCGTTGGCCGCGATCATGTCGGCGTAATCGAAGTAGCAGCGGCGCCCCTTGGCCGTCTTCGAGGCCGCCAGCGCCTTCTGGCTCACGCAGGTAATGCCCAGTCCCGCGGGCAGCATGAGCCCTTTCTGCGAGCCGCTGACGCAGACATCCACGCCCCAGTCATCCATGCGGAAGTCGATGCTGGCAAGCGCGCTGACGGAATCGACGAACAGCAGCGCGGGGTGCTTCGCCGCATCCAGCGCCTTGCGAATGGCCGCGACATCGCTGGTGACACCGGTGGCGGTTTCGTTCTGGCAGACCAGCACGGCCTTGATGGTGTGAGCCTTGTCGGCTTCGAGTGCCGCCAGGTAGCGATCAGCGGGTGCGCCTTCGCCCCATGCGACCTCGATGATTTCGACGTTCAGCCCCAGGCGCTGGCACAGATCGATCCACAGATAGCTGAACTGGCCGAAGTTCGACGCCAGCACGCGATCGCCCGGATCGAGGCAGTTGGTGACGGCCGCTTCCCAGCAACCCGTGCCCGAGGATGGGAATATGAACGGCACACCCGATGTGGTCTTGAAGATGGGCTTCAGACCTGTGAGGCACTCTCGCGCCAGTACGGGAAAAACAGGGGAACGGTGGTCCTCCATCGGCACGTCCATGGCTCGCAGGATGCGATCGGGCACGTTGGTTGGTCCGGGTACAAACAGGAAGTTGCGTCCTGCCATGAGGGTGTCCTGATTAAAAGTATGAATTCGGGATGTCTATTGAAGCAGTTATTCGAGAAAATCGCAGTAACGATCGACGTGAGCGGCCAGATCGAGCGCGTGCTGGCGGGAGAGCCGCTCGGCAAGCTCGGTGTCGCGCCGCTCCAGCGCCTCGACGATCTTCAGGTGGTCGATGATCGAGCGCGTGGCGCGATCGCTCTGCGTGATGGTCGCACGACGAATCGCGCGCACGTGCAGGAACAGGTTTCGGGTGGCATCTTCGATGAGCTGTGAGCCTCCCAGGCGGATCACGGCCTGGTGGAAAGCGATGTTGACGTCGGAGTATTCGCTTAAGTGCTCCGAGGGAGGCGAGCTTTCGAATTCATCGAACAGGTGCCGCAACTTGGCGATCTCCGCATCCGGCGCGTGCAGCGTCGCGAGCCGTGCCGCCATGCTCTCGAGGGCCGCCCAGACCTGCACCATCTCGACAATCTGCCGCTTGGTTTTGCGCACGATGAAGATGCCGCGGCGGGGCACCGTGCGCAGAAACCCTTCCTGCTCGAGAATGGAAAGCGCCTCCCGCACCGGCGTGCGGCTCACGCCCAGGGCCTGCATGAGTTGCCGCTCGTCCAGCCGCAGCTCGTGCGCAGGGTTATAGATGTCAGCATCGGTGATCGCATTCTTGAGCAGCGTATAGGCCTGATCACGCAGCGAGGTCGCGATCAGCGGTTGCAGCGCCAGCCGCACGGCGCGCTCGGGGCGCTGCACGTCGGTGGACGGCTCGACAATCTGCCGTTCCACGCTGTCGACCAGCGCATCCATTAATGTTGTTTCTGTCACGGCATGCTCCGCGCCGCGCGCAATCCCTGCCCCAAACCCCCGCGCGGTGTAGACCTAGATATATCAGATTCGATAAGCGCGGTGTAGACGTGACATTAGCGGCCGCGTCCAGCGCAAACCCCTCGTGCATGCGACATAACACGTCAGTCCTGGGTCATCGCGGGGCGTGCGCGGCACGCGGTTCGCTTCGTTGACTTCCGGTGATATATCACATATGGTCGACGCAAGAGCTCGATTGCGGTCCCAATGGAGCGAAATCGACTCAGAAAAATAAGACAACGTTCGGGGTAATAACTTCGACTTCGGGGGCCAGGCATGAATGCAGCAGAGCGCGCGAACACATCGCTGTTTGCCAATCCGTGGGTACAGCTATCGATCGGCGTGATATGCATGGCCTGCGTCGCCAATCTGCAGTACGGCTGGACGCTGTTCGTCGACCCGATCAATGCGAAATTCCACTGGGTACGTTCCGATATTCAGTGGGCCTTCACGATTTTCGTGGCCATTGAAACCTGGCTGATCCCCATCGAGGGCTATCTGGTGGATCGGTTCGGGCCGCGATGGGTAGTCGTCGCCGGCGCGGTGCTCGTCGCTGCTGCCTGGAGCATCAACTCCATCGCCAGTTCGCTGGCCGTGCTCTATGTTGCCGCCGCCCTTGGCGGCGTGGGAACGGGCTGCGTGTATGGCACCTGCGTCGGCAACGCACTCAAGTGGTTTCCCGGGCGCCGGGGACTTGCCGCGGGCATCACGGCCGCAGGCTTCGGCGTCGGCGCCGCGTTCACGATCAGCCCGATCTCCAACATGATCAAGGCATCCGGCTATCAGCACGCCTTTCTGTTCTTCGGACTGGCGCAGGGCGCCATCGTCCTGGTGATGTCATGCGGCATGCTCGCCCCGTCGTCGAAGTTCTTGCCGACCGAGACGCGAGTCATTCAGACCAAACACGGTTATGCACCGACCGAGGTCCTTCGCAGTCCCTGCTTCTATGTGATGTACCTAATGTTCGTGCTGGTCGCAGCGGGCGGTCTGACAATGGCCGCGAACATGGCCTCGATCGCGAAGGACTTTAAGATCGATCAGATACCCGTCGCGATGTTCGGCCTGACGATGCCGGCGATTGTCTTTGCGCTCAAGCTCAATCGAATTTTCGATGGTCTCGGCCGGCCCTTCTTCGGCTGGGTCTCCGACCATATCGGCCGCGAGAACACCATGGCCATCGCCTTCGTGCTCGGCGCCGCCGCGCTCTACACGCTTGCCCATTCGGGCACTGATCCGGTGATGTTCGTGATCATCACCGCCTTCTACTTTTGGGTCTTTGGCGAGATCTACAGTCTCTTCCCAGCCACCCAGGGCGACACTTTTGGCGCCAAGTTCGCGGCGACGAACGCCGGCATGCTCTATACGGCCAAGGGCGTGGGCTCATTGCTGGTGCCGGTCGCCGCCAGTATTGCCGATCCGAAGGGCTGGAATCTGGGCTGGAGCACAGTGTTCCTGATCGCGATGTCGTGCAACCTGCTGGCGGCGGCGCTGGGCCTGTTCGTGCTCAAGCCCATGCGGACCCGGCACTTCGCCGCCAGCCACTTGAAGTACTCCACGGAGGAGAATGCCGGTGGTACTGCGCCGGCGCTGCCCCCGGGCGCGCCCGCGCGCGCGGCCGGAAACCGGTGAACCATCGCATCGCTATCGCATCGCTCTAGAGACTTCGACATTGGAGGCAGTATGAAATCCAACACGGCACCGGTGGCCGCACCGAGCGCGCCCACCCCGACCACAGCCGAAGATACGCTGCGGCCGAAGAGCAAGGACGCTGCCCTGATATCCGGAGGCCACCTGGTGGCGCGCGCACTCAAGAATGAGGGCGTGGACACGATCTTCACACTCTGTGGCGGTCACATCATCGACATCTACGATGGCTGCGTCGATGAAGGTATCCGTATCATCGATGTGCGGCACGAGCAGGTAGCCGCGCATGCGGCGGATGGCTATGCGCGGCAGACCGGCAAGCTCGGCTGCGTGGTGACCACGGCGGGTCCGGGGTGCACCAATGCCGTGACCGGGGTAGCAACCGCGTTTCGCTCGGAGAGCCCGGTCCTGCACATCGGCGGCCAGGGTGCACTGACGCAGCACAAGATGGGATCGCTGCAGGATCTGCCGCACGTCGACCTGATGACACCGATCACCAAGTTCGCCGCTTCGGTATCGAGCACCGAGCGCATTGCGGACATGATATCGATGGCGGCCCGCGAGGCCTTCAATGGTGCACCGGGTCCGGCGTACCTGGAAATTCCGCGCGATGTGCTCGATCGCGAAGTCGACATCACGAAGGCAGTGATTCCGCAGCCCGGCAGGTACCGGGCATCGACCAAATCGATCGGTGATCCGCGCGATATCGAGCGGCTCGCCGACATCCTGGTGGCCGCCGAGCGGCCCGCGATTCTCTATGGACAACAGGTCTGGACCGCGCGCGGCCACAACGAGGCGATCGCGCTGCTGCGCGGACTGGACATTCCGGGTTACTTCAATGGCGGCAGCCGCGGGCTGTTGCCGCCGGGCGATCCGCATCATTTCGACCGCACGCGCGGCGAGGCCTTCGCCAATGCGGATGTAATCCTCATCGTCGGCACGCCATTCGATTTCCGCATGGGCTACGGCAAACGCATCAGCAAGAACCTGACGTTGGTGCAGATCGACATGGATTACCGCACCGTGGGCAAGAACCGCGATATATCGCTGGGCCTGGTCGGCGATCCGGGCGCCATCCTCGGCGCTGTTCTGCAGGCGGCCACTGGGCGCCTCAAGAACGACAAGCGCCAGGCGCGTCAGCAGTGGATGAAGCAGCTCTCGAACGCGGAGGCGACGGCCACTGAAAAGCTCATGCCGCTGTTCAAGTCCAACAACACACCAATTCATCCCTATCGTGTCGCTTATGAGCTCAACGAGTTCCTGGCCGACAACACTATCTATATCGGCGACGGTGGCGATGTGGTGACGATCTCCGCGCAGGCGGTGCGGCCGCGCCGTCCCGGCCAGTGGATGGATCCAGGCGCGCTCGGCTCGCTGGGCGTGGGCACCGGATTTGCCATCGCGGCGGGACTGGCCAATCCGGACAAGGAAGTGCTGTGCTACTACGGCGACGGCTCCTTCGGCATGACCGCGTTCGATATGGAGACCGCCAACCGCTTCGGCGTGCCTTACCTGGCCGTCATCGGCAATAACTCGGCCATGAACCAGATCCGCTACGGGCAGCTGGCGAAGTACGGCGAGCAGCGCGGCAGCGTCGGCAATCTGCTCGGCGACGTGCCGTTCGGCAAATTTGCCGAGATGCTCGGCGGCTATGGCGAAGAGGTGCGCGATCCGGCGCAGATCGCCGCGGCCTTGCAGCGCGGGCGCGAGTCGGTGCAGCGGCTGCGCAAGAGCGCGGTGATCAATATCTGGGTCGATCCGCGCGAGTACGCGCCGGGCACCAGGAACCAGACCATGTACAAGTGATCAACAGCAGCAACCTAAGAGGGTAGTGCGGAATGGGCAAGGCATTGGACGGCGTTCGAATCCTCGATTTCACCCACGTGCAATCGGGGCCGACCTGCACTCAGCTGCTGGCATGGCTCGGCGCGGATGTCATCAAGGTGGAGCGTCCGGGCAGCGGTGATGTGACACGCGAGCAGCTACGTGATGTCGAAGGGGCCGACAGCCTCTACTTCACGATGCTCAATCACAACAAGCGCTCGATCACCGTCGATTCCAAGACGCCGGCGGGCAAACGCGTGGTCGAGAAGCTCATCCAGCATTGCGACGTGCTGGTGGAGAACTTTGCGCCCGGAGCACTCGATCGCATGGGATTTACCTGGGAGCGCGTGCAGCAGCTCAATCCGCGCATGATCGTGGCCTCGGTGAAGGGCTTCGGCCCCGGTCCCTACGAGGACTGCAAGGTCTACGAAAACGTCGCCCAGTGCGCCGGCGGCTCAGCTTCCACCACCGGCTTCGATGACGGTCCGCCGCTGGTCACCGGTGCGCAGATCGGCGACAGCGGCACCGGGCTGCACCTCGCGCTCGGTATCGTCGCGGCGCTGTATCAGCGCAGCTCCACCGGGCGCGGACAGAAGGTGCTCGCGGCCATGCAGGACGGTGTGCTCAATCTCTGCCGCGTCAAATTGCGCGATCAGCAGCGCCTGGCGCGCACCGGGGTCATGAAGGAGTACCCGCAATACCCTCACGGCAAATTCGGCTCCGCGGTCCCGCGCGCGGCCAACGCCTCGGGCGGCGGCCAGCCCGGTTCGATCGTCAAGTGCAAGGGCTGGGAGACCGATCCGAATGCCTACCTGTATTTCATCACGCAGGCACCGGTGTGGAAGGAAGTCTGCCAGGTCATCGGTAAGGAGCAATGGATTACGGATCCCGACTTTGCGACACCCGGCGCCCGATTGCCTCGGCTGAAGGAAGTGTTCGCGGCCGTCGAGGCGTGGACGGTTACCAAGACCAAGTTCGAGGCCATGGAGGAACTCAATAAGCACGACATCCCGTGCGGCCCGATTCTCTCGATGGAAGAACTGGCCGCGGAACCTTCGCTGCGCACCACGGGAACCGTGGTGGAGGTCGATCATCCCAAGCGCGGCAAATATCTCTCCGTCGGCAATCCCATCAAGATGAGCGACAGTCCGACGGACGTGAAGCGATCGCCGCTTCTGGGCGAGCACACCGATGAGGTGCTGGCGGAACTGGGATTTGCTGCCGGCGAGATTGCCGAGATGCGAATGCAGAAGGCGATCTGAGCCAGCAAAAACCAGCCATGGAAGCGACAGTGCGGACCCGCGGCCTTGTGTCGATGAACCATGAGCGTTTTTTGCATGTTCAGCAACTTTGTATGCGAGTGGACTTGATATATCAAAGTACTTGATTCAGGAGAGCCAGGTTTCGCAGCGCCATCGATCTAACAACCGATTGAAGGGGGGATTCACATGTCGATCCGTCACGCATTCAGACCCACGCTGGCCGCGCTCGCGGTGGGGCTGATGATCTTCAGCTACAGCGGCGGCGTTCGCGCCGACGATCAGGACACTGCGGCGATGAAGGAGCAGATGCGGCTGCTCATGCAGCGCATCGATGAGCTCAGCCGGCAGGTGGACGCGCTGCAGAAGCAGCAACAGCAGCAGGCGCCCGTGGCCGCTACGCCAGGCGCGCCGCAGGCGCCGGCGGCCTCACCGTCCGGTGCGGGTGCTGGCACGGTACCGGCGCCGGTGGTAGTTGCCGCTCCCAGTGTCGCGCCGCCCGAGCCGAAGTTCGATGCCTTCATGAAGGACTACAAGGCCAGCGGCGGCGAACCGCTGCTGCAGGCCTTCCTCAGTGGCTTCTACGGCACGCTGGATGTGTCTTACGACTACACCACCAAGGGTATCAACGGCCTCACCGCCGACAGCTACAGCCTGGCGAACCCCAACAACCCCGCGGGCGGCTATGTCAACAACGGGCCGAAGGGTCAGCAGGAAGTCGGACGGCTTGGTTACATGCCGGCGCTGTCGACCAACAAGTCGCAGATCGGTTACCGCTTCGACCATCCGATCGCAGACACCGGCGTGGACTTCCTGGTGCAGGTGGAGACGCAGCTCGCCATCACGGCATCTCCTGGCCTGAAGACCACCTACACTCAGCAATCCAATGTGGTCACCGGCGCCATAGGACTGGGTGACACATTCGTGGGGCTCGGCAATCCGGTCTGGGGCAAGCTCAAGTTCGGTACCACTTACGCGCCGTACAAAAAATCCACCGACCGCATGAATCCCTTCTCCGGGATGCTGGGCGACTACGCGGCGGTCATGGGCAATACCGGTGGTGACAACCGCGTGGAATTCGGCACGCGCCTGGATCACTCGCTGTGGTACGAATCGCCGCAGATCGCCGGCATGTTCCGCGTCAATCTGCTCTGGTCGCCCGGCGCCAACCGCACCTTCGACAATGTGGTGCAATCGGCGGGCTCACCGGACTGCAACGGCGGCAATGAGCCGGGCAGCGGCAACCTGCTGCTCAACTGCGATGACGGCGGCTTCGGCGATGCCTACAGCGGCGACATCGAGTTCGAGAAGTGGGGCTGGTACGCCACGGTGGCGTATGAGCGTCATCGCGACGTGAATCGCAACAGCGACGGCATCGGCTCGAACAATCCGATCTACGGCTATCTGCAGGCGACCAACAGCCCGTTGCTCGACTTCAATACCTTCAACGCACTCTCGGCCGAGTTTCCAGGCTATGCGGCCGTTGCCACGCCGCCTTACCTGACTGACATCGCCGATGAGTCGGCATTCAAGATCGGCGCGCAGTACACCTTCCCCTTCGGGCTGGCGGTCAGCTACATCTGGGAAGAGATGCATCGCTACCTGCCGCAGGATCTGGAGTTCCAGAACGAGCGCCAGCGCATGGGATCCTGGTTTGCCCTGTCGCAGGACCTCGATTCCAGGGATAACGTCAGCTTCGGCTGGGCGCATGCGGGCCGAACCCCCGGCGATCCGGGCGGACAGCACAACTACGATCCCTTCAGCACCGATGATTCAGCCGATATGCTGACCGTGGCCTGGAAGCATCGTTTCGACAAGCACTTCTACTGGTACATCGACAGCGCGCTGACCATGAACCACGGCAATGCGCACTATGACATCGGCGCGGGCGGCCGCGGACTGACCACCGACTGTCACGATGGCACCAACACCATCATCATCGATGGCAGTTCGGCAGGGCCGACGACCTGGGGCGGCTGCCGGATCATGGGTTATTCGACCGGCATGGACTACAGGTTCTGAAGCGCGATTCATAACCGGTGATCCGCAGGAACCTGCTCACTCGCCGGGGACAAAATCTCCGGCGGGTGAGCAGGTGATAATCAGGGCTGCACTGCTGGTATTCGCAAAGAACACCGGCAACAATCGCGCATCACGAGCCTGGAGCCGTCTATGTTGCTCGTTAAACAAGTCCCCTCCGGGCGCGTGCGCCCGTGAAGGTTGCCATCGTCGGGGCCGGCGCCATCGGCGCCTATGTGGGGCTGCGGCTCGCGCTCGGCGGCAATGCGGTGACCTTCATCGCGCGCGGCGCCAACCTCGAGGCCATTCGCGCGCGCGGTGTACGGCTGATCGATGCCGAGGGCAAGGAAGAAACCGCCTCGAACGTCAGCGCCACGGATGACTACGCCGCAGCCGGACCGCAGGATCTGGTGATCCTCGCGATCAAGGCGCACCAGGTCGAAGCGGTTGCGCCGCAGGTGCCGAAGATGCTGGGCGCCGACACGGTCGTGGTGCCGATGCAGAACGGCATTCCGTATTGGTATTTCCATCACCACGGCGGCGAGTTGGCCGGCACGCGCGTGCGCAGTGTCGATCCGACCGGCGTGATCGGGCAGAAGATACCCGCCGAGCGCGTCATCGGCTGCGTGGTGTATCCGGCCGCCGAACTGGTCGCGCCGGGCGTGGTGCAGCACATCGAGGGCAATCGTTTCCCGGTGGGTGAACCGGATGGCAGCAGCAGCGAACGTGTCACGCGAGTGTCGCAATGCTTCATCGCGGGTGGATTGCAGGCGCCGGTGCTGAATGACATTCGCGCCGAGATCTGGCTCAAGCTCTGGGGCAATCTGACCTTCAATCCGATCAGCGCACTCACCCGCGCCACGCTTGCCAGCATCTGCCAGTACCCGCAGACCCGCGAGCTGGCGGTGGCGATGATGACGGAAGCACAGACCATCGCGAACAAACTCGGCATCAAGTTTCGCGTGCCGCTGGAGAAGCGTGTGGCCGGCGCCGAACGTGTCGGTCACCACAAGACCTCGATGCTGCAGGATGTCGAGGCCGGCCGCGCGCTGGAGATCGATGCGCTGCTCGGCTCGGTGGTGGAACTCGCCCGGCTGACGCGCACACCGACCCCGTGCGTGGACACCGTGTTCGCACTCACCAAGCTGCTGGCGAAGACCCTGGAGGAGTCCCGTCGTTGACGCCAGCGGATGAAACCGGGGCCTGGAACCCCGGGATCCAGTCGCCGGTTCCACCGGAGCTGCGGCATCTGTGCACGATCTTTCGCGCCGACAACGTCTTCACCAGTCTCGAGGCGGCCGATGAGCTGCACGATTTGACCGGCATTCCGGCGGTCGAATTGATTGCATTCCGGGCGCGGCGCCTGCTGCTGCACGAACTGCTGGTGCGCATCAGCGCCGACTACGCGGTGGCCGACGGCTCGCGCATCGAGGATCTGGGTATCAATTTCCGGCGGATGGCGGCCCGCGTGCTCGACAGCTGCATCGAGCCGGCCATGGAAGACATCGAATCGGATTTCGCCAGGCTGCGCCGGCGGGCGGGCGAGCTGGCGCAGGAAGCGCTGGCCGGCTTTGGTACTGCAGTGCCGGCGGCAGCCGAAGTACGACGCCCGCGGGCGGGTCTGTTCGCGCGATTTGCAGCGCGCCGCGCCGAGGCTCCGGTACAGAGCGAAGTACCCAACTGGGATGTGGTGCGCATCGCGGATTTCGAGCGGCGCGCCCTCGCGAGCGAGGACGAACTCGAGCGGGCGGTGCTGCGCGCGCTGCGCCGTATTACATCGGCACTGTTCAATCGTCATGGCGGCGCCTGGGGCGCGCCGGATCTGATCGGCTCGCTGGCAGCGGATCTGGCCTGCAATGAGATCGGCGGCGATACCATCGGCTGTACCGTGGATGCACTGCTCGAGCGCGCTGCGGTCAGCGAGGGTTTTTATCGCCTGCCGCCGCAGCAGCGTCCCATTGTCATGAACACCAAGGGCCCCTCGGCCGCAGGCAAGAGTAGTCTGCGGCCGTTGCAGAAGACACTGGCCGGTGACATCGGCGTGCGCTGGATCGACTTTGCGCTCATCAGCCCCGACATCTGGCGCAAGCAGCTGCTCGACTATCAAAGCCTCGGCATTCATTACAAATACGCGGGTGCGATGACGGGCGATGAGCTGCAGATCATCGATGCCAAGCTCGATCGCTATATGGCCCGCAAATACGAGCGCGGCGATATGTCGCACCTGCTCATCGATCGTTTCCGGTTCGACAGCTTTGCGCCCAATTCCAATGAGGCCGGCAGCAACCTGCTGACGCGATTCGGACAAACCGTCTACCTGTTCTTCGTCATCACGCCGCCGGAGTCGCTGGTGGAGCGTGCGTGGAATCGCGGTCTGGAGTTCGGGCGCTACAAGGCCGTCGGCGATACGCTGGCACACAGCGTCGAGGCGTATGCGGGCATGCCCGACCTGTTCTTTACCTGGATCCGTCGCACCGACAAGTCGGTACATTTTGAATTCCTCGACAACAGCGTGCGTCTGGGTGAGCGGCCGCGGACCGTGGCCTTCGGCGACAATGACACGCTCAACCTGCTCGACGTGCGCTCCGTGCTCAACATCGAGCGCTTCCGGCGCGTCAACGTCGCGGCTACCTCGCCTGAGCTGCTGTATTCGGATCGCTCGCGGCTGGCACCGGAACACAACACGGGCTTCCTGCAGCGTTGTGTGGAGCGTTTTCGGGAGGTTAATTTCGCCGAGCAGGCCACCGGTCGTATCTACCTGCGGCTCGTAGCTGGCAAACCCATCGCGTCCGACCGCCCGGCGCTCGAGCGCGCCGCAGCCGATGCGGATACCCGCGCTGGGGTGCGGGCGGTGGCGCCGGCGGCGCTCGAGGACGGCTGGCTGATGCAATGCAGCGGCAATCTATGCGGGGCGGGCAACGGCGCGCGGGCGCCGACACTGGGTCAATGGGGACTCGAATCAGCGGGAGAGAGTGCGTGCGCGTAGCCATCATCGGACAACAGGATTTCGGCAAGTCGGTGCTCGAGGCCATGCTGGCACGCGGCGATACCGTGGCAGGGGTGTTCTGTGCGCCCGAGAAGGCTGGCGAGCGCGCCGATCCGCTGCGCACGGCGGCCGAGCAGCAGCAGATCCCGGTCTATCAGCTGCCCTCGCTCAAGACAGCCGAGGCCTTCGACGCGCTGCGCGGGCTCGATGTCGAGCTGGGGGTCATGGCTTACGTGCTGCAGTTCGCGCCGCAGGCCTTCGCCCAGGTGCCCCGGCACGGCATGATCCAGTACCACCCCTCGCTGCTGCCGCGTTATCGCGGACCGAGTTCGATCAACTGGCCCATCATTCGCGGCGAGGAGCGCACAGGGCTCACGATCTTCCGTCCCACCGATGGTCTCGATGAGGGACCGGTCATCCTGCAGAAGGAAACCCCCATCGGCCCCGACGATACCCTCGGCAGCGTCTATTTCGATCGGCTGTTTCCGATGGGCGTCGCGGCGCTGCTGGAGGCGGCCGAGCTGGTGGTGCGCGGCGGCGCACGCGAGATCGTGCAGGATGAATCGCAGGCCAGCTACCTCGGTTGGTGCCGCGCCGCCGAATCGCGCATCAACTGGCACAACCACATCGACCTGACGTACAACCTGATCCGCGGCTGCAATCCGGCCCCCGGCGCCTGGACGACCTTCAACGGCAAGAAGCTCTATGCTTTCGATGCGCGCAAACACCCGGCCCGCACCTTCACACAATTCAAAGGCGCCGTCGGCAGCGTGGCGGCCATCGGCGAGCAGAGCATCTTCATCGCGGTGCAGGGCGGGCAGATAGAAGTGCTGCGGGTACGGTACGACACCGGGAAGAAAATCCCTGCAACACAATTCTGTGTGGAGCAGGGCGTGCAGGTGGGCGCACAGCTGGGTGGGTGACAATCCCTAAGGGCACCGCAAGGGGCGTAAGTGCCTTCTAAAGGAGGGACATCGATGTCCATCCTTTCGAGGGTACTCACGCCGGCTTGAGATTCCCTTTGGGCCTGGCATAGCCCCAGCGCTGAACCCTCAGCCCGTGTTGATCCAGACTGCCTTGGGTTCAGTGAAATTCTGCAGCGCGATGTCGCCGTGCTCGCGCCC
>Ga0181522_10000649_pt1 | contig 24382 bp, 22 predicted proteins | sample PEATcosm2014_Bin_27_FD_121103 | JGI IMG/M metagenome (GOLD analysis project Ga0181522, IMG submission 121103) | Peatland microbial communities from MTU Mesocosm Facility, Houghton, MI, USA - PEATcosm2014_Bin05_10_metaG | ecosystem: Environmental > Terrestrial > Soil > Wetlands > Peat | place...
GGAAGGCACGGACGACGACACCCCGTATCGAAACGTCAGCCAGCTCAGCTCCATCGGTCTGAGCCCGCAGTATGTCTCCCAGCTCGGCAACCTCTGCACCGTGCGCAGCCTCGCTTTTGAAGTCCACGTCACCGCGCAAATCGGCGACTACCAGCGCGAATATGTGGCCATCCTCTACCGCAATTCGGGCACGGACGTCCAGGTCCTGAGTTTTTATTGGAAATAACGAAATCGGAGTTGAATTTGCCGCGACGGCCGCTAATGTTTCGCCATGCGCAGGTTTTTCGGGACCCTGTTCCTGCTCGGTTTGCTGGCCACTGCGTTCGCGTCCGACACCGTCACCGGCCGCGTCCTCAAAGTCCTGCCGCTGTTCCTCGATGCCAAGGGCCGCGACGCGGTTTCCCCGAGCCTGTTCGATCGCGACGCCTATCAGTTTTACCTGCGCGGGCACACCAATGAAGTTTCCGCCATGCGTTTTGACGTTTTGTGGAAGGCATCAAACGCCGGGGAGGGAAAACTGACATTGCGCCTCGAACTTCGCAGCGTCAGCACTAACAGTCTGCCGCGCCAGACCACGCTCGAACAATCCGTCACCCCCGGCTATTTCAGCCGCTGGACGGCGCTGACCCTGGACGGCGCTGACTATAAGAATTTCGGCGAGCTCGTCGCGTGGCAGGCCACGTTGTGGTCGGAAGACCATCTGCTGGCCGAGCAAAAATCATTTTTATGGTGAACGGCGCGCTCGATTCAATCCGCAGATTCAATGTTGGCCCGACCGGCGGCGCGCCGGCAGCCGGGCAGGCGTTTTCATTGTAAGCATCAAAATGATTTGCGGGTGCGGTCAAAAATACTCGGTTGACGTGTACCCGTCCAATGGCCGGATGCGGCGCCCATCCAATGCCCGGTCTGCGGCCTGGACGGCATTGCCGCCGCCAAGAAAATCATGGCCCGCACGCTCGGCGCCCAACCCCGGCCCGCAACCTTGTCGCTTCAACCCGCCCCCGTCCGCCGCCGGAAAGGCCGGAGGCAAACTGACGTCGGCCAAGAACGAACTGGCACCGCGTCTGGCCCAGGCGCTCAAGGAAACCCGTGCCCAGGAGCTGGCCGTCCATCGAAAGGAACTGTTTCAGGCGCAGCAAATCGCCATCGCGGAACTCGTACAATTGACGCACCGCCTGGATGAATTGAAAGTGCCCATGCAGGAAAGGCCGCGCTCCTACGAAAGGCGCATTCAGGAACTGGAAATGGAATGGGCCGCCAGATCCGGGGAAACCCGTGAGCTGCTGAAACTTAAAATCGAACGGGTGCGCCACCAGCTCGAGATCGAGGCAAGCACAACCGGATGGAATTCAACTGACCCTAGGCCGCGGCCTTTTCGCCCGGGGCCTTTTTCTCCTGCGTCTGCAACGCCCGTTCGTAGCATTGCAGCGCCTCGTCATATCGCGACAGCCGGTTGAACAGGCCACCCTTGTGCAGATAGGCAATGGTCATCCCGCCATCCGCCTCAATCGCCTGGTCGTAACAGGCAATGGCCTCGTCGAGCCGCCCCAGTTTTTCCAGGGCGCCGCCCTTTTTCACCAGCGCCTCGGCATGCTTCGGATGCAGCCCCAGCGCCACGTCAAAACATTCCAGCGCCTTCTGCGGCTCGTTGGCGGCCAGCAGCGACTGGCCTTCGTCGATCAGGTTGGCCACGCACTCATCGCGGTCACTGGCGGTTTTGGGCGCGCCGTTCGTTTCGCTGGCCGCAGCGGAAGCGGGCTCGGTCAAAGGAGCGCGCGCGGCCTGTTTCAACTCCAGAATGCGTTTCTCCAGATGATCCACCATGCTGAACAGTTGCGCATTCGATTGCTGCACGCTGGCGCCAGCCACCAGCGATGGAGAAACGCGGCCCGGCTCCAGGACAAACTCCGCCGGATGCATGGAAAACAAGGCGACCAGCCGGGAGACGGCGCGCCACTGCAAATAAGCCACCACCAACAGGACGGCCAGCCCGATGGACCCGAAGGTTCCGCCCAGCATCAAGATCAATTGCTGGGTCTTTTGCATCGCCGTGATTTCGCCCTGCCGCTGGGTGGCAATGATTTGCTGGAGCGCATCAATGCGGGCGGCCATATCCTCGGCGTTGCGCCGGGTCTCGGCCTCGACCTGTTGCCGGTTGTGCTCGATGGCGAGCTGGGTGTCGTGCAGCTGCTGCTGGACCTGGAGAAAGCCGTTCGCCGCGTCCGTGGGCAGGGAGGCCAGGGAGGTGTTGGTTTCTGCGGCTAAAACTCCCGCGCTGAAGGCGGAACAGGCAAGCGTGATCAGAAAATTCCGGTACAACCTGGCATTCATAAAAGTTGACGGGAGCCTGAGGCGTCAGTTTCTCGATGTCAAGCATGTGGCCGGCTGACTTGTTCCCAAACTATCCACCGAGCTGTCCACCGGGGCCGGTGGCGGTTTCGCGGCCACGAAAACTGATTGGAATCGTTACTCCTTGTTCAAGTCGAACTCCAGCCGCGTGCGCGAGCCGGTGCGGTCATTGTCAATTTCCATCTCTCCCACCTGCCATTGGCCATTGACCTTTTTGAAATCTTTCGGATAGAACTCCTTCAACAACCTGTTGTTCGAATCGTAAGCCCAGGCCTGGACGATGCCGCCGCTTTCACTGTCGATCCATGACACCACGCGTGAATAGCCATTCGTGGATGGATCCGGATTTGTGCTTTCCAAAACCGTGCAGCCTCGGCTGCGCTTGACCTCTTTTTTCAATATCTTCTGCTGTGGCCAGTGGAAAAATTCCAGTCCAAAATCGGCCAGCCAGAAATCCGACCCGACAAACGGAACCGCTGCCCTGGCCCCTGCCAAATCCTTCTGCACCCCGTTTTCAACCAGATGATATTCGTTTGGTTGACCTGCCGAATGAACAATCACGAGCTTGACGGGATTATTGGTGTCAACCGTCTGGTAATTGCTCAACCAGTTCGACGGGTTCATTTCCTTCACGACAATTTGGAACCGGACGGGTATGTCTTCGCGAATACCTTTCGCATCACGAATCTTCAAAGTGCCGGTTTGGGTGAAATTCGTCGACGGCCGTTGTTCCACAAGTTGTTGGGCGAGCTGGCGGCCCAGGATTTCCGCGTCGGACAATTCATTCGTGGTGGCCGCCACCACACTGCTGGCGGCCAGCAGACCCAGCGCCAGCGGCACGAGCCGCAACCTCATTTCGCCTCCAGCGCCAGGCGGAGAACATCGGCAATGTGTCCGACAAAATGAACCTTGAGTTTGGTGCGCACCTCCGCCGGCACATCCAGCCAGTCGGATTTGTTTTGCTCCGGCAAAAGGACTTCCTTGATGCCAAAGCGCGACGCAGCCAGCACCTTTTCCTTGACGCCGCCGACGCGCAAGACCCGGCCGCGGAGGCTGATTTCACCGGTCATCGCCATCCGGAAACGCACGCGCTTTTTGGTCATCAAGGACGCCAGCGCCGCCACAATCGCGACGCCCGCGCTCGGGCCGTCCTTCGGCGTCGCACCGGCGGGCACGTGGATGTGGATGTCAAATTTGTTGTAATTGCTCAAATCCAAATCGAGCGACTTGGACTGGCTGCGCAAATAACTCATGGCCGTCTGCGCGCTTTCCTTCATCACCTCGCCCAGCGAACCGGTCAGCATCAAATTGCCGCGGCCGCGCATCCGCGTCGCCTCGATGAACAAAACATCGCCCCCAAACGGCGTCCAAGCCAGCCCGGTGGCGATGCCGAATTCGGTAATGCGCTCCGCCGTTTCGGCGATGTACGGCGCATGGCCGAGATAATCCTTCAAAACATCGGCGTCGAGCTTCACCTTCAGGGCCGAGCCGTTTTTGGCGACAATCTTGCGCGCCGCCTTCCGCGAGAGCGCGGCGATTTCGCGCTCCAACTGCCGCACACCGGCCTCGCGGGTGTATTCGCGGATGAGTTTGCGCAGGGCGGTGTCGGTGATTTTCACGTCCTGCCGGGTGAGGCCGTGCTCCTCGATCTGGCGCGGGACGAGATAGCGCTTGGCGATCTGCAATTTTTCGGACTCGGTATAGCTGGGCAGCTCAATCACCTCCAGCCGGTCGCGCAGCGCGGGATGGATCGGCTCCAGCCAGTTCGCCGTGGTGATGAAGAGCACCCTTGAAAGGTCAAAAGGCAGATCCAGGTAATGGTCGGTGAACGTGTGGTTCTGTGCCGGGTCGAGCACCTCCAGCAATGCCGCTGCCGGATCGCCGCGAAAATCCGCGCCTACCTTGTCCAATTCATCGAGCAGGATGACCGGGTTGCGGCTTTCGGCGCGGCGCAGCGTCTGGATGATCCGTCCAGGCATTGCGCCGACGTAGGTGCGCCGGTGCCCGCGGATTTCCGCCTCGTCGCGCATGCCGCCGAGCGAGATGCGGGCAAACTTGCGGCCCAGCGCGTCAGCGACGCTTTTGCCGAGGGAGGTTTTGCCGACGCCGGGCGGGCCGACCAGGCAAAGAATCGGTCCCTTGATCTGCTTGCGGCGCTTGATGACGGCAATGAATTCGAGCAGCCGGTCCTTGACCTTTTCGAGGCCGAAATGCTGCTCGTTCAAAATCCTCTCGGCGGCCTTCAAATCCAGCTTGTCCTCGGTGGATTTTTCCCACGGCATGCTCAGGATCCAGTCGAGATAATTTCTCCCGACGGCATATTCGGCGGCCGCCGGCGGCGTCTGCTGCAGTCGCTCCAGCTCCTGCTCGGCGGCCTTGCGGGCCTCGTCGGGCATGAGTGTCTGCTCAATTTTTTCGCGCAGCAATTTGGTTTCGCCGGTGCCGGACTCGCCCTCACCCAGTTCCTTTTGAATGGCGCGCATCTGTTCGCGCAGGAAAAAATCACGCTGGGTCTTGGCGATCGACGAGGCGACGTCGCTTTGAATTTTCGAACTGAGGGTCAGCACCTCCTGCTCGCGGTTGAGGAGGGGCAGGAGCTTCTGGAGGCGCTCGCGGACGGAGATGGTTTCAAGCAGCTTCTGGCGGTCGTCGAGGGCGAGATTCAGGTTCGCCGCGATGAGATCGGCGAAATGGCCGGGGTGCTCGGTGTTCAGCGCGGCCACCTTGACCTGGTCCGAAAGCGCGGTGGACATCCGGGCTATTTCTTCGAACTGCCGGTGCGCGTTTCGCAGCATGGCCTGGAGCTCGACGGAATCCTCTGTTTCGTCCCGCAGCAATTCGTAGCTCGCGCGCAAATACGGCGCGGGTGGCGCGTAACTTTTGACGCGGATGCGCCACAGGCCTTCGACCAGCATGCGCGCGGTGCCGTCGGGGAATTTCACCATTTTGGCCAGCCGCGAGACGCAGCCAACGTCGTACAAATCCCCGGGCTGGGGCTCGGCCACTTCGGGCTTGCGTTGCAACACCGCGCCAAACAGCCGGTCGCCGGCGACAATGTCGTCAATCAATTTGAGGCTGGGCCCGGTTTCCACGAGCAGCGGCACGACCGCGCCGGGAAAAATCACGATGTCCGACAGGCCAAGGATGGGCAAGGTTTCCGGCAGCGAACGCGCCGAAATGCGGGACGGAGCGTCCGATTTCTCGGCGCCGCCCAGAATGCTGACAAATTCTGTCTCCGGCGAGGTCATCGTCGTTTCCAACAACTATACAGTTAGATGCCGGCGCACGGGAAAAGATTCGTGCGCGGCTTAGTTTCCTTCGGCAATCGGAACTTTCGTGCTTTTGGTCTGCAATTGGTGTGCCAAGGGCACGTCAATTCGCAGGAAACCATTCACGTAAATCGCCTTCGCCTGGCTGAGGTCGTAACCCGGAGGCAGATCGAGCACGCTTTCAAACGGCCCATAGCTGATCTCCATGACCAAAAAATTGCATTTGTGGGCCCGGCACATGTCCGGGCGGCTGCCGCTGATGCGCAGACGGTTGCCCTCCACGGTGATTTCAAGATTTTCGCTCTTCATCCCGGCCAGCTCCACCTTGACCACCAGGCCGGTGTCGGTGGTGTAGACGTCGGTGTTGGGAATCCAACGGCCGCTGGCCGCGCCCCCGCGTCCACCTACTGCCGAGCCGCGGGGAATGAAGTGCATTGTGGAACTGACTTTGGTGACAGCCATGATAAAAAATTATATCCTAAGACTCCTGCATTAGCAAGTTCACAAGCCTTATCTCATTTTGACCGTTATATCTGACCGTTCGCCCTTGCGCGCGTGAAAAACAATCGAGCTTTTCGCGCCCGATTGCCCCTGCGCCGCGCAACCGCAATGCGTGTCGCGCTCAAAACTGAACCCGCGGCGGCGCAACCGTCCCCACAACAACAATCCAGCCGCTGCCGCCACAATTGCCAGCGAGACAGCTTGTTGCCAATTCATGACCGCAAGATAACCTGAAAAACCATTCGCGCAACCGATTTTCGGCGTTGAACTTTCAATGCGCCCCTTTACGCTGCATCCATGGCCGTTCTGTTCCGTCACCCGCACCGCGTCAGCTACGCCGACTGCACCGTCGGCAACCATGTGTATCACTCGCGCTACTTAGACTGGCTTGAGGCCGCGCGCGGCGAATTCATCCGCTCCCTTGGCGCCACAGTCCTGGAATGGCAGGAACGCGACGTGATTTTTCCGGTCATCGAAGCCCGCCTGAGTTACAAATCACCCGCCCGTTACGACGATTTGCTGGCGATCGAGGTCTGGCCGACGGCCATTGAGCGCGTGCGCTTGAATTTTGGCCACCGCATCATCAGTCAGGATGGCAGACTCATTCTCGAAGCTGAAACTTTTCACGCCTGCACCGGCGTGAATGAAAAGCCCAAGCGTCTGCCGGAGGAACTGGCTGAAAAACTGAAGCCGTATTTGAGCGGGGAGATTGTAGCAGATTCAAAGGGGAAGAAATGAAAACCAGAAAACAACGACTAATGCTGGTTTGGTGGCTGCTTTTTGCGGCTATTGCCGTCATATCAATCCGGAATTTCATTCACATGCGTCATGCTTCCGCTAGAAATTCAGTTATTAACGACCTGCGGCAAAACCAAACCAATTCAAATTAAGACACTGCCCATTTGGATTCCGCCTTGCGCATCCGGCCCACCTCTGCAACAATTCAGCGGCGCGGGCGATGCAACAGCAAAACTATCCCAAACATTATTGCGGCGTGTTCGGCATTTTCGGTCATCCGAATGCCGCTGAACTCACCTACTACGGCCTCTACGCGCTCCAGCACCGCGGCCAGGAGAGCGCCGGCATCGTCACCTGCCACGAAGGAAAATTCTTCAAGCATCACGGCATGGGCCTGGTGCCGCAAGTGTTCAATCCCAAAATCCTGCACGACCTCGTGGGCAACCTGGCCATTGGCCACACCCGCTATTCCACCACCGGCTCGTCGAATCTCCGCAACGCGCAGCCGCTGACGGTGGATTGCATGCGCGGGCAGATTGCCGTCGCCCACAATGGCAATCTGACGAACGCCGCGCAGCTCCGCGACGAGCTCGAAACCCGCGGGCTGGTGTTTCAAACCACCGTGGACAGCGAGATCATCATCATGATGCTCGCGCAGCCGACGCTCGGCGGCGTGGAAAACTCGATTGCGCAAACGCTGCGCCGCATCGAAGGCGCGTATTCGCTCGTCATCATGACGGAAAAGGAATTGATCGGCGCACGCGATCCCTACGGGTTCCGCCCGCTTTCAATTGGCCGCGTGGACGGCGCCTGGGTGCTGGCGAGCGAATCCGTGGCCTTCGACCAGATTCACGCCGAGTTTGTCCGCGATGTGGAGCCGGGTGAAATTGTGGTCATCAACGAAAAGGGCCTGATCAGCATGCAGGCCTTTCCTGAACATCAACGCAGGGCGTTCTGCATTTTTGAGTACGTTTATTTTGCGCGGCCTGACAGCGTGATTGACGGCCGCAGCGTTTATGATGTCCGCAAGGAAATGGGCCGCCAGCTGGCGCGTGAACATCGTGTGAAGGCGGACCTCATCATCCCGGTGCCCGACAGCGGCGTCTGCGCGGCGATGGGCTACTCCGAGGAATCCGGCATTCCGTTCGAAATGGCGTTCATCCGCAATCACTACGTCGGGCGCAGCTTTTTGCAGCCAACCCAGCTCATTCGCGACTTCGACGTGCGCGTGAAGCTGAACCTCATCGCCTCGCTGGTGAAGGACAAGCGCGTGGTCATCGTGGATGATTCCATCGTGCGCGGCACCACGTGCAAGACGCGCGTGAAAACGCTCAAGGAGGCGGGCGCCCGGGAGGTCCACGTCGTGGTCAGTTGCCCGCCGCACCAGAATCCGTGCGTTTACGGAATTGATTTTCCCGACCGCAGCAAGCTGATGGCGGCGAACCACAGCGTGGATGAAATCCGCCGTTATCTGAACGCGGATTCGCTGCACTATCTTTCGCAGGCCGGCATGGTCAAGGCCACCGGGAAACCGGCGGAGTCATTTTGCATGGCCTGTTACGACGGAAAATATCCCGTGCCTTACGACCCCGTGCTCGACAAGCACATCATCGAGCGACGCCGCAGCCAGTCACAAACTCTCGGCGAATCCGTGGCGAAGGACAACGAGCAAATCAAATTGCTGCCGGTTTAACCGCGCGCCGCCGCCTTCGCCAGCCAACTCCCTGACTTGCAGAAACAGCCTGAACATGGCAATTTAGGGGCATGCCTCCCTGTCGTACCCGGTTCATTAAATTGGCAGCCCTGATTCTTTTTTTTCTCTGCATACTGACGAAACTTTCCGCGCAAGGCACCTATCCCAAAATCGAAGGCTCGTTCAACATCACCAGCCTGACGACGGATCCGTTCGACTACACGGTGACGGATGTGCGCGTGCAGATGCTGCAGCCGGACAACTCCACCGTTTTGCTCCCGGCATTTTTTGACGGCGGCACGACCTGGCGGGTGCGCCACGCGCCAACGATGCCCGGAGTGTACAGCGTTCAGGGAGTGACCTTGAACGGCGCGCCGCTGACTGTGGCCAATCTGCATCCGGTTTCCTGGACGGTCGCCGGCCCGCCGACGGATGCGGGATTTGTCCGGGTGGATCCATCCAATCCCCGCCGTTTTATCACGGCCAACGGAAAGCGGTTTTTTCCGCGCGGTGAAAACGTTGCCTGGGACTCCAGCGGCCACAATGTGACAAATATTTTCTGGAAGATGGGCGCGGCACACGAAAACTGGTCGCGCGTCTGGATGGATCATTGGGATGGCAAAAACCTGGATTGGCCGGCATCGGGGCCGACGCTTCCGACCGGCCAGTTGAATCTGGCCGTCGCGCAAAAATGGGACGCGATTGTGGCGGCGGCGGAACAGGCCGGCGTTCATTTCCAGCTGACCTTGCAGCATCACGGGCAGTATTCCTCAACGGTGGATCCGAATTGGGGGCAAAATCCCTACAACGTGACCAACACCATCGGCAGCACCAACGGATTCCTCACTAATCCGGTGCAATTTTTCACAAATACGACGGCGATGGCCTTGACCGAACGCAAACTGCGTTATGCCGTGGCCCGCTGGGGTTATTCCACCTCCATCATGGCTTGGGAACTTTTCAATGAGGTCCAATATACCGATGCCGGACAAACCGGGCAGTGGGGCCTCATCCAGTCCTGGCACGATACCATGGCCTTGTTTCTGCGCTCACAAGACCTGTATCAGCACCTGATCACCACCAGTTCCGACCTGACCCAGCCGATTTGGGACCAGTGCGACTTTTATACCCATCATGATTATCCAGCCGACGTGATCACCGGACTGCGGGATGCGACGGACATCACCGCTTCCCAGCCGGTCAAACCGGATTACGGCGCCGAATGCGCCACGAACGGCACGCCGCTCTACGGCGTGAACGCGCCGCTGTGGGCCGGCCTCATGAATGGACAGTCGGGGGCCGAGCAACCCTGGTGGTGGGACAGCATGGACGGGGAGAATGATTACGCCTATTTCCGTGCCACCAGTGATTTCATCACCTTGTCCGGACTGGGCGAACAAAATGTTTTGACCAAATCCGCTCCGGTGGTGACGGGCGGCGCGAACGGTCCGCTGGTCTTTGCGCCCGGCGGCGGCTGGGCGGCGGCTACCCAGGACACCTTTACCGTCGGAAACTCCGCACCGGACGGGATTGGCTCCGCCCCCAGTTACTTGCAAGGCCAATACCACCTGTCCATGACACCGAACGGTTACACGTTTAATGTCAACTATCCCCAATCTGGAACCTTTTCCGTGCAAATCGTCACCATCGCCCTGTCCGGAGCCGGCCTGGAGATTTTTGTGGATGGCATCGTGCAGACCAACATTTCGTTTCCCGCCACCGCCGGCGACACCTCCACAAATTTCACCGCGTCGATTGCCGTTTCCGCCGGCGCGCACAGCATCAATATCTACAATCCCGGGCTGGACTGGGTTAATCTCGGCAACATCACGCTCAACCCTTACGTCCCGACGCTGAGCGCCTATGCGGTTGGCAATCCCGGCTTCAGTGCCATCTGGGTCTGGAACCGCACCAACGTGTTCAACCCCGGCGCCAGCAGCACCACAGTCGGCACGGTGCAGGTCGCCGGACTGAACGCCGGAACCTATTCCGGCACGTGGTGGGACACATTCGCGGGGGTGGCCATCAGCAAATTCAACTTCACGGTCGCCAGCACCAATTTGCCGGTGACATTAAATACGCCGCCCATTTTGCGCTCCGCCGCGCTCTATGTCGGGCTCCCGCCGCAGGCAAACGTCACCGCCCCGAACCTCAATCAGACGCTTGGGACCAATTCCCCGGCTCTCAGCGTGCCGCTGGCCATTGCCAACCACGGCGGGCTGCCGTTGGGTTACTCCCTGGTTGTCACCAACGCAAACCCGGTGGCTTACACCGCGCTTAACTCCACCCAGCCCGGTGGCCCGGCGTTCGTCTGGAAAGACATCTCCGCCATCGGCCAAGACACTTACACGAATTTCACCGCCTTGGCGCCACCAAAGGCCGCAACCGATGAGGGGATCGCCGGCCCCATCAACATCGGATTCGCCTTCCCCTTCTTTACCAACTCGTTCACCCAGCTTTATGTCTCGCCAAATGGCTTCGTCACGTTTAGCCCGTTCAGCGGCGACACCTCGACGAATAACCCGCTGCCCGGCACCTCCGCGCCGTCGAATTGCATAGCATTTTTCTGGCACGACTTGAGAGTCGCCCTAACCTCTCATGTTTTCACGTTCATTGATACGATCAACGGCAGCTTTATCCTGCAATTCCAAAACGTACGTCTCCAGAGCAGTACGAACACGGTCAACTGCCAGCTCATCCTGAAGACAACTGGCGAAATTCTCATGGAGTATCAGGCAATGGGTGTTTCCAACGCCTGCACTATCGGAGTGCAAAACGACACCCGGACTCAGGGAACCACCGTCGCGTTCAATCAAAATTATTTGCAGTCCAATTTCGCCATCCGCCTGACGCCGGTGCCCTGGCTCAGCCTGGACGGCAATGCCGGTTTCGCCCCAGCCTCCGCCTCGAACGTCGTCAATGTTTACTTCAACCCGGCTGGACTCGCTTACGGCACCTACAGCGCGACACTTTTGGTGCAAACGGGCGACCCGAATCAGCCGCTGGTCCCCTTGCCGGTTTCGCTTGCCCTCACCCCCCGGGCGACCTGGCGGCAAACCTGGTTCGGCACGGCGCAGAATGCCGGCATGGCCGCCGACTCCGCCGACCCCGCAAACGACGGGATCATCAACATCATCGCCTACGCATTCGGCCTCAATCCATTGATACAGAATTCGAATCCGATTTCCTTCGCGGTTGTGGGTCATCATCTCACCGTCACCTTCAAGCGGCCGCATCCTGCGCCAACGGACATCAGTTATACGCCGCAGGTCGCCAATGATCTGACCTCGGGAGTCTGGAATTCCGGCCCGACTTACACCTCCCAAACCGTGACCGACAATGGTGATGGGACGGAAACAGTCGTCGTCACCGACAACACGGCGATCGGCTCGGCTTCAGCCCATTTCTTGCGGATTCTTATTGCTCCCCAATAACCTGTTCCTTCCCGTTCCACATTGGGGATCCCCCCAGTGCTCGCAAACGCTTCAACAGCTTTCAACCGTATTGACGACATGGGGCCCTTGCCTCACGCTGAGGCCCGTATGGACACGCAAACACTCACACCCGCGCAACTGGCCGCATACATTGACCACACCTTCCTGAAAACGGATTCCACGGCCAGGGATATCGAGAAACTTTGCGCCGAGGCGCGCGAAAATCATTTTTGCAGCGTCTGCGTCAACGGTTCGTGGGTCGGACGGGCGGTTCATCTGCTGGAAGGCACGGAGGTCAAGATTGCGTCGGTGGTGGGTTTCCCGCTCGGCGCGATGACGTCGGATGCGAAACGTTTTGAAACCGAGGCGGCCATTGACGATGGCGCGCACGAAATTGATGTCGTGCTCAACCTCGGCCGGCTCAAGGACGGCGACGACAAATATGTTCTGCGCGAGCTGCGCGACGTGGTGGAAGCCGCGGACGAAAGGACGGTGAAAGTCATCCTCGAAACCTGCCTGCTCACGCGGAAGGAAAAAATCCGCGCCTGCGAACTGGTGGTTGAAAGCGGCGCGCATTTCGTCAAAACCTCCACCGGTTTCAGCGCCAGCGGGGCCACGGCGGAGGATGTAAAACTGATGCGCGAAACGGTCGGTCCGAAGTACGGGGTCAAGGCTTCCGGAGGCATTCGCGACACGCAGACCGCGCTCGCGATGCTCGCCGCCGGAGCGACCCGGCTCGGCACCTCGGCCAGTGTCGCCATTGTGAAAGGGCTCTCCGCAACCGGACCCGGCGGGCAATAACCTCAGTTTCCCGTCAGTTCCTGTGGCCCTTTGCCGCCATTGACCAGATACAAAACCGCCATGCGCACGGCCAGGCCGTTGGTCACCTGTTCCAGAATCAGCGAACGGACCGAGTCGGCAATTTCGCTGTCAATTTCCACGCCGCGATTGACCGGACCAGGATGCATGATGAGCGCATCCGGCCTGGTTTTGGCCAGGCGGGCCTTGTTGAGCCCGAACAGTTGCGTGTATTCGTTGATGCTGGGAAACATGGTCTTGCGCTGGCGCTCGTGCTGGATGCGGAGCAGGTTGATGATGTCGGCCTCGCGAATGGCTTCATCCATGTCATGCGTCACGCGGCAGCCCATCTGCTCAAACGTCTTGGGCACGAGCGTGGACGGCCCGCACAGCGTGACGTGCGCCCCCAGTTTTGTGAGCGCCCAGATGTCCGAACGCGCCACGCGGCTGTAAAGAATGTCGCCCAGGATCGTGACGTTCAGCCCGGCGATCTTCCCCTTGCGCTCACGGATGGTGAAGGCGTCCAGCAAGGCCTGGGTGGGATGTTCGTGCGCCCCGTCGCCGGCATTAATGACGCTGGCGTTGAGCACCCGCGACAGGAAATGCGCCGCCCCCGACGCGCTGTGGCGCATGACGATGAAATCGGCGTTGAGCGCCTCGAGATTGCGTGCCGTGTCCTTGAGCGTCTCGCCTTTTTTCAACGACGAGGCTTCAGCGGTAAAGTTGATGATGTCCGCCGACAGCCGTTGCTCCGCCAGCTCAAAACTGATGCGGGTGCGCGTGGATGGCTCGATGAACAGGTTGACGACGGTTTTGCCGCGCAAAGCGGGGACTTTTTTGATGGCACGCTCGCCCACGACCTTGAACGCCTTCGCCGTGTCGAGCACCGTCGCGATCTCGTCCACCGTGAGCGATTCAATGTCGAGCAGATGTTTGCGATTCCAGCTCATTTTGGTTTTTCCAGCCCCACCTTGTCCTCGCCGCCATCCTCCCGCAGGCTGACGACCACTTTTTCACCCATGGCCGTCGGCACATTTTTGCCGACAAAGTCCGCCTTGATGGGCAATTCGCGATGGCCGCGGTCCACCAGCACCGCCAGTTGGATGTTTTTGGGCCGGCCAAAATCATTGAGCGCATCCAGTGCCGCGCGCGTCGTGCGGCCGCTGAACAGCACGTCATCCACCAGCACGACGGTCTTGCCGGTGACATCGAAAGGAATGACCGTCGGATAAACCCGGGGGGCGGCGCGCCGGTCGAGGTCATCCCGGTGCATCGAAACGTCGAGGGTGCCAACCGGCACCGGCTGATTCCAAATGCCGGCCAGAATTGCGCTGAGCCGTTGCGAGAGCGGCACCCCGCCCTTGGGAATGCCAATCAGCACAACATTCGCCCCGACCTCGTTGCGTTCGGCGATTTCGTGTGCGATGCGCGTCAACGCCCGCTGGATCGCAACGGCATCAAGGATGAGGGTGGCTTCAGGCATAAAAAAACCGCGAACCTGTCCGCCGGGCGGAGCCGATTCGCGTCGCTGGTTTCGCGTTCATATTTCCTTCGCCGCCTCGCCGGGCGGCGTTAAAGGAACAAATTCAGTCAGTTTGGTTCAGTTTGTGGCGGCGGACTGGCGAGTCTTGCGCCAACTGGAACGGTGCTTGATGATCCACTCCGTCAACGCCCGCTCGAAGCCGATGTCATGACCGGCCTTTTCCGACTCAATCCACTTGTGCTTCAGGATTTCCTCGCGTTCTGCCTGAAATTCGCGGTAAAGCGAGGAATTCTTCAGCAAATCGTTCGCCGATGAGGGTTCTTTTGCAGCGTTCGACATATTTGAAATAAGTTTGTTACCTTCACGTTAAAACTTTGCGGCCAAGCTTGCAACCTAAATAAGGTGCTTTAAATGAACGGGTTGCAACTTTTTCATGGTAGGTTGCAATTAATTCACGTCCACACTTTCTGCAGCGCCTCCGCAATTCGAATGAATGCCTGGCCCGCTGGCTTGTGGGGGGCGGACACCACAATCGGCACCCCGCGATCGCCGGCTTCCCGGATTTCGGTGAATATTGGCACTTCGCCCAGGAACGGAATGTTTTGCCGCATGGCTTCGGCCTGGCCCCCCCCATGACCGAAGATTTCCACACGCTCGCCGCCGGGCGCGGTGTAATAACTCATGTTCTCGATGATGCCGAGCAGCGGCACGTTGACCTTCCGGAACATCGAGATGCCCTTGCGCACCACCCCGAGCGACGCCTCCTGCGGCGTGCTTACAATGACCCCCCCGTCCAGCGGCACGGATTGGCATAGCGAAAGTTGCGCGTCACCCGTGCCCGGCGGGAGGTCCACCAGCAGGAAATCCAGGTTACCCCAGTCCACGGCAAACAGAAATTGCTGGATCGTTTTTGAAATCATCGGCCCGCGCCAGATCACCGGCTGGTCGTTTTCGAGCAACAACCCGATGCTCATTACCTTCACACTGTGATTGATGGGCGGGACTAGCCGCTCACCCGCGCTGATGGTCGGACGCTCATAAACCCCCATCATCAGCGGAATGCTGGGACCGTAAATATCGCAATCCAGCAGGCCGACCCGCGCGCCGAGATGTTTCAATGCACAGGCCAGGTTCACCGAACAAGTGGACTTGCCGACGCCACCCTTGCCGCTGGCGATGGCGATGACGCGCCGCACCCCCGGCACCCGGTTTTGGCTCCCCAACGCACCCGCGGCCTGCCCGGCAGCGGGCTGTCTGACTTCAACCTGGACCAGTTTCACCCCTGGGAGCGCCCGTAAAACCCGCTCGCTGTCTTCCTTGATCTGGCGCGCGGCCTCGGGATTGGCCGTGGTCAATTGCATCAGGATGCTGACCGCACCATTGGCGGCGGAAATTTCCTTGATGAGCCCGAAGGAAACGATATCGCGCGAATAGCCGGGATACTTCACAGCCTTCAGCGCGTTCCTGATATCGTCTTGCGTCAGCACGACAACATGTTAACACACTGCGGTTGGTGCGCCAGTGTTTGCGGTTCCCACCTTGGCCGGTGCCTGTCCGGCAACGTTCCAAGCTTGCGCAGTAACGCAGAGCATGGGAACTTGAGGGTCTAATTGTTGAAATTGGATGATTAAATCATGACACAAAAGCCGCAAAAACCGGACCTGGGGCCGTTCCTCGAAAACTTCAGCCGCTTTGAATCACCATTGCAGCCGTCATGGCTGCTGCCGCTGCGCAAGGCGGGCATCGCGCGCTTCATGGACCTCGGTTTCCCGACGTTGCAGGACGAAGACTGGCGTTTCACCAACCTGAGCCCGCTGGCCAGTCTGCCGCTTCATCCCGCCGGTGAACCGGCCAACGATGCTGCCGCCAAAGCTGCATTGGAAAAGCATGTCTTCACCCATTTGCCCGGTCCCCGGCTGGTGTTTGTCAACGGACAACACTCGATGGCACTCTCGTCCGTGCAGGGTTTGCCCGACGGGGTGAGGGTGTCGAACCTGACGGCGGCGCTGGTGGCGGACTCGGAATCCATCAAAAAGCAGTTCGGATTTTACGCGCTGACGGATGACAATGCCTTTGCCGGGTTGAACCAGGCGTTCTTCACCGATGGCGGGTTCGTACGGGTGCCCGCCGGGATTTCGATGGCCGAACCCATCCAGTTTATTTTCATCTCCACCGCCAAACAAAGCGGCGAAACCATCCAGCCGCGCAACCTGATCGTCGCCGGGGCCAACAGCCGGGCCACAGTCATTGAAAGCTACATTGCGACGGACAACACGGCCTACTTCACCAACAGCGTCACCGAGATCGTCGCCGGCGATAACGCCACGCTGGAGCATGTGAAGTTCCAGGACGAAGCCGCCGCCGCGTTTCATCTGTCGACGATTGCCGCCCAGCTGGGCCGCGCCAGCAACGTGAGCGTCCATTCCTTTGCCCTCGGCGCCAAGCTGTCGCGCACCAACATCCGCACCAAACTCGCCGGCGAAGGGCTCGAGTGCATCCTCAACGGACTTTACCTGACGCGCGGCGAGCAGCTCGCCGACCATCACATGATCGTCGAGCACGCCCAGCCGCACTGCGCCAGCCACGAGTATTTCAACGGCATCCTCGATGACAAATCGCGGGGTGTTTTTCACGGGCGGATCCTGGTCCGGGAAATCGCGCAGAAAACCGACGCCAAGCAGACGAACAAAAACCTGCTGCTCTCCGACGACGCGACGGCCGACACCAAGCCGCAACTGGAAATATACGCCGACGACGTGAAATGCACGCACGGCGCCACCATCGGGCAGTTGAACGCCGAATCCATTTTTTACCTGCGAGCGCGCGGCATCGGCGCTGACAACGCGCGCCGGATGTTGATCCACGCCTTCGCCGGCGAAATCATTGCGCGCGTAAAACACGATTCCACCCGTGAGAAACTGGACAAGCTGGTATGGGACCGGCTGGAAGCGAACCATCATCTGGCGCAGAAGAATTGATTTGAGGAATCGAGAGCCATGTTCGAAGACCTAAATGACCTTTATCAGCAGGTCATTCTCGACCACTGCCGGAAGCCGCGGAATTTCCACGAGCTGCCTGCGGCCACCTGCTCCGCGCAGGGGCGCAATCCGCTCTGCGGCGACCAGTTGCAGCTTTTTCTGGCGCTGGACGGCGACACGATCAAGGACATCAGCTTCGTCGGCTCGGGTTGTTGCATTTCCAAGGCGTCGGCGTCGCTGCTCACGGAATTTGCGAAGGGCAAAACGAAAGGCGACGTGGAAAAAATGTTCGGCCAGGTCCACGAAATGGTCACCACCGGCAACGTCCAGGGCGATGTCGGCAAGCTGGCGGTGTTCGCCGGCGTTTATAAATTTCCCGCCCGGGTGAAATGCGCCATTTTATCCTGGCACGCCGTCATGGCGGCGCTCAAGGGCGAGGCCAAACCAGTGAGCACGGAAAACGAACAGACCTGATTGATTTAGGCAGCGATTGCGGCGAAGATACTGGCAGGGATTGATTTAAGAGGTGTTTTATGAATTCCAATGAAGCAAAAATCTTGACCCGCGACGTGGAGGCCTCCGTGGTGCCCGTCGGGACGAAGGTCACGCTCAAACAAGGCGAATCGGCCTACATCACGCAATCGCTCGGCGGCAGTTATACCGTCGTCGTCAATGGCAACATGTTCCGCATCGCCGACAAGGACGTTGACGCGCTTGGCATCGAAATGCAGGCCCAGCCGACGATGGCCGCCAGCAGCGGCCCGATGACGCAGGAACAGCTGGAAAAGCATGTCTGGGAGGCGCTCAAGACGTGCTTTGATCCGGAGATCCCCGTCAACATCGTGGACCTCGGCCTGATTTACGATTGTCACCTTACGTCCGTGGGCGAAAACAGTTTCAAAGCCGACGTGAAAATGACACTGACCGCGCCCGGCTGCGGCATGGGCCCGACGCTGGCGCAGGACGTGCAGAACAAATTGCTGAACCTCGACCCGATTGACGAGGCCAACGTGGAACTGGTCTGGGATCCGCCCTGGAACCAGAGCATGATGACCGAGGCCGCCAAGCTGCAACTCGGGCTGATGTAGCCCGCAGATGGCGCAGATTGCATGGATAAATATGGAAATTTATCTGCGTTAATCCGCGAAATCTGCGGGCAAGTATTTCGATGAAGGAAAATAAAACTATTGATTGGATGTCATTGCGAAAGGATTTTCCCATCCTCGACCAGCAGGTCCACGGCAAGCCGCTGATTTATTTCGACAACGCGGCGACGTCACAGAAGCCGCGGGCGGTGATTGACGCGCTGGTGCATTATTACGAACACGACAATGCCAACGTCCATCGCGGCATCCACGAACTGAGCAATCGCGCCACGGCGGGTTACGAAGCGGCCCGGGCGCGCGCGGCAAAATTTATCAATGCCCCCAGCACTGAGGAAATCGTGTTCACCCGCGGCACGACCGAGGGCATTAATCTTGTCGCCAGTTCCTGGGGCGCGAAAAACCTCAAAGCCAATGACATCATCCTGCTCACGGAAATGGAACATCACAGCAACCTGGTGCCGTGGCAGTTGCTCGCCCAACGCACCGGCGCGAAGATCGCCTACGTTCCCGTCACCGGCGACGCAGGCCTGCTCGACCTGACCAAGCTGGATTCATTGCTGACCAAGCAGGTCAAATTGTTTGCCATGGTCCACATTTCGAACTCGATGGGCACGGTCAATCCCGTCGCCGACCTTTGCGCCCGGGCGCGCAAGCTCGGCATCACCACGCTCGTGGATGCCGCACAGAGCGCCGGGCATTGTCCCGTGGATGTGCAGGCCATCGGCTGCGATTTCCTGGCGTTTTCCGGCCATAAAATTTGCGGTCCGACCGGCATTGGCGTTTTGTGGGGCCGGCAGGAACTGCTCGACGCCATGCCGCCGTACCAGGGCGGCGGCGAAATGATTTTATCCGTCGAATATCAAAAGACCGAATTCAAGCGTCCGCCACATCGGTTCGAAGCCGGCACACCGGACATTTCCGGCCCGATTGGCCTGCACGCCGCGATGGATTACCTCGATGCCATCGGCCGCGAAAACATCTGGAAGCACGACCAGGAACTTGCCAATTACGCCTACGAAAAGCTGGCCGCGCTGAACGGCATCCGCTTGTTTGGCCCGAAAGCCGGCCGCGCCGGGCTCGTCAGCTTTCTGCTCAAGGACGTCCACGCGCACGACGTGGTGACGCTGGCCGACCAGGCCGGTGTGGCACTGCGCGGCGGGCATCATTGCACCCAACCGCTCATGCACAAGCTCGGCGTGGAATCCACCGCCCGCGCCAGCTTCTATTTCTACAACACCCAAGCCGAAGTGGACCGGTTTGTGGAAGTCATCCGCGAAATTCAAAAATTCTTCGGGCAATAAACTTCGGCTTATTCCCGTCCGGCAGCGGTGATGAACGGCTTCAGTTCCTGCATCAGCTTCGCGAACCCATCGAGCGACAATTGTTGTGCGCCGTCGCTCCAGGCTTCCGCCGGGTTGGGATGCACTTCAATCAACAGCGCATCGGCACCCATCGCCACCGCGCCTTTGCACATGGCCGCCACCAGATCCGCGCGCCCGGCGCCCTGGCTCGGGTCAATCACGATCGGGCAATGCGATTCGCGCTTGATGATGGGAATGGCCGAGAGATCCAGCGTGTTGCGCGTGTAGGTCTCGAACGTCCGGATGCCGCGTTCGCAGAACAGGAGGTTCGGATTTTCGTTGGCGAGGACGTATTCGCCTGCCAGCAGCCATTCCTCGATTTTCATGGAGAGTCCACGCTTGAGCAGGACGGGCTTGCCGGTTTTGGCGGCAGCAATGAGTAACTGGAAGTTCTGCGAATTGCGCGCGCCGATCTGGATAATATCCGTGTATTCGGCGACCATTTCGGCGTGGTTTTCGGAAAGCAGTTCCGTGATGACGGCCAGCCCGGTGGCGCGCCGCGCCTTGTCGAGCAGCTTCAATCCTTTTTCGCCCAGCCCCTGGAATTCGTAGGGCGACGTGCGCGGCTTGAACGCGCCGCCACGCAGGATGGTTGCCCCGGCGGCCTTTACCGCCTCGGCCGTGGCCAGCAGTTGTTTATCGCTTTCCACCGAGCAAGGGCCGGCCATGACGTGCAATTTTTTGCCGCCGACCACGTGTTCGCGGATGCGAATGGTGGAATTGGCCGGGTGCGCCTCGCGGCTGACGAGCTTATACCGCTTCTGGATGGGCATGACGCTTTCGACCGCGCGCGGAAATTGCGCGACCAGCGTCTCGAGGTTGGCGTGAGTAAGTTCGTCGCCGATGGCGCCGATGACGGTGCGCGCCACCCCGCGCATGACGTGGGTGGTGTAGCCGAGTTTGCGGATCTCCTTGAGGACGGCCTGTTCCTCTTTCCGGGAAATCCGAGGTTTGAGCACGATGATCATGGTTATTATGGGTTGGCTACAGGTCGCATAAACAGAAACGCCGCAGGCGTCTGGCGACCTGCGGCGATTGATTTGGTTAAAGTATTATCTCAGCCGCAAGTGCGCACTCATGCTAAACCAATAAAAGAAATATTGGCTGCTGGCTGCGTGGTTCACTGGCTGGCTATTCACGAGACAAAGATAACAGCTTGGTCCGGACAGTCAAGCCGGACGATGGCGCCATTTGCCGTGCAGCAGACACAACTGCTTACTCGGGCCAATTTACAATATTGGATTTACGATTTACGATTCCCTCCCCAATTCACCTGCCCGCGTAAATCGCATATCGAAAATCGTAAATATTAAGATCACACGTTGAATTTGAACAGCAACACGTCGCCGTCTTTCACGACGTATTCCTTGCCTTCCATGCGGTAGAGCCCTTTTTCGCGCGCCGCGGCAACAGAGCCGCACTTCATCAAATCGTCGTAGGCGACGGTCTCGGCCTTGATGAAACCGCGCTCGAAGTCGGAATGAATCACCCCAGCGGCTTTCGGCGCGGTGTCGCCGGCGTGAATCGTCCACGCGCGCACCTCCTTTTCGCCCGCGGTGAAATACGTGCGCAAGCCGAGCAAATGATACGTGGCCCGGATCAGCGCGCCAACCCCGGACTCTTCGACCCCGAGTTCCTTGAGAAATTGTTTTGCCTCGTCCACCGACAAATCAATCAAGTCGCTTTCAATTTGCGCGCTGATGACGACGGCTTCGCAGGCAAAGTGGTGCTGGGCGTAATCGGCCACCTTCTGGATGAACGGATTCCTGTCCGCGTCGGCCAGGTCGGATTCCTTGACGTTGCAGGCAAAGATCGTGGGCTTGTCGGTCATCAGCCAGAACAGGCGGGAGACGGTTTTTTCCTCCGGGGCAAGTGCCAGCGTGAGCGCGGGCTTGCCGGCGTTGAGGTGCGGTTCGATTTTTTTTAACACGGTTTCCTGCGCGAGCGCCTCCTTGTCACCGCGCTTGGCGTCCTTGGCCACGCTCGCGAGTCGTTTCTGCACCGCCTCCAGATCGGACAACACCAGTTCCGTCGTGATGGTTTCGATGTCGCGCACGGGATCCACCGTGCCGGTCACGTGATGGATGTCCGGGTCCTCGAAACAGCGCACGACCTGGACGATCGCGTCCACCTCCCGGATATGGGTGAGAAACTTGTTGCCCAGGCCCTCGCCCTGGGAAGCGCCCTTGACCAGGCCGGCAATGTCCACAAATTCAATCGCCGCCGGGATGATGACCTGGGTCCTGGCGACCTTGGACAGCGGTTCGAGCCGGGCGTCCGGCACGGTGACCACGCCGACATTCGGGTCGATGGTGCAGAACGGATAATTCGCCGCCTCGGCCTTGCGCGTGCGGGTGAGGGCGTTGAACAGGGTAGATTTCCCGACGTTGGGCAGACCGACAATTCCAGCTTTTAACATGATTTAATAACGGAAGAATAATGCGTGAGGGTCTAAAGTTTGTGCCGCGCCAGCTGCCAGGCAATGTGCACGCCATCGTACAATCCCAGTCCAAGCAGGCAAAAGCCGGAAAAGCGCTCCATGCGCAGCAGGGTTTGTTCGCGGAACCGCCCGCGTCCGCGCGACACGCCGTAACTAAGCGCGCAGAACCACGAATTTGCGCCCAGCGCCACGCCGCTGATGAACGCGCCCTTGGCGGCGATGGAGTCCTGCACCCACTCGTGGTCGGTGAACCAGGAATCGTGCGACATGAAATAGGCGGCCGCCACGATCCAAAACAACAGCACCCCCACGTTGCCCAACACGCGCGTGAAGCCGATCATGAACGCCGAGTGCGGGCGCATTTTTTCGTCAATGCGCCTTTCAATCCGGCTGGCGGTGGCGCCGAGTTGCGTTGGCGCGATCACCGTTTTGGCCGTGAGGAATTTCACGCCGAGAAACAGCATGAAAACGAAGCTGAACACCTCCATCGAGGCTTTGACCATGTGATTGTCAAAGAACGACGAAAACCCGGTAAAGGCAATGGTGCAGTAGACCACGTCCATCGTCGCCGCGCCCAAACCGATGAGCACGGCCCAAACGAAGCCGCGCCGCGCACCCTCGTTAATGACGGTGAGGTTGACGGGGCCGACGGGCATCGACAACACCAGACCGCTGACGAAACCCGTCACGGCGGAAAGCAAAATGGGCGACAATTCCGGCATGGCCTTCAGGGCGCCGCGTCCGGCTCGTCTTCGTCGGCCTCTTCAATTTCCCGGCGCCAGGCGCGCGAGATGCTCGGCCGCACAAAACCATAGACGAGGTACAGCGTGAAGAACGCCGGCAGCACGTAATACAGCACCTTTTCCCGCAAAATCAGCAGGCAGCCCAGGAAGAGCGCCGCCCCGATGGCCTTGGTGAACGTGCTTTTGGAGCGCAAGCCCAGCGATTTGAAGCTGGGATACCGCACCGTGCTCACCATCATGGCCGACAAAAAAACGAGCACAATGGCCAGCAGATAATTCCATGGGCCAAGGGTCTTTTCCCGCTCATGAAAATGAATGATAAGCAGGGTCAGCGAGGCCACCAGGCCCGCCGCGGAAGGAATGGGAAAACCCAGAAAATCCTTGCCGCCACCGCTCCCGGCCATGGCGGACAAACAGTTGAATCGCGCCAGCCGGAACGCCCCGCAGAGCAGGTAAATGGACGCAATGAACCAGCTGATCTGCCGGTAGTCGCCAAAGACGTCCGCCAGCACGACCCGCTGTACCAGAAATGCCGGGGCGACGCCAAACGAGATCAAATCCGCCAGCGAATCGAACTCGCGTCCAAACGGGCTTTCCGCGCCACCCAGGCGTGCCACGCGCCCGTCCAGCAAATCGAAGATGCACGCGAGCAAAATGTACGCAAGGGCGAGCTTGATTTGCCCGAAGTATTCATCGCCCATCGGATCCGCTTCCACGATTTTGGTCAGCGCCAGGAAGCCACAGAACAGATTGCCGGCGGTGAGCAGGTTCGGCAGAAAATAAATTTTCAGCCGCCCCTCATCCGAATCGTCGGGCACGGGTTTGGGAGCAACGGGTTCGCTCATAATTCAATCAAATGAGGCGATCACGGTTTCTCCGCCAATCACCCGATCGCCGGGATTGACTTTAATCCGGGCGCGGCGGGGCAGGTAAACCTCCACGCGCGACCCGAATTGAATCAGGCTGATGCGTTCGCCGCGCTGGACCGCATCGCCCTGGCCGATCCACGGCACAATGCGGCGGGCGATGAGGCCGGCGATGAGGCGCACGCCGATTTGTTCGCCGGCCGGCTCGGCGGTTTGGAGGCCGATGAGCACGTTCTCATTAAACTGTGAGGAATCGGTCCGCATCGCGCTGACATATTGCCCGGGCGTGTGTTTGAAATAGGCGACGCGGCCGGCCAACGGCGCGCATTGCACGTGGATGTCAACCACGGAAAGAAAAATGGAAATGCGCTGGCATTCGCCGCCCATGAAATCCGCCTCGGTCGTGGTGTCGATCACATCCACCTTCCCGTGGCCGGGCGCAATGACGAGGTTGGGACCGGTGGGCACCATCGGGTCCGGGTCGCGGAAAAAATAAAAGGTGAAGATGGCGAACAACCCCCAAAACCCAACGAGCACCCAGGTCAGGTATTCGAGCACGAATGACCCGATATACTTGGCCAGCAAGGCGCCCAACAGCACGGCAAGCACGCCCGCACCGGCAA
>Ga0181522_10000651_pt1 | contig 24360 bp, 19 predicted proteins | sample PEATcosm2014_Bin_27_FD_121103 | JGI IMG/M metagenome (GOLD analysis project Ga0181522, IMG submission 121103) | Peatland microbial communities from MTU Mesocosm Facility, Houghton, MI, USA - PEATcosm2014_Bin05_10_metaG | ecosystem: Environmental > Terrestrial > Soil > Wetlands > Peat | place...
AAATACTTCTCGAAGCCATCGGTCTCGTAGACCAGGCTGCGGTAGGCTTTGTATGCGGACTGGGACAGCTCTTCCATCGCGTGGAGGAAGTCGGGGTCGGGTGCGGCGACCTTCTCCTGTAGCAGGCTCGCTTCGAGCGTCGCCGAGACCAGCGTTTCGAGATTGCGCCGGCCGACCTCGCCGTTGGAATACTTGCTGGAGATGATTTCGCCCTGTTCGGTGATGCGGATCTGGCCCTGCACCGCGCCGCCCGGCTGGGCGAGGATGGCGTCGAAGCTCGGTCCGCCGCCACGGCCGACCGAACCGCCGCGACCGTGGAACAAACGGATGCGCACGCCGTGGCGGCGGAACACTTCGACCAGACCGATCTCGGCCTTGTAGAGTTCCCAGCCCGAGGTGACGAAGCCGCCGTCCTTGTTGGAATCAGAATAGCCGAGCATCACCTCCTGCTCGCCGCCGAGACTGTCGACGAGGCGGCGGTAGCCGTGCAGCGACAGCAGACGGTCCATGACGCCGACGCAGGCGCGCAAATCCTCGATCGTCTCGAACAGCGGCACGAGATTGAGCGCCGAACGGCCCTCGGCCGAGACGAGCCCGACCTCCTTCAACAGCAGCGCGAGTTCGAGAAGATCGGAGACCGACTGCGTCTTGGAGATGATGCTGGTGCGGATCGCGTTCGGGCCGTAGGTCTGGCGCAGCGCCGCAGCGGTGCGGAACACCGCCAGTTCGCCGGCGGTCTCCTCGCTGTAAGAGACAAACGGCGAGACGAGCGGCCGCGGCGTCGCGAGCTCGCGTGTCAGCAAGGCGATGCGTGCGTCTTCGTCGAGCGCGAGGTAGTCGAAGCCGGGGTTGGCGGTAGCGAGCAGTTCGGCGACGGTGCGCTCGTGGACGTCCGAATTCTGCCGCAGATCGAGCGGCGCGAGGTGGAAGCCGAACACGTCGACGGCGCGAATCAACGCTCTCAGACGGCCCCGCGCGATGATCTCCGAGCCGTTGCTCCTCAGCGACGCGTCGATCACGGCAAGATCGGACGCGAGCCCGGCGGCGCTGAGGTATGGTTCGGCGTCGACCAGCGGTCGTCTGGCCGCGACAACGTGATCGAGCTCGCGCGCCGTCTTGGCGAGGCGCGAGTAGATGCCGGCGATCGCGCGCCGGTAGGGTTCGTCGCGCCGGGTCGACGACGTGTCGGTCGAACGTTCCGCGAGCGCCGACAGTTCTGGACTGACTGGCACGAGCCCGTCGCTCATCGACAGCTCGCCGCCGAGTTCGTGCAGCTCTTCGAGATAGTGGCCGAGCGCCGCGGCGCTTTGCAACCTCATGGTCTCGCTCAGCACCTCGGCGGTCACGTAGGGGTTGCCGTCGCGGTCGCCGCCAATCCAGGAGCCGACCCGCAGGAACGAGGCGATGCGCTTGCCAGCCTCGGCGGGCGCCTGCCGCGCCAGCTCGTCCTCGATGGCGCTGTAGATGCGCGGCATCTCGTTGAAGAACGTGTAGTCGTAATAGGAAAGGCCGTTGGCGACCTCGTCGATCACTCTGAGCCGCGTCAGCCGCAGCATGTTGGTGCGCCAGAGAATGAGGACGATGCGGCGCAGCTGCTCGTCGTTTTGCGCCAGCGCGGCGTCGTCGCCCTCCAACAGATGGCGGGCGTCGATCAGCCGGGCGATTTCCAGTTCGCGGGTGAGCGTGCTCTTGCGGCGAACTTCGGTCGGATGGGCGGTCAGCACCGGGCTGATCAAGGCCTGGTCGAAGAAGGCGCGCAGCTCGGCCGCGTCGATCCCGGCTTCGGCGGCGCGCTTGAAGGCATGGGGCAACGCGCCCGGCCGCGGCTCAGACTTCATTCGCACATGAGCGCGGTTGCGGCGGATGTGGTGCTGGTCTTCGGCGATGTTGGCGAGATGCGAGAAATAGCTGAAGGCGCGCACGATCGACAGCGTCTGCAGGCTGTCGAGACTGTCGAGCGTCGCCTCCAGTTCGCGCCGGGCGCCGATTTCATTGTCGCGGTGGAAGCGGATCGAGGCCTGGCGGATGCGCTCGACGATTTCGAAGACGTCGGCCCCGTCCTGTTGGCGGACCGTGTCGCCGAGAATGCGGCCGAGCAGGCGAATATCGGCGCGCAGCGGTTCGTCCTTCTCCGACTCGGCGGCCTCGCGTTTTTCGCTGCGCTCCTTGAGGGCGAACGACATCGGCGGTCTCCTGAGCGGGCGGCCGGGGGCTCGGCGCGGCAAGCGGCCCGATTGCGGCGGGCGTCCCCACATTTGTGCAGCGCATCAAAGCGCGGCGCAAGCGATTTGCGCACTGCGGCGCCCAAGGCCCGAAGGGCCTGGGGCCGGTCCGAGGGGCGGCTCTCGGACCGGCGTCCGAACGGCGGACAGCTGGCCCCGCCCACCGATCCGCTCGGTCGCCGAAACTTCAAGCAAATTCGGCGCCGAGACGTGCGCGAAGGGCCGTCGGGTCCTTCAGCTCGCATTCGTAGACGGTCAGCGCCCGCCAGCCCATCGACGTCAGCGCCGCGGACGCCGCAAGGTCGCGGGCGCGGTTGCGCGCGATCTTGGCTCGCCAATATTCGGCGTTCGTTTGCGGCATACGCGCGCCGCGCGGGCAGTCGTGCCCATGCCAGAAGCAGCCGTGAACAAAAATCGCCAGCTTGCGATGGCCGTAGACGATGTCCGGCTTACCGGGCAGATCGGCGCGACAAAGCCGGTAGCCGGGCGCGAACGACCTCAGCATCGCCCTGACCGCGATCTCCGGCTTCGTATCGCGCGATTTCACCGCCCGCATGACGGCTGAGCGTTCGGGGGAGGGCTTGAGGAATTGCGGCATGAAGCGGCGCTCGACCTCGACCTTGTAGCGTACTGCGAACGACTTCGGCCACTTTGCGACGGCGCTCGGATCCTTCGCCTCAGGCGACTGTGGCGTCGGCGCGCCCTCGGCGGCGAGGGACATCCGGCAACTGCGGCTGAGGCCGCCGATCGATCGAGCGTCCGGCCTGCGCCAGCGGCGCCAGAAGGTTTTCGCCGAGGAACCGCACCACGGGCGCGACGACGCCGTCGCCGAGCAGATGATAGGCCTCGTTGCGCCGGGCCGGCAGGCGATAGGAATCGGGTAGGCCCATCAGCCGTGCCGCCTCGCGCGCGCCGATCAGCCGGGCGCGGGCTGTCCCATCGTCGATATCAAGCAGAAATTGGCGGCTCGAGCCGCCGGCTGGCGTGCGAAGGCAGCCGGCAAGTCCGTCGAAGCGCGCTTCGGCGCGCACGCCGTCTGCGCGGGTGCGGCGGAACAGCGCCGCGACGCGACGCTCGCCGGCAGTGCGCGCGCGTTCCAGCCCGGCGCGAGAGGCTTTCGACAATGCCGCCAGCAGCGCCTGGGTCCGAGAATCGTTCAGCCACGGCGCGTCATCAGGCGCGGCGTCGAGGCAGTCGACGAGCGTGCGGTTGACGCGGGGCGGCGGCGGCAGGCGCCACCACAGCCAGCGCTTCGCCAGCGGCGCTGGCAGGGCGTCGACGGCGCGGCGCAGCGCTGGCGGGGCGTAGGGGGGGATCGGTCCAGGCGCGGTTAGCTCCGGCGGCGGCGCGACCTCGTCGGCGAGCGCGACAAGAAACAGCCGCGGCCGTGACTGCGGGACGAAATGCGCGGCGTCGATTGTCAGCGCGCCGAACCGGTAGCCGAGATCGGCCAGCGCGCGGCACAAAGCGGCAAAATCGGCTCCGCCCTTGGACGCCAGCAGGCCGAGCACGTTTTCGAGCGCGACCAGGCGCGGCGCGCGGCCCCCGGCGCGAAGCGCGCGCAATAGCGCGTAGAAACCCCAGAAGGCCGACGAACGCGCGCCAGATAGTCCGGCGCCGGCGCCGGCGAGCGACAGGTCCTGGCAGGGAAACGAAGCCCAGGCGAGATCCGCGTGGCCAGGCAGGTCGCCGGGACGAAGCGTCGTGACGTCAGCGAGACGCAACTCCGCCGCGCCCCAGTTGTCGGCGTAGGCGCGCGCCTTGCGTGGGTCGAGGTCATTGGCGAACAAGCAGCGCCAGTCGTCGCCAAGTCCCGCCCGCGCCATGCCGCCGCCGCAGAAGAATTCGTAAAAGCCGGGTCGGCGATGGGTCGGCGAATCGCTCACGGGCGGGAAGGATAGAGCATTCTTCGGCCCCGTGCGGCGACATGGCCGCCGCAACGACTGCACGGCCGCCTTGACGGCGCGCGCGGCTTGCGGCGTTTATGGCGCGCCATGAGCGAATTCGTCATACCTTTCCCTGTCGTCGTCGTTGACGTCGGCGGCACCAACGCCCGCTTCGCCTTGCAGCCGGCGCCAGACGCGGCGCTCGGCGCCGCGGTTCATCTCAAGACGCATGACTATCCTGGCCTGGTCGAAGCGGCCGAGGCGGCGGTCGCGTCGCTCGGGGCACGGCCGCGGTCGATTCTGGTCTGCGGCGCCGGGCCGGTAGACGGGCGCAAGCTCCAGCTCACCAACGCGCCATGGACGATGGACGGCCCGGAGACAGCGCGGCGGCTCGGCCTCGCCCAGGGACTGCTTTTCAACGATTTCGAGGCGCAGGCCCTGTCTCTGCCGACAATCCCGGAGGGCTGGGCGCGGCCGATCGGTCAGGCCGGTTTCGGCGCCGCGGGGCCACAGGTGATTCTCGGACCCGGAACCGGACTGGGGATCGGCGCTCTCGTCGAGGCGGCGGGCCGCCACACGCCGCTCGCTTCAGAGGCCTGCCACATCGATTTCGGCCCAGTCGGCGACGAGGAGAGCGCGCTGTGGCCAGAGCTCGAGCGTGTCCACGGCCGGGTGACGACCGAGAGCGTGCTCGCCGGCCCCGGGTTGGCGCGGGTTCATGCGGCGCGAATCGCCGCACTCGGCCGGCCGCGGCCGACGCTCGATCCGCCGGCGGTGGTCGCCGCGGCGCTTGCCGATCGGACGGGCGCCGAAGCGACGAGCCTCCGACTCTATTGGCGTATCATCGCCCGCTTCGCCGGAGACATGGGGATCGCATTCGTCGCCACCGGCGGCGTGACGCTCGCCGGCGGCGTCCTGCCTCGCATCGTCGACTTTCTCGACGACGCAGCGTTCCGGGGCGCCTTCGAGGCCAAGGCGCCGGTCGACGCGCTGGCGCGCCGCATTCCCACACGACTCGTCATCCGCTCCGACGCGGTGCTGGTCGGCATGGCCGCTATCGCCGCCGCGCCGCAGCGCTACGCGATCGACTACGCCTCGCGGGCTTGGGCATGAGTTTGGGTTTGGGCGCCCTTTGCCCCGATTTCGCCGCTTTCTTGCTCTCAGTCGCACCGTGTCGCGAGTTGCGGTAAGCTCGGCGGCGGCAAACAGGCGGGAACTGAGTTCAATGACGATGCGTTCCACCGCGATGGCGTCGTTTGCGCTGGCGCTTGCCGGCGCGGCCTGGGTGGCCCCGGCGCTTGCGCAAAGCTGCAACGATGACATGGCGAAGTTAGGCGCCCGCCACTTGGCGGAGATGCAAACGGTCAACGACTTGATAAAGGCCGCAAAGGGCAAACAGATCGAAGCGTCGGTATTCTGCGAAAAGACCAGAGGCGTGATCGAGACCGAGAACACGATGATCGCATACCTGGAGAAGAACAAGGACTGGTGCGGCTTCCCGGACGAGATGCTCGACAATCTCAAGGCCAGCCACGCCAAGAACATCGTCTTCAATGGCAAGGCGTGCAAGGTCGCCGCCGAACAGAAGAAAGTGCAGGAGCAGGCCCAGGGCGGCGCACCGCAAGCCCAGCCGTTGCCGGCCGGCCCTCTTTGACCGCTGAATCCGGGCGCCGCGACGCGCTGCCCGACGCGCGTCCGCACAGCCTGGTCTTGAGGCTGACGCCCGATTTCGCGCTTCCCTACGTGCAGTTGGCGCGGCTCGACCGTCCCGCCGGATGGCATTTGTTGCTCGCGCCGTGCTGGTGGGCGACTGCGCTCGCCGCCGACGCCGTCCATCGCGGGCCCGACGTCTGGCGCCTGCTGTTGTTCATGATTGGCGCGATCGCGATGCGCGGCGCCGGCTGCACCTATAACGACATCCTCGATCGCGATCTCGACGCCGGCGTCTCGCGCACCAAGGGCCGGCCTTTGCCGTCTGGCCGAGTCAGCGTGCGGGCGGCCATGCTGTTCCTCGTCGTCCAGGCGTTGGTCGGCTTGGCGGTGCTGCTCACTTTCAATCGCTTCTCGATTGGACTCGGGCTCGCCTCGCTGATCGTCGTGGCGATCTATCCGCTGACCAAGCGCGTCACCTCCTGGCCGCAGGCGGCGCTCGGGCTCGCCTTTTCCTGGGGCGCGCTGATGGGTTGGTCGGCGCGTTTCGGCGAGATTGGCTTTCCGGCGCTGCTGCTCTACGCGGCGGCGTTCTGCTGGACGATCGGCTACGACACGATCTACGCGCTGCAGGATGCGCGCGACGACGCCATCGTTGGGATCAAGTCGACCGCCCGCCTGTTCGGCCGCCACGCGCGGCTCGGCGTCGGCGCGTTCTACCTACTGACGGCGTTGCTCACGCAGGGCGCGCTGCTCTCGGCCGGCGCCGGTTGGATCGCCGAACTCGGCTGGGCGGCGTTTGCTGCCCATCTTGTTTGGCAACTCTCCAAGGTTGAGGGCGCGAGCGAGGCGACGGCGCTGACGCTGTTCCGCTCCAACCGCGACGCCGGCCTGCTGCTGTTTCTTGGTCTCGCGCTCGACGGATGGACGCGCGCCGCGCTGGGCTGACGTTTGGGACCTCCATCAGCGATCCTCGATCGGCGCCTCCGGCGGAACAGTGAGCGCCGCCGCTTCGCCGATCCACGCGTCGCGGTCGGCGCGGTACGCATCGAGTCGCTGGCGCGCGACTCGGCTCCAGCCGTCGGCGGCGGCGTTGGCGCAGAGCAGCGCCAGACCGATGCGCCGCATCGCCGGCTGCGGCGCGTCGCCGAAGGCCGGCTCGACCGCCGCGAACGCCTCCGCGCCGCGCCGCCGCACGAGTCTCGGCGCCGCCTGGATCGCCTCCATGACGGCGCCGGGGTGCAGCGCGCCGGCTTCGGCGACAGGGCGCAAGGTCGCGAGAGCGGCGCGGGGCGGCAGCGCGCACAAAGCCAGGCGCGTCGCCAGGCCGATCTGCCGGCGCCGGCCGAACAGCCGGTCGACGAGCGCCGTGGCAAAGGGCAGCGTGCGCTCGCGGCGCAGCCCGGCTTCGCCGATCAGCGCTTCGACGATCGCCTGCAGTGCGCGCGGCGCGGCGACGCCGGCGAACGTGTCGGCCAGGGCTGCGGCGCCTTCCGGCCGAGTCGCGCGGGCCAGGGCGGCGGCGACGAGTCCGGCTTCCTCGTCAGTTGGGTTGGCGAGCTGCTCGACCAATGCTGAGGTCAGCGCCGGCGCCGTTTCGGCAAGCGGCATGGCGATCAGGCGCCGCAGCGTTTCGAGTCGTACGAGCGGCGAAGGGTGGCGCGCCAGCAACACCATGTGCTCGGCCAGCCTGCGTCGCGCCGCCGGCGACAGGCGGTCTTGCGGAATGCGGATCGTCGCGCGCGCCGCCGCGGGATCGCCGTCGCGCGCCGCCGCAGCGAACACGTCCCATGCCTCGGGCCGCTCGAGATGGGCCCACAACGCGCGCATGGCGGCGATGCGCACATCGGCATGCGTCTCCGGCCGCTCGAGGAATCCGCTGATAAACCGGTAGGCCTCGTCGCCCTCCAGTTCGCCGGCGAGCCGCACGACCTCTTTGACGACCGTCACCTTGGCGAGCGAGGTGGAACGCAGCAGCGCGATCGCCCGGTCGTTCGGCATATCGAGGACGATGCGACGCAGGGCGTAGATCGCCACCCGGGCGCGCGCGTCGGTCAGCGCCGCAACCAGCGCCGGGGCGCCGCGAGCTGCGTCGGCGCGGCCGAGCGCCGCAAGCGCCGTGTCGCGGAGCGCGACGTCGGCGACGTCGAGCGCTGCGAATCGCGCGATCGAGTCGATCGCGATCGCCGGCATGGCCGCCAACGCCGCGATGGCGCGCCGCAGTTCCCAGGCGCTGCGCCTGCCGCTCGACGCAATCTCGATCAAGGCGTCCGCGTAGATACGCTGCTGGCTCTGCGTCCATCGGCTGAAGCCGTTGCGATAGTCGGGCACGATGCGCGTGCCGGCGGTGGCGAAACGGCCCTGATAGGCGCGCGGAGCGAGAAATGGCGTCAGCAGATCCTGGCGCTGGCGATGCAAAAGGCCGGCGACGACGGCGGCGCCGATCCAGCTCGGGTCGTCGGCGAGCAGGCGGGGGACGAGCGTGTCGAGAAGCGCGCCGGCGCGGACGCCGACGAGCAGGTTCAGCGCCGGTTCGGCGACGTCGCGACGTGGGTCGGCGGTCAGACCGGCGACGAAATCGATGAGTTCCGGCGCCGCCTTGAGTCGTTCGCCAAAGCCGGCGAGAAAAGCGATGGCGGCGCCGGTGTAGCTGCGCGCCCGCCAGGTCGTCAGCAAGGGCAGGACGTGCGGCGCCAGGGCGCGCGTCTGCGCGTCGCTGAAGCGATGGCGCAAGTCGGCGCGATAGAAGCCGCCCATCCGTTCCACCAGCCGCGACAATTCAGGCGCCACAAAGTTGAAGTGAGCCGGGGCCATGCCCATCAGCAGGCGCGCGGCGGCGGTCATTGTCGGGTACGAACAGTCGCGCGCCGCCAGCGCGTCATCGACGATCGAGCGGATGGCCGGCAGGTGTTCCGCCTGCCAACGCGACGGCGGCAATTGGGCGAGCGCGATCAACATCGCCAACCGCACTGGGTCCTGCTCGTTGCGCTTGGCGCGGCAGTGTTCAAGGATCGCGGGCAGCCGGCTCGGCTCGTAGCGGCCGGCCGCGACGATTTTGGCGTTGGCGAGGGCGCGCAATTCAGCGTCCGGCTGCGAAGCGAAGGGCGAAGCCTCGCGCAGCGCCTCGTCGAACGGCAGGAAGGCAAGGAAAGGCAGGCGCCTGGCTGGGTAGGCGGCGAACTCAGGCAGGCGCCAGGCGTGGCGCGCCTCGCGATGGCGCTCTTCGCGCGGCAGCGCCGCAACGATCGCCTCCGGCAACGCGCCTTCCGCACCGCGCGACGCCTCGGTCCAGACTGGCCACAGCCGCTGGCGCGATTCGGGCTTGAGTCGCTGGAATTCGCGCGGCGACAAGGCGGCGGGGCGCAGCCGCAGCAGCGCCTGACGCGCTTCGTCGTCGATCCGCCGCATCAGGGCAGGCGGCCAATCGGGCGGCTCGTCGGCGGCGTCGGCGAGGATCAGCTGGCAAATCTGCTTTGGGTAGAGGTTGGTCAGCCGCGCGTAGTGGAAACGCGACAGCGGCGCGCGTCGCGCCGCGACGTGCAACAACGCCAGCGCGCGCTCAGGCGCCGTGCATCCCATGCGAAGCAGCGCCGCATTGGTCGCCGCGAGGAGATGGAAAGACGGATCGGCTGTTTCGGCGAAACGCCCCGATAACGCCGCCTCGCCAAGCGCCGGGTGGCGCGCCGCCAGACGGCCCCAATCGTCGGGACTCAACAATTCGACCAACTCGCCGCCCAATCGGGCCTCGACGAACTGCGCCGAGGCGTAAGCGAGCAACCTCGCCTGATCGTCGCGGCCGAGCTGAGCGAACGCGCCTTCGATCGCCGCTGTGCGGCCGGCCTTGGCGCACGCGCGGGCGAGACTGACCCGCCGGCGCTTGGGAAGCTTCGGAAAAAGGGCGGCAAGCGTCGCATCGTCGAGACGGCGGGCGGCGACGTTGTAGGCGAGGCCGAAAAGATCAGCCGATGGGCCGGTCAGGCAATCGACAAGGATGGCGGGATCGCCGGACGCGAAGCTCGACATCAGCGCGAGTAGCCGCGGGTAGAAGTCGGGCGAAGCGGCGAGGGCGTCGATTTGGCGCTTGATGTCTGGTTCGCTGGCGGCGCGCCGGCCAAGCGCAAGCATGTGCCGCCAGCGCTGGCTGGCGCTCAGCGCCTCGACCGCCGCAATGACGTCCTGTGGCATCTGCGCTCGCCTCCCGCTGGGATCGCCGCGCGTCACGGTTCATCGGCCGGAAGCGAGCGTGCCACACAATCCGGCCGTTGAAAATCGGCCGGATCTTGCCGCCGTTTAGTCGCGCGGCAACGCGACTCTGTGCTGTGCGACCGGAATCAGCCGCCGCACCCGTTCGACGACCGCCATCTCGATCCGCGTCGAGACGATGCCTATGCCGTCGGACGCCTTGGCGACGACGTGGCCCCAGGGGTCGGCGACCAGCGAATGGCCATAGGTCTCGCGCCGCTCGTTGCCGACGGTGAAGCTGCGGGTCTGCGCCGCGGCGCAGAGATAGGTCTCAGTTTCGATCGCGCGCGCGCGCAGCAGCGTCTCCCAATGATCCTTGCCGGTCTGCATCGTGAACGCCGCCGGCAGCGCGATGACCTGCGCGCCCTTCGCCGCGAGCGCCTGGAACAGATCGGGAAAGCGGAGGTCGTAGCAGATCGAGCAACCGACTTTGACGCCCTCGCAATCGTAAGTGACGACCGCGTCGCCCGCCTTCACCGTCTCGCTCTCCCTATAGGACGCGCCGTCGGGCGTGGTGACGTCGAAGAGGTGGATCTTGCGGTAGCGCGCGATCTCCTTGCCTTTGCGGTCGAACACGACGCTGGTGTTGTGAATGCGCTCTTCGCCTTCGATCTTCTCCATGATCGAGCCGGCGTGGATGAAGACGCCGTGCTTCGCGGCGAGCGTCTGCGCCATCGCGTAGGCTGGGCCGCCGGGCAGCGCCTCCGCGTTCCTTCCCTTTTCGCCCCGCGCGCCGCCGGCCCAGTCGAACTGCTCGGGCAACAATATCCAATCCGGCCCGTCCTCGCCGACCGCGCGCTCGATCAACGCCTGCGCCGCTGCAATATTGGCGGCCTTGTCGCTGACCGAATTCATCTGGATGAGGGAGACTTTCATCGGCGACCGCAAACGTTGGAGCGATAGAGCGAGTATGTCGGCGCCGGGCGCGTGGGCGTCAAGTCACGGCCGCACCGCGTTTGTGCGCGCGCACGAAGGCGGCGAAGCCAGCGAGTTGCTTGGCGATGATCTCGCGCGTCGGCCGATCGGTCAATGCGCCGGTCGCGTCGATCTTCAGATTGGCCTGGCCGACGAACACTTCCGGTTTGTTGAAGACGCGCGCTTCGAGCATGACGAAGGTCTGGCGCAGGTGATATTGCGCCCGGGCTCCGCCGAGCACGCCCGCTGAGGCGCTCGCCAGCGCAACCGGCTTGTCGAGGAAAGGATTCGGCTTCACTCGCGACAGCCAGTCGATCGCGTTCTTCAGTCCGCCGGGAATCGAATAATTGTACTCCGGCGTGACGACGATCACGCCGTCGGCCTCGGCGATCGCTTCGCCCATCGCCGCGACCGGGGCCGGCATGCCTTGAGCCTCGACATCCGCGTTGTAGATCGTGAAGTCGCCGATCGAGCCGAGCGGCGCGATCGTCACCCCGTCCGGCGCGAGGGCCGGCAGAGCGCGCGCGACCGCAGCGTTGTACGAGCCGCGCCTCAGACTGCCGAGCAGAACGACGAAGCGCAGAGATTCGGCGGCGGACATGGACGGCCTCCTCGGGGGACCCGGTTCAAGCAGCGCCCGTGCGGGCAAAGCGCGCCGTGCAGCCGGGTTCCTGGTCCACTATGCAAAGCGGATCATGGCGGTCAATGCAATGCGGACGAGGCCGACGTTGGTCCCGATTGGCGCGCCGCCGCCGTTCGCCTAGTCTCTCCTCGCAAGTCCTGCTGAGGAAAGCGCCGATGTTCGCGTTGACTGATCTCTTTTCCGTTGCCGGCCGCGTCGCGCTGGTCACTGGCGGCGCGACAGGCCTTGGGCGCATCTGCGCTGAAGCGCTGCTCTCGGCTGGCGCCCGCGTCCTCATCGCCTCGCGCAAGACGGAAGCCTGCGAGGAGGCGGCGCGCGAGCTTTCGGCGATCGGACCGTGCGAGGGCTTCGGCGGCACCGTGGCGGACGAGGCCGGCGTCGCCGCGCTGGCCGGCCAGGTTCGCGCCCGCACAGACAAGTTGCATATCATGGTCAACAATGCCGGCGTGTCGTGGGGCGCGCCGTTTGCGACCTATCCGTGGAAGGCGTGGGAACGCGTGATGGCGGTCAACGTCGCCGGCCTGTTCACGCTGACGCGCGATCTCGCGCCGATGCTCTTCGCCGCCGCTTCGCAGGATCGGCCGGCGACGGTGGTCAACGTCGGGTCGGTGATGGGGTCGGTCACTCAGGCCGAGACCGCCTACGCTTATTCGGCGTCGAAGGCGGCGGTCCATCATCTCACCCGCATCCTTGCGGCCGAGTTCGCGCCGCAGCAGGTGACGGTCAACGCGATCGCGCCGGGGCCGTTCGCAACCAACATGACGCGCTTCGCGTTCGGTGACGAAACGGGCGCGGCGCGCGGCGCCAAAGCCGTGCCGATCGGGCGGCTCGGCCGGCCTGAAGACATCGCCGGGACGCTGCTCTATCTCGCCGGCCGAGGCGGCGCCTACACCAGTGGCGCGATCGTGCCTGTCGACGGCGGCGCTTCGGCCTACTCGCCGCCGCCGCTATTTGGGGAGCGGGCGTGAGCGCGGCGCGTTCCGAGTCGGCGCCGATTGCAATTGCCGACCTCGCCGAGCGGGTCGGCGGCGCACCGTTCACGTCACGCTGGTTCGCCCTCGATCAGGCGCGCATCGACGCCTTCGCCGCGGCGACCGAAGACCAGCAATTCATTCACGTGGATCCCGCAGCGGCCGAATCGACGCCATTTGGCGGGACGATCGCGCACGGTTTCCTCACGCTAGCGATGCTCTCGGCGATGGCCTACGACGCGCTGCCTCGGGTCGCCGGGCTGGCGCTGAGCCTCAACTACGGCTTCGATCGCCTGCGCTTTGTCGCGCCGGTCAAGGCCGGCGCGCGCGTGCGGGGCGTCTTCGCGCTTGCCGGGGCGACGCGGCGCTCGCCGCAAGAATGGCTGATGCGCTACGACACGACGATTGAGGTCGACGGCGCCGATAGGCCCGCGCTGGTCGCGCAATGGCTGACGATGCTCGTGGAAGCAGAATGACCGCTCCCGTTATGGGGGTACGTGAATGTGGTCCAATGGCAGGTTGGCGAGGTGGCGAGCGTGCATCGCCTCGAACGCCGCCTCAAGGCGGCGCGTGTAGAGCTCGGTGTCGAACAGCGCCGCCGTCGCGCGGTTGCGCGCGAGCTTGTCCTTCAGCGCCTGAAGCCGCTCGGGATCGTGAGCGAGGTCGATCGCCGTGGCCACGAACGCCTCGCGGTCTGGGGCGATGAGCTCCGGCAGGCCGATCGCAGTCAGCAGGCTGGACGCGACTCGGCTCGCAAAGGTCTCGCCAAGGCGCGTTAGCACCGGCAGTCCTACCCACAGCGCGTCGCTCGCCGTCGTGTGCGCGCCATACGGCCAGCCGTCAAGGAAGAGGTCGGCCAGCCGGTTGCGCGCCAAATGTTCCGCTGGCGCGATCCTCTTGGCGAAGACGAGCCGAGACGGATCGACGCCGCGAGCCGCCGCCTCCTTCTTCAGATTGCCGACCGCGGCTGCGTTGTCCTGCAGCAGCCACAGCACGCTGCCAGGGCAAGCCAAGAGGATGTGCGACCAGACGTCGAACGTGTCCGGATTGAGCTTGATGTTGTTGTTGAAGCAACAGAAGACAAACGCAGAGTCGGGCAGGCCCACTTCGCGCCGTGAGACCACGTGTTCCGCAACCACGCGTTTCGAATCGTTGGGCTGATAGCTGTCGGGCAGATAGACGATCTTCTCGAGGAACCACTGCCGCTCCCCGGGTGGAACGACGATCGGGTCAGCAATGAGATAGTCGCTGTTTGGGGCGGCGGCGGGTCCCGGCGTGCCGAGGTAATCGACTTGCAGTGGAGCCGGATGCGCGGCCAATACCCCGAAACGAACCTGCTCACTGGCGAAGTCGAGATTGACGAGGATGTCGATTTCCTTCTGTTGGATGAAATCGATCAGCCGCGCGTCATCGAACTGGAAGACGTCGACGAACGCCGCGACCGCATCGACGACGCGCTTCTGCTCCGACGATTTGTCGCGCGGCGCGCCGTTCAAGATCGTAATCTCGAAACGGTCCCGGTCGTGCCGCTCGATCACGCCGACGAGCAAGTGGCCGGTCGCGTGGTTGCGAAGGTCGGCGGAAAGATAGCCGATCCGGATGCGTCCTTGGCGCCGCGGCCGCCGCGCGGCGGCGCGTCGCGGCCGTTCCGCCGTTCTGGCCCGCATCTCGGCCGCGGCGAATACTTCAGCCGAGGAAAACGGGAACATCAGGCACAGCGCCGGCGAGACGGCGACCCCGGCACGAAGGTCGGCCTGCAGCGCCAAAAAATCGCTCTGGTAACGCGACCACTCGCAAGTCTGGAGTCTCAATTTGACCAGCGCGTTTTGCAATTCTTTGTTCGAAGGGCCGAGCGCGAGCGCCCTGCCGATGCTGTCGATCGCCTCGTCGAGACGGCCGAGCTCGCGGCAGATGTCAGCGCGCGCCTCCCACCCCTTGGCGACGTCGGGGGCGAGCGTCGTCGCCGTGTCGGCGGCGGCAAGCGCGAGGCCGTACTGTCGAAGATTGTACAGCGCCACGGCCTTGTTGAGGTGCGCTGAAGCAAATTTTGGGTTAAGGCGCAAGCAGGCTTCGAGGGTCAGCAGCGACTCGGAGAATCGGCGCAGTCGCAGCAGCGCCGCGCCCTTGTTGGCGAGCGCGCGATAATAATTGGGGTCGATCGCCAGCGCGCGGTCGAAGCAGGCGATCGCCTCGCTCGGGTTGGCGTCTTCCTGCAGCACGCTGCCGCGCCCGAACCAGGCGTCGGCGCCGCGGGGATCCTTCGCTAGCGCCTTGTCGAAGGCGGCGAGCGCGTCGCGCGGGCGGCCGAGGTTCTGGAGAGCGAGGCCGTGATTGTAGAGCGTCGCCGCGGAGACAGGGGAGATCTTCGTCGCCGCGCGCAGGAACGGCTCCGCCTCGCCGAAACGCTCCTGACTTGCCAGCAGCGCGCCCAGCAAATTGAGTACGCCGGCATGGCGCGGCTCGGCTTGCACGGCCCTCCGCAGGCGCTGCTCGGCGGCGGCGTGATCGCCGCGCCTGAAGGATTCGAACGCAGAACCGAATTCGAGGTCGGCGGAGATCATCGACGAGCAACTCCGAGTTCACGCAAACCGCACCGCCGCGCCGGTCGATGGCGTCGTCACCTCGCCGTCCCACATGACCTTGCGCCCGCGCACGAAGGTTCCGACCGGCCAACCGGTCACGGTCTTGCCGTCGTATGGCGTCCAGCCGCTGCGTGAGGCGATCCACGAATCACGGATCGTCTCGCGTCGCTTAAGGTCGACGACTGTGAAGTCGGCGTCGTAGCCGGCGGCGATGCGGCCCTTGCCGACGACGCCGAAGATGCGCGCCGGTCCGGCGCTGGTCAGGTCGACGAAGCGTTGCAGCGTCAGCCGCCCTGCCGCGACGTGATCGAGCATGATCGGGACGAGCGTCTGCACGCCGGTCATGCCCGACGGGCTCTGCGGGTAGGGCTTCGCCTTCTCTTCCAGCGTGTGCGGCGCGTGGTCGGAGCCGAGCACGTCGATGACGCCCTGGGCAAGGCCGCGCCATACGCCGTCGCGGTGCTCAGACCCGCGCACCGGCGGGTTCATCTGCAGCTTCGTGCCCAGCCGCGCGTAATCCTCGGCGCTCAAGGTCAGATGATGCGGCGTCGCCTCGCAGCTCGCGAAGTCCTTCGCCTCCTGCAGCATATCGATCTCCTCGCGGGTCGAAATGTGCAGCACGTGCACCTGGGCGCGCGCTTCGCGGGCGAGTCGGATCAGCCGCTCTGTCGATTTGACGGCGGTGGCCACGTCGCGCCAGACGTGATGCGAAGTCGGGTCGCCGGCGACCCGTAAGTTTTTGCGCTCGACGAGCCGCGGCTCGTCTTCGCTGTGGAACGCGGCGCGCCGGCGCGTCTGCTTTAGGATCGCCAGCACGCCGGCGTCGTCGGGCACCAGCAGCTTGCCAGTCGATGAGCCCATGAACACCTTGATCCCTGCTGCGCCGGGCAGCCGCTCGAGCTCGGGGATGTCGGCGACATTGTTGTGGGTTCCGCCGACCCAGAAGGCGAAATCGCAATGCATGCGGCTTGTCGCGCGCTTGACCTTGTCGGCAAGCGCCTCGACCGAGACCGTCAGCGGGTCGGTGTTGGGCATCTCGAACACCGCCGTCACCCCGCCGAGCACCGCGCCGCGCGAGCCGGTCTCGAGGTCCTCCTTGTGAGTCAGGCCCGGTTCGCGGAAATGCACCTGGCTGTCGATCACCCCGGGCAGGACGTGCAACCCGCGGCAGTCGATCCGATCGCCCGCCGCGGCCGCGTAAAGATCGCCGATCTCGGCGATCTTGCCGCCCGTGACGCCGATGTCGCGCGGAGCGGCCCCGTCGTGGTTGACGACCGTCGCGCCGGCCAGAATGAGGTCGAAATCGCGGGGCATCGAGGTTCCTTGCTTGCGCGGCCGCCAGATCGGCCTAACTAACAGGCTTCGCCATGGCAAGCCGCCTAGAGGTTCCTTCAATGAATTCGACCGCCGCCTTTCTCGCCGACCGCGGCGTGGTTCGCGTCGAGGGCGAGGATGCGCCAGGGTTCCTGCAGGGGATGCTGACCAAAGATGTCCTCGGTCTTCCGGCGGGCGAGGCGCGCTACGCGGCGCTGCTGACCCCGCAGGGCAAGATCCTGTTTGATTTTATCGTCATACGCATGCCCGGCGCGCCGCCCGCCTTCCTCCTTGATTGTCCTGTGGCGCTCGCCGCCGACCTGGTCAAGCGCCTGTCGATCTACAAGCTCAGGGCCAAGGTCGCCATCAGCGACGCGAGCGCCGAGTTTGGAATCGTCGCCGACTGGGGCGACGCGACCGAATTTCCGGCAGGCGCTCACGTTTTCGCCGATCCGCGCGCCGCGGCGCTTGGCCGACGCGCGATTCTGCCGCGCGCCGCGGCGGAGGCCTACACCGAGGCCGCAACGCCAGCCTACGAAGCGGTGCGGATCGCCGTCGGTGCGCCGAGGGGCGGCGTCGATTTCGCCTATGGCGACGCGTTCCCCCACGATGCTGACCTGGATCTCTTCAATGGCGTCGACTTTCAAAAGGGCTGCTACGTCGGCCAGGAAGTGGTGTCGCGGATGAAGCACCGCGGCGAGGCGCGGAAGCGCGTCGTGCGTGTGCGCCTGGCCGGCGCGCCGCCGCCGCCAGGGACGCCCGTGACGGACGGCGCGCTCGCGGTCGGCGCGCTCGGCGCCGCGGCTGGCGACAAGGCGCTGGCGCTACTGAGAATCGACCGCGCTACGGAAGCTCAGGCGGCGGGCCGGCCACTCGAAGCCGCCGGCGTGCGATTGACGGTGGAAGAACCTCCTGTCGCTCCGTGAAACGACGCCGCCTGCTATGGCGTTGCGGCGCAGCGACGGTTAGACTTCGCCGCCGTCCCGTAAGTGGCGCAGCGCGTCCAGCGCGGCCGTGGTCGCGACGCGAGGGGGAGTGGGCATGATCGCCGGATTTGGCATTGTCGCGATCGCGATCGCGCTGTTCGTCATCATCACCGTCCTGATGGGCGTGCGGCAAGTGCCGCAGGGCTACAATTACACGGTCGAACGGTTCGGCCGCTTCAACAAGACGCTGACGCCCGGCCTCGGCCTGATCATTCCCTACGTCGACCGAGTCGGCCGCAAGCTGAGCGTCATGGAGCAGGTCGTCGATGTGCCGAGCCAGGAGATCATCACCAAGGACAACGCCACTGTGACGGTCGACGGCGTCGCCTTCTATCAGGTGCTCGACGTGCGGCGCGCGTCCTACGAGGTCGCCAACCTGCAACAGGCGTTGCTCAATCTGGTGATGACCAACATCCGCACGGTCATGGGGTCGATGGACCTCGACCAACTGCTGTCGCATCGCGACGAGATCAACGCGCGGCTGCTCGGCGTCATCGACGCGGCCTCCGAGCCTTGGGGCGTCAAGGTGACGCGCATCGAGATCAAGGACATCGAGCCGCCCAAGGATCTTGTCGAGGCCATGGGCCGGCAGATGAAGGCGGAGCGCGAAAAACGCGCCGTGATCCTCGAAGCCGAGGGTATGCGCCAATCCGACATCACGCGCGCCGAAGGACGCAAGGCGGCAGTGATGCTGGAAGCGGAGGGTCGCAAGGAAGCGGCGTTCCGTGACGCCGAGGCGCGCGAGCGCACCGCTCAGGCCGAGGCGCTGGCGACGCGGGTGGTGAGCGAATCGACCGCCCACGGCGACGTCGCGGCGCTCAACTACCTGATCGCCGACAAGTACGTGCGCGCGCTGCAGGCGTTCGCGCAGGCGCCGAATCAGAAAGTGTTCATCGTGCCGATGGAGCTGTCTTCGCTCGCGGGCACACTTGGCGGCATTTCACAGATCGCGGCAAGCGCGTTTGGCGACGGCGCGGCGCGCGCGCCCGGACGTCCGGCGAGCGTCGTTCCCGACTCGCCGCCGTCGTCGCCGCCAGCGCCGGGGCAGAGTTAGGTCGTGACCGATCTCGAACTGTTCTCAATTCATCCGTACGTCGTCTGGCTGGTCGCCGGGCTGGCGCTCTGCGCCGCCGAGACGCTCGTTCCCGGCGCCTTCCTGATCTGGATTGGCCTGGCGGCGGTCGCCGTCGGTGTCGTCGAATTCTTCTTCGCCGTCGCGCTGACGCCGGCGCTGCTGCTGTTCGCGGCTCTTGTCGTCGTCTTCGTCTTCATCGGCCGGCGCGTCTACGGCTCGCTCGATTCCGGCGCGCCGCCGCTGCCGCTCAACCGCGCTCATGCTCTGATTGGCAAGGAATTCTTCCTCGACCAGGCGATCGAACGCGGTCACGGCTGCATCCGCGTCGGCGACAGCGTGTGGCGCGTCGCCGGCGGCGATCTGCCCAAGGGAGCCAAGGTGCGTGTCGTCTCCGTCGAGGACGGAGCGGAAATCCGGGTGGAGAAGGCGTGAGCGGCGACGTGCGCGCGTCGTTGTTTCGCGCGCGCAGATGACCCTGCGTCTCACCGACGTCGATCGCGCCATGCTGTCGGGTGAAGCGGGGCCGGCGACCGGCTGGGCAATGGAAATCCTCGTCGCTTTCGCCGAAGCGGTCGGCGCCGAGGCGCTCATCGACATTTCCCAGGCTCATGTCGACGGTTGCCTCTACCACGGCCAGGCGAGCCTCGATTTCGTCGAGCGGTTAGCAGGACAGGGTGGCCGCGTGTGCGTGCCGACGACGCTCAACGTCGGCTCGATCGACCTTATTCATCCCGAACTGATGGCGATGGGCGAGGCAGCTCAGGCGCCGGGTCGGCGGCTGATGCGGGCGCACGAGGCGCTCGGCTGCCGCGCTTCGTTTACCTGCGCGCCTTATCAGAGCCTTTCGCGACCGCGCTTCGGCGAGCAGATCGCCTGGGGGGAATCAAACGCCATCGTGTTCGCCAATTCGGTCATCGGCGCGCGCACCAACCGTTACGGCGACTTCATCGACCTGACCTGCGCGATGACCGGCCGCGCGCCGGCCTGGGGCCTGCATCTCGACGAAAATCGCTGCGGCGAGATCCTGTTCCGGCTCGCCGGTTTCCCCGCTTCGCTCGCCGCGGGCGACGCGCTCTACGTCGGCGTCGGCCTTGTCGTTGGCGCGAAGGCGGGCGAGCGCGTCGCGGCGATCGAAGGCCTGCCGCGGCCGCGCGACGAGGACCAGCTCAAGGCGTTCGGCGCCGCGGCGGCTTCGAGCGGCGCGACGGCGCTGTTCCACGCCGTCGGGATCACGCCGGAGGCGTTGTCCCTCAGCGACGCTTTGCACGGCGGCGCGCCGGCGCGCGTCGAAACGATAACGCCCGCCGACGTGAAGGACGCGCTCCAGCGCCTGTCGGCAGTCGCCGACGGCGCGCCGATCGTCGCCGTGTGCCTCGGCACGCCGCATTTCTCGACGGGCGAATGGGCGCGGCTGTTCGATCTTCTCGAGGCGATCGAGCCGCGGCGCGGCGTCCCGATCTACGTCAGCACCGGCCGTGAGACGTTACAGGGCCTCGACCCTGATCGGCTGCGCCGGGCCGAAGAGCGCTGCGGCCTGGTCGCAGTCGTCGACACCTGCACCTATGTCACCGCCATCCTAGGCGACCTGAGCGGAGCGGTGATGACCAATTCCGGCAAATGGGCCTACTACGCGCCCGCCAATATCGGCGCGACAGTCGCCTTCGGCGAACTCGCCGATTGCGTGGCCTCGGCCGCGGCGGGCAAAGTCGTGAGGACCGCGCCGTGATCCGCGCGGCCCGCGGCTTGGCCCGCGGCGAGGCCGAGGGCGAGGCGCTGGTCCTTTCTGCGCCGCTGAGCTTTTGGAGCGGGATCGACGCCGAAACCGGCCGCATCCGCGATCCCAACCATCCTGAGTTTGGCGCCAGTTCCGCAGGCCGCGTCCTGGTCATGCCGTTCGCGCGCGGCTCGTCCTCCTCGTCGTCGGTGCTCGCCGAGGCGATCCGTCTTGCGACGGCGCCGAGCGCGATCGTGCTCGGCGCGCCAGACCCGATCCTCACCGTCGGCGCGATCGTCGCCGCTTCGCTCTACGGCCGGCTCTGTCCGATCGTCGTTTGCGCGATCGAGGGGATCGCGACCGGCGATCAGGTCAGCGTGCGCGCCGGCGCTGACGGCGCCGCCGAGGTCGTCACGCCGCGCTGATCGCTCGCGCCTTCGTGGGCAAAGGGCGGCGGCGCGCCGGGGATTGGACGCGAGGCCGCGCTTCGCGTAACCATACGTGCCGGACCGGACCGTAAACTGATGGAGATTCAGCGCGCATGGGCGGCCCGCCGCCGTCGTGCTGGAGGAGGAGGCCGCGGTGCGTACGACGACCTTGGCGTCAGTTGTGAAATTCTCGATGGCGGCAATCGTCTTGGCCGTCGCGCTCGCCGTCAGCGGCGCCGCCTATGCGCAGAGAGGGCCGGGCGGCGACGGCAATGGCGGCGGCGCCGCCCCGTCAGGGCCTTCGGCGCCTGGCAGTAATGGCCCCGCACTCGGCCCCAATGCAAGCTCAGCCGACGCCTGCGACATCGGTCCGACGTTGCCTGCCTTGCCGACGTTCCAGGAGGGCGGCGACGCGGTGAAGGCGTTGTCGCGCGCTACCGAGTCCTACATCCGCAATTGCGGCTGCGCGACTCAGGACTGCATCGCCAACGCCCTCGACAAATACGCGGAGGCACTCGCCCAGGTGGCGCCGCGCCTGCCGCCCCAATTGCAGAACGAGGCAAGCGTCGTGGCCGAGGCGGCGCGACGGGTGCGCGCGGCTCGCACCAAGGCGGAGGCGCAGCGAGCGCTGCATGACGCGATCGCGATCATTCACAAGGACATCGAGCTGGTGAAGGCCGAGGACCCTGATCATCCGCGTCTGACCCGCGGCGGCGACTTCGTCGCTGAAACGCTGAACGTCGCCAGCCTCGCGCTGGAAAAGGGCGGCGGCCTCTAAGGCGGCGCCCGTCGGCTTGACTCGGCGGCGCCGGAGCGGCATCCGATTCTTACCATGGCCGCGATGGACGCCAAGAAAGCGACGACGGGACGCGACGCGACGCCTCGGCGTCAGGGCCGGTTGGCCGCTCTGATTGCGGTCACCGTGTTCCTGATCTCGGCTGCGCCTGCCGGCGCGGAGAGCCGCGTGGCGCTGGTCATCGGCAACGGCGGCTATCGCTCGGTTCCCGAACTCGCCAATCCGCCCAACGACGCGCGCGACGTCGCCGACGCGCTGAAGTCGCTCGGATTCGCCGTCACCCTCGGCGTCGATCTCGATCAGGCGCGGATGCAGCGGGCGATCGACGATTTCGCCCACAGCGCGGCGACTGCCGACGTTTCGCTGTTCTATTACGGCGGCCACGGCCTGCAGGTCGCCGCTCACAATTACCTGATCCCGGTCGACACGCAGTTGCGCAGCGTCGACGACATCGACAAGCGCACCATCCGTCTCGACGGCGTGCTCGAGGGTCTGGCGAAAGCCAGCGGCATTCACCTCGTCTTCCTCGATGCCTGCCGCAACAATCCGCTGAAGGACCTCAGTGTCGCGCTGCACACGTCGGGACTGGCGCGGGTCGGCGACGCGGCAGGTTTCCTGATCGCGTTCGCCACGCAGCCCGACAACGTCGCCTACGACGGCGCCGGCCGCAACAGCCCGTTCGCGCGCGCGCTGCTTGGCCACGTCGCCGCGCCGGGGATCGACGTGTCGTCGATGATGATCGCGGTGCGCCGCGACGTCATCTCCGCCACCGGCGGCGCGCAGATCCCGTGGGAGAATTCGTCGCTGACGCGGCAGTTCTACTTCGCCGGCGAAACCGCGGGCGATTCGTCGCCGGAGGCGCTGTTGTGGCGCCTCGCCGGCGGCGAGCGCGATCCTGCGCTGCTGTCAATCTATCTCGAACGCTATCCTGACGGCGCCCATGTCGCCGACGTGCGGACGCTGCTTGGCGAGATCGGCCCATCGGCGAAGCCTTCGGCGCCATCGGCGCGCGCCGACGTCGAAGACCTATTGTGGCGCCTGGCGCTGAGCGGGCGCGAAAACCGGCTGCTTGAGCTCTATCTCGCCCGCTACCCCGCCGGCGCGCATGCGCGCGAAGCGCAGGCGCTGCTGGCGAGCCTCAGGGAAGCGCAGAGCGCGGCCGACGATCCCGGCTTGGTTTGCGAGCGCCTGGCCACGCATCCGCACGACGAGACCGCTTCGACGCCGGGCGTCGAGTTGCCAGCGCTGCGGGCCGACGCGGCGGCGGCGATCGGAGTCTGCGCGCAGGCCGCCGCCGCGCATCCCGAGATCGCCCACTACACGGCGCTGCTGGCGCGCGCCGAAGCCGCCGCCGGCCGCATGGACGACGCCTACGCGCATTATCGCAAAGCCGCCGATGCTGGCGACGCGCGCGCGATGTACAGCCTCGGCCTGATGCTCGAAACCGGCGACCACGCGCCCAAGGACCTCAAGGCGGCCTACACGCTTTACGAGAAGGCGGCCGACCGCGGCCTCGCCGACGGCGCAATCAATCTCGCGGTCGCGCTGGCGGAAGGCAAAGGCGTCGACAAGAATCTGCCGCGTGCCTACGCGCTGCTGACGCAGGCGTCGCAATCGGGTTCGGCGCGCGCGACTTACGATCTCGCGCAATTCGCCGAGCATGGCTACGGCGGCAAGACGGCCGACGCGCTCGATCTCTATCGGCGCGCCGCCGAATTCGGGTTTCCCAAGGGCCATCACACCGCGGCCGCGCTGCTCGACGAGGGGCGCGCCGGCGTGGCGAAAGACCCGGCGGCGGCGGCCGGAGAACTGCTTAGCGCCGTCGCCGCCGATTCCGGCGAGTCGATCGCCGATCTGACCGGCAAGGCGCAGAACTGGAGCCCCGAGACGATCAAGGCGCTCGAGTCGCGGCTCACCGCCGCCGGCTATTATTCCGGCCCGATCAACGGCAAGAGCGGCCCGGCGCTCGGGCCGGCGCTGCGCCAGTGGCGCCTGCTCGGCGCGCCGGAGAAGTCGTAAATGACGTTGCGGTCCCTTCTCCCCGCGAGCGGGGAGAAGGTTAGGATGAGGGGCCGGGAGACTGGTCGCGGCGCCGAGAACAATCACCACGCCTCCCACCCCCGCCCTCTCCCCGCAAGCGAGGAGAGGGGGACTTCTCACTCCGCCGGGGTTAGCGCGTAGAGGCAGGTTTCCATCAGCGGGTCGGGGCGCGGCTTCGCTTCGGCGGTCGCGACGACGTCCTTCTTGGCCGACAGCATGCTCGGCGGGATGAGTTGGATGTTGGCGCCGATGCCGCGTCCCTGGCCGAGCAGCTTGTCGCGCAGCGCGAATTCCTTGCCGAGGTCTCGCCGCTCGCCGTCGCTCGCCGCCAGCGCCGACTTCACCCGTTCGAGGAACGGCGCCGTCTGGCGCGCCATGGCGAGGACGATGGTGTCGCCGGCAGGATCGACGGCGACCGGGATGTCGGCGTCGGCGACGGTGGCGAGATCGCGGATCGCGCCGGGCTTGGTCTCGTCGAAAGCGTAGAGCTTCGATTGTAGCAGGCCGGAATGGCCAACGCGGAATGTCGCCGCCGCGCCGACCGGCAAGCGGTCGTTGGGCGCGAGCGACACGGCGAGCGGGCCTTCGCCGACGGTCGGGAAAGCGGGATCGGACACCGCCACCTGCCACGAGCAGGCAAGCGGTTTCGCGCCCGACCCGTCGCCGGCGGCGATCATCCAGGCAAGCGGGCTCGCCGAATCGGCGAGCTTTGGCGCGACGTCGGCGAGCGCGCGCGGGTCGATGCGGTTGACGAGCAGCCGGTCGATCGGCGCGAGGCGATTGGCGAGCGAAGCGACCGCGGCTTCGGCGTCGGCGCGCGTTTTCGCCGCCACGACCCAGCGCACGCGGCTGGCGTCGGCGAAAGCGCGCAGACGATCGGCGAAGGCGGCGAAGTC
>Ga0181522_10000653_pt1 | contig 24342 bp, 24 predicted proteins | sample PEATcosm2014_Bin_27_FD_121103 | JGI IMG/M metagenome (GOLD analysis project Ga0181522, IMG submission 121103) | Peatland microbial communities from MTU Mesocosm Facility, Houghton, MI, USA - PEATcosm2014_Bin05_10_metaG | ecosystem: Environmental > Terrestrial > Soil > Wetlands > Peat | place...
CCACCAACCACCGAATCGCTCTCTCACGCTACACCTCGTGAGAAAGGCGGGGTAACTGTTTTGCCAGCAAACACAGGCGGTCCAGTTCCGCGTCGTTGTACTTGGTTGTAAAAGTCACACCTCTGTACTCAGACTGTTATCGGTAGTATGGACGGCAGGCTGTCCACCCCAACCCAGGATGTCCGCGTTTGTTTCCAATAATGGACGGGGCAATCTATGGTTTCGTAGAAAACGAATCCACAATCCCAGGCGATCGCTCATCGATTCGTTCGAGGATGAACGCAGCGATGGCGTGGTCCACGTAGAATTGTTTCGCCATATTCGGTCTGTTCGGGTCCATGTCCATGAGCTTCCGCGCCGAAAGAATCGTGGCGGCAAACAGGATGGCGTGCTTACGTTCTTCGGTCAGTGCCGTACCAGGACTCGTTCCTGGTGGTGAGGTTGCCGCTGCCGTCGCCCGTGAAAATCGCGGATTGGCCGTCGCTCGCGGCAGGCGACGGAGCGGACTCTGAGCTGCTGAGTGGTAAAGTGTCCAAATGCGATCCAACCGATCCGTGCCACCCTGTGTCGTGATTCCTGTACTCATTTACCCCGACCCCGGCGCAGCAGCCGATTGGCTGTCAAAGGCTTTTGACTTCAGCATCCGTCTCCGCATCGCCAATCACCGCGTTCAGATGAAAGCCGGTGATGGCTGCTTCACCATCGCCGAAGGCAACGTGATACCCAACAACTCGCACATCGTTCAGGTTCGCATCGAAGATGCTAAGGGGCACTGCGAGCGAGCACGACAGAACGGTGCCATCATCCTGACGGAACCCCAAGACCAACCGTATGGCGAGCGCCAATACAACGCCCAGGACTTTTACGGCCACCGATGGGACTTTACAGAAACCATCACCGATGTCGCTCCCGAAGAATGGAGCGGCGGTGCATTTCATCTTGAGTGACTGGTGCTCCTTCCTGCTATGCGGTGGAATCTCCTGGGATGGGCGGATCACTCGCCGCCGCGTGCCTGTAGAAGTACGGTTCCATCTTTGGCCAGGATGGATTATCGCAGCCGACGATCCCGTGTCCCGTGATTGGGTATGACGGTTCGCCGCGAAGATTAAAGTGCTTTGTAGACGTACGCGCCGGTAATATTTCGCTCTGCAGCGTGAAGGTCCGTGAACGCCAGAGTTTCCGATCAGCGTTTACCGGACGTTGAGATATTCAAATCGGATATGATGGCAGCGTGGCGAAACAAAAAGCCTCAAATACATACACCTGTCCGGCTTGCGGAAATCACCTGTTTCCCGGCGAATTACAGCGGCCCGGAGGCGTTGGAGGCGGGACGTATTGCCCGAAGTGCCAAACGCGAGTCTATTTTTCCTTTCCGCATCCAGAGCTTGTTGCGATTCTATCCCTCTTGCTTGCCATCGGAGGCCTGTCGGTCATGCGCGTTACGTCGCTGCTTTGGTTCATAGCGGGGACTGTGGTGCTATGGATTCCCATTTCAATGTTTTTGAACATTTACTCCACGCGATTCAAACGGGCCGCATTGAAGAAGTGGAAACCTCGAACGACGCGGACCTTCTTTGAATGGCTTTACGAGCGGTTTCTTCTCGTCGCTCAAGACATTGCTCATGCTGACAGAGGCTATAGGCCCTCTTGTCAGAGTCAATGTCCCGGGTTTTATCGTTGGCCGGTTTTCAGGTGACCCTCATTGGCCGGTTTTGGGTGACCACTGAGGTATTGGACGCTCTTGCCATCGCAATGTGCTTGGTCGGGCTTGCCATGTTCGCGGTCGCCTTTGTAAGAACAAGATTAAAACGAGATAGAGCCTGAACGCGAAATCGGACGAGTACCGTACAGGGGCTTCACTCGTCGTTAGGCGTCACCGATATCCACAAGCGAATTATGGATCGTGCTGGTTTCATCGGAGAGGAGTTCGCAGACTTGCGCAGGAGCCGATGTCCCTGGGGCGTTTGCGTCAAAACTCGGACGCGGCGAAGTAAGAGCATGGCCGAGGAAGTGCCTCATTCACCTCCCCTAAGCTCTCCCTACGGCTAAAAAGGCGGTGGCTCCGGGTGGGGATTCCGGAGAAATCGGATATGTCCCGGCACCTCCAGAAACACAAACAAGTCATTGTTCTTGTTCTGAATCCCTTGGTAACCACTCAGGAACGAAAAGCTTCCATTGCTTTCAAGGAGGTTTGCATTGCACGGCCCAGGCAGGCATTGCTGCCAGTAATAGTTCAACTGCAAGTTGTTGAAAATTTCGAGCTCAAACAATTCCCGCAACTCCTCCGGAGTCAGCGGGCGCGAGAGGTGGAAGAAGAACGGGCCTTCGCCGGCCCCGCCACTCAGTTGGTCGTAGAACAGTTCGCCCAATTGACTCGCAGAGGTGTCGCAATTATAGCCGTAGTCCGGATTTTCCCCCGTGGTTTGGACCGAGCAGTCGGGGTTGTGTGCCATGACCGTAGGTATCATCCACCCAGTGATTCCCAAATAAGGGTTGTCCGGGTTGTTCAGGGCCGCGAGGAAATTCGTCAATGTGTCAACGTCCATCGAGCCATCCGGATTGATGCCAGAGACCCAATAGGGGCTATCGTGACTCAAACTCCCCGCCAGATTAGCGTTGGCCAGGAACGTCACATCCAAGGTAGGATCGTAAACCAGCAAACCACCAATGGTTTCCTGCAAGGTCAGCTTCGCGGGAGGGAGCGTCGTGCTCAATCCAAGGCCGGAAGGGTAGGGGTAGGGGCAGCTCTGCGGACTTGTATAATCGGGGCACGCCGCCGGCGCCGTCTGCGGCGCGTTGCCGGTTGTAGTAGTGGATACCGGAAGAACAAACATGCTGTCATATTCGTCTTCCGTACCCTCGAATCCGTTCTGGAACCAGAAATCGAAAGCGTAGGTAGACACGCCGGTCTGCGCCGTCTCGGACCAGTACAGATAAGGCTGGAGGTTTTTAAACAATTTGAAGTTGGAATTATGCATCAGCAGGATGTTATTACCCGCCGTGCCCCCCAGAACGTTATAAAAAAGCCCCGCCAACTCGCTGTAAGGGTGGCCTGGGTTTTGCGTGCTTGTGCCGGAGGGTGTGCCGCAATTGTAACCGAAAGGTCCCCCCATGGATTTAAGGCTACAGCCTGTGTCACTAAGGTTGCTGGTCGGAAGTCTCCAGGTATTGATTCCCAGGTACGAGTGTATGTTCAGCTGGTTGATGAAGGCGACCGCCGTGCTCAGACTCATGGAACCATCTGGATTGATGCCTTCGACCCATAACGGGCTGTCGGGAGTCAGGCTCGCCGCCAGGTTCGCATCGCGCAGCCAGGTGATCGTTGTGGTTTCGTACAGTGCTGTCGTGATGGTGTCCGTCACTGTCGCATCGTCATGAGTCACAGTGTCCGTATCCGTATCGATACCCGCGCTCGCGGTCTGCGCCCCAAGAATCAAGAACGCCAGCACAACCGTTGTGTGAAATCGTTTCATAACGGCCTTTCCGTTGCAGTCTTATGAAACCCGTCGTATCTGTTACTTGGCCTCAAACGAAGAGTCAAGTCATAATCTCCAAAATGACAGTACTAGAATCGGCAGGAGGTCATGTGCGCGTATCGCGAATAAATGAGCAACTTGAACGAGGTATTTCCATCTTTCAACTAGCGCCCACGTTCCCATCCTTTGACGATCTGACCGAGCGCAGCGCCGATTTCACGCCAAGATTTGCCAGTTGCGATGCCCGCGTTGTATTCCGCTTCCAGTTTGGAGCGTTGGCCCGCCGTGACCCACTGTTTCAGATGCAACTGGCAGATTTCTTGCCATGCATCCGGCGCGGGCGCGGATTTGGCTGCTGCGTCCTGTGTTGGTTTGTAAGCGTGATTACGGCGTCCGTTCGGGTGAAATTCCTGCTGTGCTTCAACCGACTTTGCCGGTTCGTCCTTCTGTCCAAATGCGTGATTGAGCTTTCCGCCTGGACCGTAAGCGCGATCCGCCCTTGGCTGTGGCTTGAAGTGAATCCTACCTAACTGGATGTTGTTTGTGATGTTTCCGAGAGCTAGATCGAGATTGTGTTCCGTAACAGGGTTCCCGCGCATCCATGCGAGAAGACTTGCTACGTTCTGGTAACCTTCTTCTGAACCATCGAGCCCAATCAACATCTTTTGACGTGCGGCCCACGCTTTATAGGTGGCTTGTTCCACGGGACTCAATTTTGACGCGAGTTCATCGGCCTTCTTGTAGGTCGCGCTCTTCATTCGCAGTTGACAACTCACCTTCGCGAATGAAGCCGACAACGCTACAGGGGTGATATCGGAATCAAGATTGATGATTGGATTGCACAAGATATCCGCGTTCCTCACTCCGGTCTCGCCGTCGATGATGATTTCGTGTGCATCCAGCAGCTCCAAGCCTGATTTCGGCCCATCCGTCCAAGCAGCCCGAGCCGTAATCGTCCTATCGGAATACGAGGTTAGACGACCTGGGGAAAATGAATCTTCAGCTTATAGCAAATGAAGAGAAGCAGGATCGCGCCCAGTGTGGAAAAAATGAGGCCGGCGGGATGATATCGTTCGTTTGTAGGGCGCGAAAACATGTGGGTAACGGCGCCGCCGATGATCGATCCGATGATGCCGAGCACGATCGTCCAGAAGATCGTTATATGCACGTGCATCACCGATTTCGCGATAACGCCCGAGATTAACCCAATAAAAATATACCAGATTAAGTGAAACATACCTTTTCCTCCAGCGTTCGCCTTCAGAACGTCGTCGAGTATAAGCCAGGGTTTGGCAGTTAACCTTATATAATTCGATTGACAGGTTTGACGTTCATTTGTCCCCAGGTTTTACGTCGAGATGAGAAGTCAATTAGGCGGGCCACTCACATCCCGATGCAGTCGCTGGTAGTACATTATTCCCCAGATTCCAAATATCACGACTATAGAAACAAAAATCCACATTCCGAGGGCGGCATCCGGCCTCGGAAGCAAAGTCAGAGTTACGGCGAGAAGGGCCGTGCCCCAACTCACAGAGGCGAACCCAGGCGAGATGAACCGCCCTTGAAGATATCCGAGAAAGCACCAAGTCCGAGGAAAAGGAGTGATGCCAAGTAAGGATGAACCCTGATGACCCAATCCAACATGCGTCGCCTCGAACGGATTTACCGACCGCTGGGTCTAACTAAAATATGTCATTCGCTCCACGGACATTCCGGCAAGCGTATTGCGCTTCGATGCGGGGAAACTATCACACCGACTGCGGCATGCCAAGCAGGCCGCGCCGGAAATCTGGTACGCGGTGTAAAACTAGCGATGCTGCGCACGACGTTCGTGAAAACGTGTAAACATATCTTGCCGCCCTTCCGCTTGCGTGTACCTCAAATTGTTCGTTTTCAACCAGCCGTGTTCCGCGTAAACGCTCACCCTGCGCTTCGCCACCATGCCTTCGAGGTTCCGCTCGATGTGCTGAAGGAACAAAATCGCTGTGCAGTCGCTGCTGCGCTCGATTAGCCGCCTTAATTTCCTCTTGCGTTCCACTAGCGGAGTCTACTGCAGATCAACGCCGTCCAGCCACACGAGATCGAACGCGAAGAACACGGCTCTCCCGCGCCGGTTGAGTAGTTCCTTGAACTGGCTCACACCGCTGGAATCGAGGGCGACGATCTCTCCGTCCAGGATTGCGTCCTTGGCTTTCAACCCGGCGAACGCATCCCGCAGAGTCTCAAAACTTTTGTAGACGTTCCGATGGCACGAGACCAATCGGCATCGGCCATCTTCGATGGTAAGCCAGCGAACGAAAGCCGTCGTGTTCTAGTTCGAAGAGCCAGTTAGGATCATTGAACGGTTCGACTGATCGAGCGAGCTTGGCGGGCGTAATCGTGGGAAGCACAATTCTGTTTTATCATGGGTTATCGACCGCCTAGGCGTGGCCGATATAATGCCTAAGCAAATTCAAGTCGGCTGTATCTGTGCTATCTATCTAATTATAGGAAAGAGCCGACCGCCTTGGACCTTGTCCAATTCGCCCTCAGTCAACTCCTTTGAGGTAAGCTTGGATTTGACTTTCCCCTTTTTCTTGTCGTTTTTCTTCTCATCTTTCTTGCGGTCTTTCTTCTGATCTGGCTTCATTGGTTTCTCCATTGAATCGAATCTGAGCCCGGGAGCCTTTGGTCGGTGGCACTCTATCACTGCGAAATTCTTGTGTAAACGGATCGACATCCATTTACCCCAGGAGTTCGTGGTGATAGAGTTGCAGCGTCTGTCCTCGGTGCATTTGATTCCTTCGCACCGAGCCACCATGAAACCAGAAGAGAAGAAAGAACAACACCTTTCAGAAGAAGACTTGCAACAGAGCCGGTGGCACAATTCCCGTTGATGGAGCGCTATCCGCAAACGAGCTTGAGAAGGTGAGCGGTGGGATAACCATCAAGCGACCGACCAAAGTATCCGTGGTAGAACCCGAATAAGCGCTTCCAGGCCTTGGGATTAGATAGCAGGGTCTCCACACGGATAGGTTGCGCCGGTCGTGGTCACGCAGGCGTTGATTGGAACGTGGACGGCATGAGGCAACGCTCACGCCATTCAATGCACAGGTTGGGTGCGGCTCTTGCGACAGTGCCGGTCACTCGACCGTAACTTTCGGGATATGCGTCCCCTTAGAAACAGCCTCGTAAAGCTTCGGGGTAGAATTATCTACCGCAACGACGTTATTTCCGCCAACGACCTGATCAAGCACTTTCTCGTCCAGTTGCTTCTCGTCACCTGCGTTGGACCAGTTCAGGTTTCTTGATTTCGTCACTCACTTGATTTCTCCGTTGAATGTTGATTGCCCGATATATGGGTGAGCAATTCTCTGGCCGTCAGGGACCAGGGACGGTCGTGCGCTTATTCATCACCGGAAAGGGTTGATTTGCAAGGGCTTGGTTGATTAGAAGAGACACTACAACCGTCGCCAGATTGTCGGTGGGAGGTGCAAAGCTATCCGATGAGATAGCCAGGCCTGCATACGGATAGCCGGTGGTGGATCGTGGGACGGCGTAGCTCCAACAGTCAATCCACAATTTTCACGGGCGACGGCAGCGGCAACCTTACCGCCAGTTGAACGAGTGGAGTCCTGGCACGGCACTTGTCCAGTAGCGCGACTAATAGGGAGTTGGCCCTCCGATGCCAAGACTGGATTACTGTCTCTCTCTAATATCCCTTTTCGGCGGCGCTCATAGCAGGCCGAAACACACACGAATGCACAGTCGAGAATTTAGCTTCCGGGGACGGCGGCGGTTGCTTCCAACCCGTCGAACACCTCCTCAGCGCGGCACAACGCTTCCTGTACGTTTTCGCAGATGTTCTCGGGGCCGACGAGGCTCGCAAATTCGGCTTGTTGGATGAGCTGTGAGGGTTGTTCGCGGGCACCGCAAAGAATCAACGTGCGCCTGGTTGCATGCAGTTGTTTGGCGACCTCTTCCAATGCGAACAGGCCGGTAGCGTCGAGCGCCGTCATATTGCGAAGACGCAGGATGACAACGGGGGGCAATAGGTGCAAGTTCTCAGTTACCACTGAAAGCTTATCGGCCGCGCCGAACAAAAATGGCCCGTGAATGCGGAAGATGGTCGCGTAATACGGAATATCTTTATCTTGTAGGATGTGCACGCGCCCATCTTCCACATAGTCACTGGTGACCTGCGAAACCGTAGTCGTGCCAGCCACGCGATTGATAAATAACAGGGCAGCAAGAATCATTCCGGCTTCCACTGCCACGGTCAAGTCGGCAAAAACCGTGAGCGCAAAGGTCACGAGCCACACGCTGATATCAGTTTTCGTGAGCTTGAGCAACTGCGGGATTTCGCGCCACTCACCCATGTTGTAGGAGACAACCATCAAGATACCGGCAAGCACGGCCATCGGCACGAAGCGGACCAATGGCGAGGCGAACAACACAATGCCCAGCAACGTGAACGAATGGATGATGCCCGCCATCGGTGTCTGGGCTCCTGCCCGAATGCTGGTTGCAGTCCGCGCGATGGCACCGGTCGCAGGGAGCCCGCCAAACAATGGCGACACAACATTCGCAACGCCCTGGCCGAACAACTCCACGTTGGGATTGTGGCGGTCATTGCTCATGCGGTCTGACACTACGGCTGACATGAGAGACTCGATCGCGCCCAACATCGCTACCGTTACGGCTGGGCCGAGCAATCCGTGAATAAGATCAGCACGAAATTTGGGAATCGCGAAATGAGGCAGGCCGCTTGGTATGCCACCAAAGCGTGTTCCGATCGTTTCGACCGGCAGTTTGAAGAGGACGACAGCGGCGGTGCCGAGCACCAACGCAACAATCGGTCCCGGAATGCGATTCGAAACTAGCCGACATCCAACCATAATGGCTACCGTGCCGACTGCCAGGATGGTCGCTTCGTAGCTGAAGGTGCGAAAATGGCTTGTCAGGGCCTCGATGCGCAGCCAGAAAATCCCTGGAACTTTTTCGAGTTGTAGTCCGAAAAAGTCTCTTACTTGCGTGCTGGCAATCAGAATAGCGATGCCGTTGGTGAAACCAACCACAATGGGGCGAGGAATGAACTTCACCGCCGAACCCATGCCGGTTATGCCCATGATGACAAGCATGACCCCTGCCATTACGGTACACATGAACAAGCCGTCCACACCGTGGACAGCGACGATTCCTGCAATCACGACAACGAACGCGCCCGTCGGTCCGGCTACCTGAGTTTTAGAGCCGCCCAGCAGAGAAACCACAAGAGCCGTGACGATCGCACAGTAGATACCGGCTTGCGGCGTGAGGCCGGAGGCGATGGCGAACGCCATGGCCAGCGGCAGCGCAACTAAGCCGACGGTTATCCCAGCAAGGAGGTCGAGCAGGAATTTGTCGAAGTTGTAGTCACGCAGAGTGAGCACGGACTTCGGAAGCCAACGTTGATTCCGAAAATCAAACGACATTTCTTTATTATGCCTATGGAACAGAATCTACGGGCACAAACCTGCGTTCGACAGCATCCAAAGAGGTACACCAGTGATCTCATAACAACGTCGGCTCCTCTGACCCGAGTAGACTGTGGTTGTCTGACGACCAGAGGCTCGGGAGAAAGGAGCCGAACAATTCCTGCTGAGGCATCTGCAACATACTGATGCCACATTACGCGAGTCCAGCCGACGGGATATAATCACCTTTCTGATCACGACGCCTTCGATTCCTGGAGGATGACCAGGGTTGCCCTAGGCTTCGCGCGGTGCCGCGCGACGTGGCGGGGTAAAGACCGGAGACCTACTTAGTGTATTTCGTTTACAGCCTGCTCATGGGCGTGGCAGCCGTTCTGCTCTTGCCGTATTGGCTGGTACAGGGGCTACGCCACGGAAAATATCTTTCCAATATGAAAGAGCGTTTAGGGTTCTCATTTCCCTCCTTGAGGGGGCTCCCCGCGCAACGCCCCGGATCAATCTGGATTCACGCAGTTTCGGTCGGCGAGGTGCTCTCCGCCGTGGCACTCGCCCAGAACTTGAAACAGTCCTACCCGGCGCTGCCGCTGATCGTTTCCACTACGACGGTTACCGGCCAAACGCTGGCTCGAGAGCGAATGCGTTTTGCCGACGCGGTCGTTTATTTCCCTCTGGACTGGTCGTTTTCCGTGCGCCGGGCCTTGCAAGCCGTCCGGCCGGCGATTGTAGTGGTCCTCGAAACGGAAATCTGGCCCAACTTTCTTCGCGAGGCCGGTCGCCGCAAGATCCCAGTCGTTTTTGTCAGTGGGCGGATTTCGGATCGTTCCTTTACACGCTACCAAAGCTATTTGAAAAGGGTGGGATTTTTCATCCGCCCCCTTTTTCGCCGCGCCCTAAGCAACGCGGCCGCTTTCCTGATGCAAAGCCAAACCGATGCCGATCGCATCCGTGCGCTGGGAGCTCCTCCCGAACGCGTCTCTGTCAGCGGCAACGTGAAATACGATCAAGCCCTGCCCGCTCCCACGCCCCTCTCCAGATGGCTGGAAACCGAAGCGCGGCAACGGGGACGACACCCCATCATCGTCGCCGGCAGCGTCGTCGCGACCGAAGAACCGCTCGCGCTCATCGCCTTTGGCGTGGTGCAGGGGGAATATCCTCACGCTTTGCTGGTGCTCGCTCCGCGCAAGCCGGAACGCTTCCAGGATGCCGCCGATTTCATTCATGAATCGCGAAGAAAATTCGTCCGCCGGTCGGAACTGACTATTCCGCAAAATGGAATTTCCAGCGTCGGCGGAAGTTCCCGCAGCGCTTCGATTCCCGATGATGTGACCGTGGTGCTGCTCGATAGCATTGGAGAACTAGCGTCGCTCTATCAACTGGCCGACGGTGCTTTTGTCGGTGGCTCTCTGGTCGAGTCCGGCGGACACAATATCCTGGAGCCCGCGGCGTTCGGTAAAATCCCCGTATTTGGTCCATCGATGGAAAACTTTGCCGAAATCGCGTCCCGCTTCGTCGCTGCTAAAGCCGCTGTGCAGGTCGAAAGCCCCGAGGACGCCGGCGTAGCATGGATCGAACTGCTACGCGACCCGGAACGCAAGCGGCAAATGGGCGAAACCGCGAAGCGCCTGGTGGACGACAGCCGTGGAGCCACCGCCCGCGCCCTCGCCGAAATTGCAAAGCATCTGGACGGCGCGCCGCGATGAACATTCCGTGGCCGCTCGCCACTCTCCTTTGGCCGCTCTCGCTGCTGTACGGCTCGGTAGCAATGCTGCGCGCCTGGCTATACCAACGCGGTCTGCTCAAACAGAACCGCCTGAATCGTCCGGTGATCAGCGTTGGCAACCTAACCGTGGGCGGAACCGGAAAAACTCCAATGGTGATTTGGCTGGCCGAAAGATTGCTTGCCGACGGAAAGCGTGTCGCCATTTTGAGTCGCGGATATCGCGGTTCCGGTGGCACCAGTGACGAGATTGAATTGATGAAGCTGCGGCTGCGCGATCGCGTAGTGTTCGGCGTCGGCGCGGATCGGTATGCGGAAGGCCGGCGTCTGGAGTCGGCGGGCGTTGACGTCTACCTTCTTGACGATGGATTTCAGCATCTGCAACTGGCTCGCGATGTGGATATCGTCTTGGTCGATTCAACACGTCCCCTGCGACATGAGTTTCTTCTTCCCGCAGGTCGGCTGCGAGAGCCGCAGTCCGCGCTCAATCGAGCGACTTCCGTGGTTTTTACGCGAACCGAGCAGTCGAAGCTGAAGCTCGATTCAATCCCGAGGCCTGGGCCATTCGCCGTATATCTCGCCAACTCGAAGCTGCTTGGTTTCCGCACGTACGGCGCCGCCGATCAGCAAACTCTGCGCCCGTCGCTCGCCGGCTCGTATTTCGCTTTTTGCGGCATCGGCAACCCCGAGGCATTCTTCGCGGATTTGGAACGATGGGGGATTCGTTTAGCCGGGCAGCGCGCCTTTCGCGACCACCATCGCTATACGCGCCGGGAGATAAGTGAACTCGATCGTGAAGCCGAGATTGCGGGTTGTACCGCCCTGGTTACAACTGAAAAAGACGCGCAGAACATCAAAGCGGCTTCCGGCTCCAAGCCGCTCGTGGAAGTTGCAGTCGTGGCCATCGAGATCCGGGACGAAACCGAATTTCTGCGGGACCTGCACCGCAGGCTTGCCGTCGCCGTAGGAGCTGTTGCCTCGTGAGAATACTGATCCGCGCAACAAACTGGGTGGGCGACGCGATCATCGCGTTACCTGCCTTGCGCGCCCTGCGCGGCAAATTTCCTGAAGCCCACATCGCCGTGGTTGCCCGGCCTTACGTCGCGGGTATATATCGCGGCCAACAAATCTGCGACCAGCTTCTCGCCTACGATCCCGTCGGCGCATACGGCGGTTTTGCTGGGCGCGAACGTCTCGCGGGGGAGTTGCGCGCGCAGAAATTCGATGTCGCACTCCTTCTTCAAAACGCTTTCGAAGCGGCATGGCTCGCGTGGCGCGCGGGAATCCCGGACCGCATCGGCTACGCGCGCGACGGGCGCAGCTTTCTTCTGACCAAAGCAGTGCCGGTTCCCAAGTCCGGAGAAATCCCGCCACATGAGCAGTTCTATTATCTCGAGCTACTGCGCCGCGCCGGATGGGTCGACAACCTCCTGGGAGAAGACTACATCTCGATAAAACTTGAGCAGCACGCCAAACGAGCTGCGGAACAGCGGTTGCTCGCCGCCGGATCCCGGCCCGGCAAGCTGCGCGTCGCCATCGGCGCCGGCGCCTCCTACGGCTCTGCGAAATGCTGGCCCCCGAACCGTTTTGCGGAGGTCGCCAGCCGCCTCGTCGCGGAATCCGATGCGGAAATTATTTTGTTTGGCACTGCGGCGGAAGCCGAGGTTTCCTCAGCCATCACGGCTGCGATGCGCAGCGCACCGATCGACCTTACCGGCAAGAGCTCGATCGCCGACCTCCCAGCGCTCCTGTCCCAGTGCCATCTCTTCATCGGCAACGATTCCGGTGCCATGCACGTTGCCTCCTCTGTCGGCTTGCCGGTCGTCGCGATCTTCGGCCCCACCGATCCGCAGGGTACGGCTCCTGTCACGCACCGCTGCACCATCGTTCAAGAGAAGCCATACTGCAGTCCGTGCTTCCTGCGTCGCTGTCCTACCGATCACCGCTGCATGACTGGGATATCCCCAGCCAGCGTCACCATCGCCGCACAGTCCTGGCTGGCGTCCGCGGAGGTGCGTCCTGCTTGATCCCGCGCTCCTACGCCCTGCCGTTTTTCTCGACCGCGACGGCACGATCTCCGAAGAAATCGGCTACTTGAATGATCCCACCCAATTTCGTATGTTTCCCTTCGCTGCCGCAGCAATTCGCCGCTTGAACGATGCCGGGTTGCCGGTCATTGTCGTCACGAACCAATCTGGCGTTGGGCGCGGGTTTTTCCCGGAATCGATGGTACACACGGTCCATGAACTCATGATCCGGCAACTCACGGCCGCAGGCGCGCATCTCAACGCGATTTACTATTGCCCGCATACCTCCGACGATGATTGCAACTGTCGAAAGCCCAAGCCTGGTCTGCTGGAGCGTGCCGCTCGCGAGCACCAGGTGGATTTGAGCCGTTCTTTTGTGGTCGGCGATCGTTACGGCGATATCGCCCTCGCTCACGGCGTGAGTTCTCGCGGCGTCCTCGTCCGCACCGGTTACGGCGAAGATGACTTGCGTGAAAATGGCGCTGCGTGGCCGGAGCAACCCGACTTTGTCGCCGATGATCTCGCGGCCGCGGTCGACTGGATTCTGAGGCAAACCAAATGAAGCGCTCCCAGACGGCAACCGCCGGAGGATCGAGTTCCGTCGATCTTCTCGCCCTGGCCGAGTATGTCGAGCAATTTTCGAGCAAGACCGTCGCCGTGCTTGGCGATTTTGTTGCCGACGAGTTCCAGTTTGGCGAAATCTCCCGCGTGTCCCGCGAAGCCCCGGTGCTTATCCTTCGCCATCGAGAAACGCATCTCGTTCCAGGAGGCGGCGCCAACGCAGCCAACAATCTGGCCGCGTTAGGCGCGCGCGTGCTCCCCATCACCGCTGTCGGACAGGACAACGCAGGCGACGCCCTCACCTCCTACTTCAAAGAAAAGCGCATGGATGTTTCCGGCATACTTCGCGTGAAGGGCCACACCACTCCGACGAAAACGCGTTTTCTCGCCGGTTGGGCGCACACGGTTGGTCAGCAAGTCTTGCGTGTCGATCGTGAGCCGCAGGCACCGCTGCCGCCGGCAAGTCACCACCGAATCGAGCAGCTTCTGCGCGCCAAACTGCGCGCGGTCGATGCGCTAGCCGTTTCCGACTACGGCTTTGGCGTTGCAACGCCCGAGCTGGTCCGTCAGGCAAGGTCGAAACGCAAATCCATGGTCGTCACGCTTGATGCCCGCTACGCTCTCGCCTCCTACGCAAAATCCGGCCTTACCTCCGCAACCCCCAACGAAGCCGAACTCGAAGCCTTGCATCACACTGCGATCGGCCAGAACCTTAGAGAGCTCGCCCGCTGCGGTCGCGTCACTCTTTCCGCCATGAAGCTGCAAGCCCTGCTCGTCACCCGCGGCCGCGATGGCATGGCACTGTTCGAATCTCCCGCGCGCCTCACGCATATCCCGATCCACGGCAGCAACCAGTCGGTGGACGTCACCGGCGCTGGAGACACGGTCCTCGCCGCCTACACCCTCGCGCTCGCGTCCGGCGCCTCGCCGCTCGAAGCCGCGCACATCGCCAACTTCGCCGGAAGTCTTGTGGTAATGAAGCGTGGCACCGCCACCGTCTCGCGCAGCGAGCTTCTCGAAGCCATCCGCAGCGAGGCCTCCGGAGCCGCGAGCTGACCCATGCGCCACGCCGATACTAAAATTGTCTCCCGCGACGAACTCCGCGAACTGCTCTTGGACCGCAAACGCAACGCTGGTGGTGCCCGAGTCGTCTTTGCCAACGGCTGCTTCGACACCCTTCACGTTGGTCACGTCCGCTACCTCGAAGGCGCCCGCCGCGAAGGCGACATCCTCGTCGTCGCCGTCAACAGTGATTCCGGCGTTTGCAAATTGAAAGGTCCCGGGCGTCCTATCTTGCAAGAATCCGCCCGCGCGAATCTCGTCGCCGCCCTTCGCGCCGTCGATTACGTCATACTGTTCAGCGAGCCCAATGTCGAATCCCTGCTGGAATTTCTGCGCCCCGACGTTCACGCCAAGGGCACCGACTACACCGCCGAAACCGTCCCCGAGCGTGGCACCGCCGCCCGTCTAGGCATCCAGGTCGCCATTGTCGGCGACCCCAAAGACCACTCCACCCGTGAGTTTCTCGATTCCGTTCGCAAGGCCCCGCATGCCTGAGCCGCGCTTCCTGGTTCTGCGCCTCGGCTCTTTGGGAGACATCGTCCACACTTTTCCCGCCGTTGCCGCTTTGCGTGAAACGTTCCCCGCTGCCGAAATCGTCTGGCTCACCCATCCGCGCTGGAAATTCCTCGTCGAGAGCAGCGGCCTCGCTTCCGAAGTTCGCACCATCGAGAGCCGCGAGCTACCGTCATTACGCGAAGTCATCCAAACCGTACGCCAGTCCACCTGGGATGCTTCCATCGACTATCAGGGCTTGTGGAAGTCCGCCGCGCTTCCGCTTTTCGGCGGCGTAAAACGCAGAATCGGTTTTTCCTCGCACACCATCCGCGAATTCGGCGTGCCGATTCTCTATACCGAGCGCGTGAAGCCCGCCACCGTTCACATCGCCGACCAGAACGGCGAACTCTCGCGCCGCGCCGGAGCTAACCGTTGCGTCGCACCGATTACGCTGCGTGTGTCGCCCGAAAACGAAGCGGTCGCATGCTCGCAGCTGGGAAGCGCCGGCGTCGATCGCTACCTGGTCTTGAGTCCGGGCGGCGGCTGGCGCGCAAAGTGCTGGCCCGCCGAGCGATTCGGAGCGCTCTGCCAGAACATTCGAAACTCGCTCGGTCTTCGCTGCGTCGTAAATTACGGCCCCGGCGAAGATGACTTGGCGGCCGCCGTGCGCGACGCAAGTGGTGATGCCTATCCGCTGCTCTACAATGCCGAGCTTGGGCCGCTGATGGCCCTATTGCGCTCCGCAAAGTGCATCGTCGGCGGCGACACGGGTCCCCTGCATCTGGCGATCGCGCTTGGCACGCCGGCGGTAGGGATCTTTGGGCCCACCGATCCCGCGCGCAACGGTCCGTACCGCAACCCGCCCAGGTTCGAGAGTGGCGCCCCCGCGGGCCCAGAAAGCCAGGACATCAATCCGCGCGACGGCGACATCGTCCTTCGCGCCCCCAACAGCGTCACCTCCCATGTCCGCAACAACCAGACCGATTCCTCCATGCTGGCAATTACCGTCGAAGCCGTCTTTGAAGCCCTCCTGCGCCGTCTCGGTACGACCACATGAGCGCCGGCGCCTTCTTCGTGCGCTGGCGCGTCCGCCTTGGCTATCCCCTCGCGATCCTCGTTTTGGTGTTCGCCCGCCCGTCTCCGCAAACTATCCTTTACGGCGCCCTGCTGGGTGCCATCGGCTTGTTCATCCGCGCCATGGCCGCGGGCCATCTGCACAAGCAGCTGGTCCTCACGGTCACCGGTCCCTACGCCCACACTCGTAATCCGCTGTACCTCGGCAGCGCCATTCTCGCGCTGGGCGTGGCCATCGCGACCCACTCCTGGATTTCTGCAGTCGTCGTCCTCGGCTACTTTGCCCTGTTCTATTCCATGGTCATGCGCCGTGAAGAAAACGAACTTCGCGCGCATCACGGCCCCGCATTCGACCAGTACGCTCGTGCCGTTCCGCTTTTCTTCCCACGCTTCACCTCGGCGAATCTCCCCGGCAGCCGCGCGGGCGAGTTCTTGCTGGCCCAATACAAAAAAAACCGCGAATATCGCGCCGCTATCGGCTTCCTCCTGCTCCTGGCGGTCCTCTTGCTAATTTGGCGCGTACGCCTGCCCTGAACAGTTGCGGCCGATTTGCTTGCACCAACACCGCGACACCGTCGCCCGCGTTAAGATCGGGAACTGATTCCTGGCCCGAGTGCGCTGTAAAGCCCAGCTGCGTACCGCCATACAACGGCTACAGCAGGGAGTTTCACGGGGCGCGTTTCAATCGTACGAGCGTTTCGATGTGGAAGGTCTGCGGAAATAGGTCAAACAGGTGCATCTCCGAGATGTCGTACCGAACCGTTGGCGTCGCCTCGCCGGTCTTGTTCTTCGCTGAGCCAGTAAGCACCGTCAAGTCGCGTGCCAGGGTCGAAGGATCGCAGGACAAATATGCAATTTCCGGCGCGCCCAAGGCCGCCAGGGCCGTTGCAGCGCCGACACCGAGCCCAGCGCGCGGCGGATCGAGCGACACGAAATCCGGCTTCTCCTGCGTTTTGCGCAAGAATTCTTCGGCATGCTCGTTGTGCGAAGTGATGGTCACGCCGGCGCTTTCGGCGTTGGCATAAAGATCCGTTGTGGCCGCCAGATTCGCGTCCACACTGATGACCTTGCGGAACGCTTTCGCCAGGGGCAGCGTGAAGAATCCCACGCCAGCATACAAATCGAGCGCCACGTTGCCCTTGGCTCCGGCGGTCATTGTCTTGAGCAAATCCTCGACCAGGAATCGATTCACCTGGAAAAAAGAAAGGTGGCTCACGCGAAAACGAAATCCACCCGCCTCATGAATCAAAAATCCCGGTCCCGTCAGCTCAAACCGGTCCCTGCTCTGGTCCAGCAGCAACAAGCTCTCGAGCTTCGGAAGCACTTGCCGGAACGACGCCGCGAGTTCCGCCGCCGACTTGGGAAATCGCTCGAAGGCCACGTTCAGCGCGATCTTTTCATCCGTCGAATCGACGAACGCTTCGATCTCCAGAACCTTCTCCGGCAAGTGGCCCGAGCGCGTGATGTTCTGCAACTGCTCAAACGTCTTCTCCAAAGTAGGTGACAGCACCGGGCACACATCGATCGGAACGATCACCTTGCTTTCCGGCAAGAAATACCCGAGGGCCAGCGGTTTGGAATCGCGCAGCGCCCATTGCGCCCGGTTGCGATATCCATAAGATTCGGCGGAGTGTTCCTGTATCGGGCCATCCCAGGTGATGCGGCCCAAACGCGAAAGCGTTTCCCGCAGGATGTCTTTCTTCAGCCGCAGTTGTTCGGCCGCCGGGATGTGCTGGTAATGGCATCCCCCGCAGGTTCCAAAGTGAGGGCAGCGGGCTTTCTGCCGCAGCGGCGCGGGTGAAGTAACCTCCTGCAACTGCGCCCAGATCAATTTGCTGCGCTTCTGCTTGACCGCCGCCCGCACCTGTTCTCCTGGCATCACGTAGGGCACGAACACGGTGTTTCCCTCGGCATGCGATAATCCGTCGCCGCCGTACACAAGCTTCTCTATCGATAATATTAACTCATCAGACATATAAGTGTATTCCATTCTGCGACGATTCGCGTGGCAAGAAGAGTGCCGCTTCAGGAAAAGTAGTAGAGACTCAGTCGCGGCAACCCGAATTCTTCGAGCAACCGCTTCTGCGTGTATTGCCGCTCGACAAGCGCTAGCTGGTCCGCTTTCATTTTTCGCCGGTACATGGCCAGCTGGCTATCGACCTCGCGCCGGACGCGCAACATCAATTCCTCGCTCGCCTGGTGCGTAAGGCTTGCTTGTATCTTCTCATCCAGGACGGTCAGCCGTCGCTCGAGGTCTTCCACATCCAAGGTTCCCGGAGTGTCCAGCAAGGCAAGACTCGAATCCAAAGACTGCGTGATTTCCGCCAGCCGCACCGCTAGCTCTGGATGCGTTGCTCGCTGCGTCTCCGCCGCCTTTGCCAGCGCCCCGGAGTTCCGTTTGAAGTAACCCCGAAGCTCGTCGCGCGAAAACGGTTCGGCAGCCGCGCGTCCATTCCTGGGCGCTTTTCCGGCGGCGGCTTCCTGATTCTCGGCCACCGCCTCCAGTATCGCATCGGTGCAATACGCCAGGCTTTTCAAAGGCTTCCCCGCGCCGCGGCGCGACCGGCCGTAACTCTCGAAAGCGCGGTCAATGCCCTTGAGCACGGCTTCGAGCGGCACGCCCGCCTTCTGCCACGTCTCCATGATGGCCCAGTCCAGCGGCGACACCAGCAGGTGTGCGCCTCGCTTTTTCCAGAAATATTCTTCGATTTCCGTGAAGTAGTTGAAGTAGTTCCAACCGTCCATGTCGCGAACCCCGCCGGTCCACTCCACGCGGCCTAGCCTTGAACTTTCCTGGCCTGGGAGACCGCGCTCTTTGTCCCGCGCGGATCCGCGGAGTGCCGGTTCTGCGCGTCCGCGGGCTGGTTCTTTTCCCAGATCAGACGCAGACCCGTCAGCGTCAGGAATTCGTCGGTGTGTTGAATTTGTTTCGAGCCGCGCGCCACCAGGGAAGCTTGACCGCCGGTCGCCACGACGGTCGCTTGCGACTTCAGCTCCGCCTTGATGCGCGTCAACATGCCGTCCACCATGTCAACCGCGCCGTAATAAAGCCCGGCTTGCATGTGCGTAACCGTGTTCGTGCCGATGACGCGGCCAGGGTCCTTGATTTCCACGCGAGGCAGCCGCGCCGCGCGTGCAAACAGCGCTTCCGACGCGATGCCGAGTCCCGGCGCAATTACCCCGCCCAGATATTCTCCGCGCTCGGAAATCACGTCAAAGGTGATGGCGGTGCCGAAATCCACAACAATGCAGGGACCGCCATATTTGTGGAACGCCGCCACGCCGTTTACGATTCGGTCGGCGCCGACTTCCAACGGGTTGTCGACGAGGACGGCCATTCCGGTCTTCACGCCGAGTTCCACGAACAGCGCCTTCTGGGCAAAATAAATGCGCGACATTTCCGCGAGCGTCCAATTCATCGGCGGCACGACGGAGCTGATGATTACGCCGCCGATCGCGGCGCCGTCGAGTCCGGCGAGGGTGAAAAGATTGCGGGTCAGCACGCCGTATTCGTCCACGGTCTGCAGGCGAGCGGTCGTGAGTCGCCAGTTCGCGATCAACTCGTCGCCGCGAAAGACACCCAACACCGTATTCGTATTGCCAACATCAATGGTCAATAGCATGCGTTGCCGCCAAAATCTCCGTTGGGACCAGTGATACCGACCTTCTCGTTACCTCTGTATTTCCTTACTGCGATCCATCGAGGTGCTGTCAGATACAATAACACTTCGATCTTCCGTCACATCTCCCGCCATAACGGCGACGATTTGCCCGCCGTCGCGTTTCACCAGTAGCGAGCCTTCCGGGCTAACTCCGGTGGTCACGCCCGCAAAGCCGTCGTTTCCGTTCGTCACACGGACTCGCATCCCTTGTGCGTAGCTGGACAGCCCGCAGAATCGGGTGATTACGCTCGTTCCGCCTTCGCTCAAGAATCGATTGTAGTCGGTCTCGAATTCCCGCAGCAACCGAACCAGCAATTCCAGCCGGGATTGCTGCTTTCCAGTTTCGACCCGCAGGGAAGTGGCGATTGCGCCCAAGTCCGTCGGAAACTTCTCCTGGTTCACATTCAGTCCGATTCCCACGATGACGAAGCGGATTTGCGTAGGCTCGGCGTACATCTCGGTCAGAATTCCGCCCAGTTTCTTTCCGCGAAACACCAGATCGTTCGGCCATTTCAGATCGAGCTGCAGGCCGGTTTGCGCCCGAATCGCAGAGTGCGCCGAAAGACCGGCCATCATGGTCAACAGCGGGGCCTGCACCGGCGCGAGTTGCGGACGCAGTAACAGAGTCGCATAGATTCCCGTGGCGCGCTCCGAGTGCCACGAGTGGCCGGCGCGGCCGCGGCCCGCGGTTTGCTCTTCGGCAAGCACCACCGTACCTTCGGGCTCGCCGGCGTGGCCCAAGTCCAGCGCGACGCGATTTGTGGAATCCACTTTGAAGAAATGGTGAATGCGTTTTCCGAACAGGCTGCCTTTCAAGCGTTGGCGCAGCATGTCGGGTGTCAGAATGTCCGGCACTTTCTCAAGGAAGTATCCAGTATGCTGCTCGCCTTTTACGCGGACGCCCAGTTCGCGCAAGCGATTCACCCAACGCCAAACGGTCGATCGGGACACGCCGATTTCTCGCGCGATGCGGGCTCCGCTGACGACGATGGTGGCGTTTTCCGCGAGCAACGTCAGCAGCGTGGCGATCCGCCGATCGGTTGTTCCCGGAACGGTTTGCTGTGACTTGCGTTTGGCCATGAGAAGAGAAGCAGTGTAATCCTGATTGGCTCGAATCGCGAACCTGATGATCTTGGCTTTACCGGCCGCGCCAGTATCCTTGCTGGCGGCTTTGCCTGCAAGGCAAGAGCCGGCAGGATGCCGGCGCCAGCCGTCGAGATTCAGCTAAGGAAAACCGGGCCATTGCGCCGCTGCGATGTTCGACGCGGACATGGAGCGGAGGCGCAGCCGCGCCGCACCTTTAAGAGATCGGCAAGGTTGCCGCAGGCGTTTTGGAGTCTTATTCGGCGGTGACGATGTCTATCAGCAGGCTCAGGTCGGCGGCGGGCGCGGAATGGGTTAGCGCCCCTGACGACAGAAAATCGGCGCCGGTTTCGGCGTAGGCTCGAGCGTTATCGAGGGTGATTCCGCCGGAAATTTCGACCACGACGTCGGGCCGCAGGCTTCGCGCGAGTTTGACGCAACGAGCCGCGGTCTCTGGCGCCGTGTTGTCGAGGAGCACCGATTCGGCTCCGGCTTTTAACGCTTCGCGCAGTTCGCGCTCGTCGCGCACTTCGATCTGAATGGGCAGGGAAACATTTGCGGCCTTTCCGCGTGATGCAGCTATGGATTCGTATGCGGTCATCTCCAGCGGCCGCATCTGCGAGGAGGAATAGGCGTGTGCTTGATCGAGCGCCGGCTTTACGCCGCCCGCCACGGCGATGTGATTTTCTTTGAGTAAGATCGCATCGTGGAGGCCGATGCGGTGGTTCGTGCCTCCGCCCATCCGCACGGCATATTTCTCGAGCGCGCGCAGCCCTGGTGTGGTTTTTCTCGTGTCGCGAATTTTCGCGTTCGTTCCGGCGAGGTGCTCGACGAACTGATGCGTGAGGGTTGCAATGCCGCTCAAATGCCCCAAAAAGTTGAGCGCCGTGCGTTCGCCCGAGAGAATCGCGCGGGCCTGGCCATGAATGCGGGCCAGTTCCCGCCCTTTAGCAACGACGTCACCATCCTTCGCGAGCCGTTGGACCAGGACATCCGCATCCAGGACCCGAAAAACGCGCTCGCCGATCGGCAGACCCGCACAAACCAGCGGCGCCTTGGCGATGATCCGCGCATGGGCGACCGCAGCCACCGGAATCGTGGCCAGGCAGGTAACATCGCCGGAACCGACATCCTCGGCCAGGGCTCGCAGGATCAACTCATCGACTTCGGTGGAGTTCCAGTCCATGAAAAGGAGTCAAACGCGCGACGCGGCGCTATCGATCTGACTCAGCCGACTCCGCAGTTTTTGTAATTCCAGCTTTTGCTCCGCCAGCGTCGCTTCCATTCCCAGCACGATTTTCTCCGGAGCGCGGCTGCGGAAGTTCTGGTCGTCGAGCTGTCGCTCCTTCGATCCAATGGCCTTTCGCAGACCTTCGATTTCCCTGCGGAGCCGCACAACTTCACCTGCGATGTCCACAAGGTCGGTTACATACGCGACCCGCACGTCGAACTTGGACGTGGAGCGAATGGCGCCCCCCGTTGCCGCGAGACGATTCGAGGAGACGTTCAGCTCCGACAAACTGGCGAGTCGCTCGATGCCGTCGAGGTTTCGGCCGATCGTCGATCGGATGTATTCGTAAGAGCTATAAAACTCGGCCGAAATTTCCTTTTTCGGGTCGAGCTTCATTTCGGCGCGAATGTTTCGGAGTTCCGCGATGACTTCTTGGAGCAAGCCGAACTCGTTTACGCGGGACTGGTCGCCCGATTCTTTGTATTTGGCGGCGAAAGGCTCGAGGGCCACCGATTTGTCTTCCGGACGCTGGGGCAATTGGTGCCATAGCTCCTCGGTGATGAAGGGCATGAAGGGATGCAGGAGGCGCAGCGCGCCGTCAAAGGCGGCGAACAGGTTTCTCCAGGCGACGCACGCGCGCTCGCGGTCCGCGTTCAGCAGATCCGGCTTGATCCACTCGATGTACCAGTCGCAGAAATCGCCCCAGAAAAATTGGTAGATCACCTGGGCGGCTTCGTGGAAGCGATAGGCGGCCAGGGCGGTGTTCACGGTGTTGCGCGCCGCTGCGAGCTTCTCGAAGATCCATTCATCGACGAGCGGAATGCTACCTTTGAAGTCGTATGGCGCGTTCTCGCGAACGTCCGGCGCCGCCAGTTCCTCGAATGTCGCGCCACTGGCTTGCTCGAACTTGTCGAGATTCATGAACAGGAACCGCGAGGCATTCCATATCTTGTTGGCGAAATTGCGAGCGCTCGCGAGGCGATCGTCGGACAGGATGATGTCGGTGCCGGGCGCGGCCATGGATGCGAGGCAGAAACGCATCGCATCGGTTCCATATTGTTGATTCAGTTTGACTGGATCGAGTCCCGTGCCTTTGGACTTCGACATTTTCTCGCCGCTGGCGGTACGGACCAGCGAGTGCAGGTACACGGCACGGAAGGGAACTTCGCCGGTGAAATGGATTCCCAGCATGATCATGCGCGCGACCCAGAAAAACAGGATGTCGTAGCCGGTGATCAGCAGAGTGGTCGGATAATATTTCTGGAAGTCGGCGGTTTTTTTGGGCCAGCCTAGCGTGGAAAAGGGCCATAGTCCGGAGCTGAACCATGTGTCCAACACGTCGGGGTCTTGTGTTAGATGCTCGGAGCCGCACACGGCGCACTTCGCGGGAGCTTCGGTGGCAACCGTCAGATGATTATGTTCCTGGCAGTACCACGCCGGAATGCGGTGACCCCACCACAATTGGCGGGACAGCGTCCAATCGCGGATGTTGCGCATCCAGTTGAAATATTCTTCGCGACGGTTGTCGGGGACGATCTGGATGTCGCCGCGCTCCACGGCGGCGATGGCAGGCTCCGCCAACGGCTTCATCTTGCAGAACCATTGGGTGGAAGCGCGCGGCTCCACAACGGTCCGGCTGCGTTCGCAGATTCCGATCGCGTGGGTGTGGTCGCCAACTTTCTCGAGCAAGCCGAGCGCCTTCAAATCCTCAACGACTTGTTTTCGCGCCGCGAAACGTTCCATTCCTGCATAGGAGCCGGCGGCAGCACTCATGTGGCCGTCGTCGGTCATCACATCGATTTCGGCCAGATGGTGCCGGCGTCCGACCTCGAAGTCGTTCGGATCGTGCGCGGGTGTGATTTTTACGGCGCCGGTGCCGAACTCGCGGTCCACCATTTCGTCGGCGATGATGGGAATTTCGCGATTCACAAGTGGCACGATGGCGCTTGTCCCGACCAATTTCTTGTAGCGCTCATCCTCGGGATGCACCGCGATGGCGGTGTCGCCGAGCATGGTTTCCGGACGCGTGGTAGCCACGATCAAATATTCCTTGCGCCCGGCGACCGGGTAGCGGATGTGCCAGAGGTGCCCGGCGCGTTCTTCGTGGAACACTTCGAGGTCGCTCAGAACGGTCAAGCAGACGGGACACCAGTTGGTCATGCGTTTGTCGCGGTAGATCAGCCCCTCGTCGTACAAGCGCACGAAGACTTCGCGGACCACGCGTGACAATTCCGGCGACAAAGTGAATTTCTCGCGGGACCAGTCGCAGCTTTCGCCGATGTCGCGCATCTGGCGCTGAATGGTGCCGCCGCTCTGTTCCTTCCATTTCCAAACGCGGCGCACGAATTCTTCACGGCCGAGATCGCGGTAATCGATGCCTTGTTCGGCAAGCTGGCGCACCACGACGCGCTGTGTGGAAATGCCGGCGTGGTCGGTGCCCGGCAGATACAAAGTGTTGTAGCCACGCATGCGGTGCCAGCGAGTCAGGATGTCGATCTCGG
>Ga0181522_10000654_pt1 | contig 24308 bp, 22 predicted proteins | sample PEATcosm2014_Bin_27_FD_121103 | JGI IMG/M metagenome (GOLD analysis project Ga0181522, IMG submission 121103) | Peatland microbial communities from MTU Mesocosm Facility, Houghton, MI, USA - PEATcosm2014_Bin05_10_metaG | ecosystem: Environmental > Terrestrial > Soil > Wetlands > Peat | place...
AAGTCGCGCAGCAAGACATGAAAAGCGTCAACGGCGCCGGCGGACGTCGGCGGCGTCTGAATCGATTGCAAGGTTATCGCCCCTTTTGTTCGTTCATTCTAAGCGGGCAGCAATGTGCTCTGCTGCCACCGTAACAACATGGGTTCTTCGCCCGCCCCCCGGATGACACCCGGACGAGCTGAAACAACTTGGGCGGCGATCGAGGGATCAGTCTAACTGCCGTTTCTTTTAAACTTCTTCCGCAACCCTTGCCAGCACTCGAAGTATTGATGATCAAGCTCGGAACTCTCCAGCGCAAATTTCGTTGGCTGGCAGACGAAGCGAGTCTCGAACATGAACGCCAGAGTGTCGCCCAAATAAACCGGCGTCAGTTCCGCCTTGCTTGCCTTCTCGAAGGTCTCGGAGTCGGGGCCATGCCCTGCCATGCAATTGTGCAGGCTGGCGCCGCCGGGCACAAACCCTTCCGCCTTCGCGTCATATTCACCGCGAATCAGTCCCATGAACTCGTTCATAAAATTGCGATGAAACCACGGCGGGCGAAACGTATGCTCTGAAACCAGCCATCGCGGCGGAAAAATTACGAAGTCAACATTGGCAGTTCCGGGAATCTCGGAAGGCGAAGTAAGCACCGTGTAGATCGACGGATCCGGATGATCGAAGCTCACCGTGTTGATGCAATTGAAATTCGCCAGATCATACTTGTAAGGTACGTAATTTCCGTGCCAGGCGACCACGTTCAGCGGCGAATGATCGATCGCGGCCGCCCAAAGCCGGCCTTGAAACTTTGTGACGATGCGGAAATCTCCTTCTCGATCTTCAAAAGCCGCCACGGGCGCAAGAAAATCGCGTGGATTAGCCAATCCGTTCGCCCCAATCGGCCCGAGATCCGGCAGGCGGAGCAGTGCGCCGTAGTTCTCGCAAACGTAACCGCGCGCCTCTTTCCCGACGAGCTCCACGCGGAAACGGATTCCGCGCTGAATCACCGCGATCTCTCCCGGGCCCACGTCGAGAAGGCCCATCTCGGTACGCAGCAGCAAACGGCCGAATTGCGGCACGATCAACATCTCGCCATCGGCGTTGTAGAAAAAACGGTCGGACATCGAGCTGTTGGCGACGTAAATGTGAATTCCGACGCCGGACTGGGTATGGGCATTGCCATTGCCTGCCATGGTGATCAGGCCGTCGACGAAGTCGGTGGGCCGCGACGACGCCGGAATCGGAATTGGCATCCAGCGCAACTGGTTCGGAGGTGTTGGCACTTCGTCAAACGGCGCGCTGCGCAGGCTTCCCTGCTCCATCGGCTCGAAAGGTTTGTGCGCCACCGACGGACGCATTCGATAGAGCCACGTCCGCCGATTGACACCGCGTGGCGCTGTAAATGAAGTGCCGCTCATTTGCTCCGTGTATAGCCCATGCGCAACTTTTTGCGGAGAATTCTGCCCGTGCGGTAAAACGCCTTCCACTGCCTCGCTGACAAACTCGTTGCCGAATCCAGACTGGTAGCGCAACTCGGCCTTCCCTCGCCCATTTGTCCTCGGGTTCGCAGTTCTGGCGGTAGCGGTTTTGGCGTGAGCCATCAGAGATTCCCTCGTCGCGCCTGCTCCATCTCAATCGACTCAAACAGCGCCTTGAAATTCCCTTTTCCAAATCCGCGGCTGCCCTTGCGCTGTATCACCTCGAAAAATACCGTCGGACGATCTTCAACGGGCTTGGAGAAAATCTGCAGAAGGTAGCCTTCTTCGTCGCGGTCCACAAGGACACCGAGCGAACGCAACTCGCTGATCGGTTCTTCGACCGGCCCCACCCGCGCCGGCAGGGCGTCGTAGTAGGAGTTCGGAACTCGAAGAAAATCCACTCCGTTGCGCTGCAGTTTCCGGACGGTGTACAAAACGTCTTTGCACTGCAGCGCCAGATGCTGCGCTCCCGGTCCACCGTAGGCTTCGATGTATTCCTGTATCTGGCTTTTGTTGCGCGCTGTCGCCGGCTCATTGATGGGAAATTTAACGGAATGTGAATCGTCTGACATTACGATGCTCATCAACGCGCTGTACTCGGTCGAAATGTCCTTGTCGTCAAACGTGATGTAGCGATGGAAGCCAAACACTCGCGTGTAGTAATCGGCCCAGTACTGCATTTTGCCGAGCTCGACATTGCCGACAATGTGGTCGATGCGAAGAATGCCGCAGTCGTCTGCGGCGATCGGAGCCGCCGTGTAGCCGGGCAAGAACGGTCCCTGGTAATCTTTGTACGAAATCAGCGAGTGGATCGTGTCCCCATAGGTATGGACCGCGGCCCGGCGGACGGTGCCGTGCTCATCACGCAAGTCCTGCGGTTCTTCGGCTGGCTCGGCTCCTCGTCGCACCGCCTCGGCGAATGCCTCGTCAGCATCAGCCACTTCCAGGGCGATATCGCGCACGCCATCGCCATGCTTTCGTATGTGCTCCGCGGCTATGTCATCCGAAGTCATGGGCGTAGTCAAAACGAAGTTTGCCTTGCCCTGGCTCAGCGCATAAGAAGTTCGCTGACGCTGTCCGGTTTCAAGTCCGCTGTAGGCAACCTGCGAAAAGCCAAATCCCTTGCGATAGAAATACGCCGCCTGTCGGGCGTTGCCGACCCAGAATTCCACATGGTGAATGCGCTTGAGCTTGAGTGGGTTCTCCATCCGCGTCTCCGGTTTCATCTTCGCACATTTTGCCCCGGACACGTTCCCTCTGTATTGTCAGATTTCACGCGTCCGATCGCTCTCACCGCAGTTCCAGAGAAACCAATTCCCCTTCATGATTCCCCAGCGCTCGATAGTTTATCGACACCAGCCGATCCCTCCACTGGCAGGAAAACTGATCTTCGCCAACCACCACCAGCGACTTGTAATCGGACGCATGCATCTTATAAGTCGTCATCCCGCTCAGGATTGTAACGGTTGCCTCGGGGGCCTTTGAGCAGTCACTGCTCACGATCTTGCCTTTTAGAAATTGTACCGGGCCGAGAGTACCGGGCTTGACGGGCGCGGGCTTTGGCGCAGCATCGGCATCGGTATCATCATCTTTCGTCGAATTTGCAGTCGGCGCCGGCGCATTGGTTGCCGCCGCCGGGGTGCTCGCCGCACCCGCCGGCGCCTCGGTTTCCCCAGGTCGTTGCGGCCGTACTCCATACCTTTGCAGTGTGTCGAGATCGTCCAACTGCTGCTTTGCGGCGACCGCCGCCGCGTGGTCTGATCCCGACTTGAGCCGTGTAAACACCTCTCGCGCCAGATCCCACTTCTTTCCCGCAACATAAATCTGACCCAAGTTGAACTGATATTCCGGATTCCGCGGAGCCAAAGCAATCGCCACCCGCTGCGCCTCCAGCGCCGAGTTCACTCCGCCGCCCTCCACGCGCGCCACGCCAAGCATGTTATAAGCGTCGGCTAACTCGGGGTACCAATCGGTTATTGCCCGCAGATCCTGCATCATATTCGCGAGACCTTTCATTTCCTGACGCGCCGCTTGCGCCTGCCGGTATTTCAGCACGGAGCGGTAATACCAAATCCAGGGGTCACGCGGATTCAATTCCGCGGCTTTCTCCAGCTCGTCAGCGGCCGCGTCGAACTTCTTCTGCCGCACAGCTTCCCAGGCGAGAGCGCGACGCGCTGCCTCGTTATCATTCGGATCCGCCGCGAGCTGCTGCAAATCGTGCAACGCCTGGTCGCGGCGTTCCGGAATGCGTGACGTCACGTCACCAATTGCGGCGCGCGCGATCTCCTCTTTAACCGGCGTAACCGTCAGCCCAAGATCGTCGATATCAAACGGAACCGCGGTACGATCCGGCTGCTGATTGTCCGCCGGGTCTCCCGTCGGCTTCTTAGACTGATCAAGCGCAATGCCCAAGCCGCTCAGCGAATTGAAATATGTCTTTACCGCGTCTTCCATCTGTGCCGGCGACATATCAAATGCCTGGACCATGGCTTTATCCACCGGCATTTTTTGATTCAGAACGAGATCGAAGTAAGTTCCCGCTTCCGGGAGCTTGTTCTTATTAATCAGATAGTGGACGACCATCCAGGACTGCGCATAGTAAAGAGTATTATGTGTACCCTCGCGAACTCCTGAACCATCATGCTTCATGGTGAACAGGTCCACCATCGACATCCATACCGGCGAACTTAGTAACTGAGTCAGCGACTGGCGCACGTTGGGATCGCGCTGCATGTTATCGAAGATATCCTCGTGCCACTCCGGCGCCAGCTCAGGATCGCCACCAAGCTCCACTTGCTTTCCGATATAGATCGAACCAAAGTACTCCGCCAGCCCTTCGTCGAACCACCCCTCTGTCGGAGGATAGTTGTAATTCAAAAAATAATGCGCCAGCGAATGCGCGATGGCGCGCCACGGATCAGTCTCAAATAAATTCAGAACGATATAAACCCGATCCGACCCGGGTACGTAGAACCCGCCCGCCATGCTCTGTTTCGAGGGAGCCACCGACCGATACTGCTTGTCGCTTTTGAGAGCTACGATGGTGATCGGCACCGACATTTTCAATTTGTCCTTCAGCAGCAGTTGCCCAAATACAGTCCGCATCTGCTCCATCCGCAAAGCGACCTCCCGCCCGCGCTTGTCGCCTGCGTCTGTGAGCACAGAAAAATGGGTTGAATGCACCTCGATCCATTTGGGTTCATCTTTAGCCGAACCGAAGAGCGGCGTTGGTGCGATGAGATGCAGCGCTACGATGCTTGGCACAAGGGACATCGCCATAGCGATGCGGGCGGCGAATTTGGCGCTCGCGCTGCACCGGGGTATTTTCATGACCGACCTGAAGGCTTCTGGAAAATGCTAGCACGCCTTCGCTCTGGAGGGATGCGAGCGAAAGCATACGAAGCCTTTCCGGGTGTACGCGCGCGCGTTTGGGACACGCGCGTACCCCCGGGAGGAAACTGCATCGACACTTTATACTCTCGGACGATCTTCTCTGCGATCAGCTCTCAGGCGATTTGCTTGCTCTCTTCACCCGGAAGATCTTCGCGATCGATCTCCTCGCCCCGAGTGCCGCGTTGCGCCGTCACTTCGGGCTCCTCTGCCTCATTGTCTGGGCGCGGTAGCAGATCGTCGGGCCGCCCATACTCGCTATGGGCCTGCACCGGACGCTCCGGACGATCGGCCGCATGCTCCACGCCTTTCATTTCACAATGCCCGCCTCCAGAGCCTGATCGCTGTCGGCAAGCTCCTCAACGCTCTCGTCGGCGACATCGGCAATCGCTGAGAGGCTTTCGGTCTCTCCGGATTGTCCTGCACTATCCGGTCCAACCTGACCTGGATCACCACCCAGTTCATCGAACTGGGCCTGCTCATCGCCACGTGGTCGCTTCACCATTGGATCCTCCCACTGTTCGACTCCCTGGATGCCAGTCTGCGAATTGATGTCTCAATCGAATTTTGCATTGGTTGAGCTACAGAAACCGTGTCTCCGGGGCAGCTCCGGACAGCCGCTCGTTGGCTCGTTGGGCTTCTGGAAGCTCCCTTCCAGCTTGGCCCAATCGAGCGCCGCACGATACACTTTCGTCCGTGAATCCGGTTCCCTCTTCCCGTTTGCCCTGGATCGACTGGATGCGTGGCCTGGCCTGTATTCTCATGTTCCAGACCCACTGTTATGACGCCTGGCTGGGCGGGGCAGCCCGCGACACCACTTTTTTGAAAGCGTCGCAGCTGCTCGGCACTCTGCCCGCTCCGCTTTTTCTTTTTCTGGCCGGAATTTCCTTTGCCCTCGTCATCGACAAGCTCATTCGCAGGAACCTGAGTTCAGGCGAAATCACTAAAGCCATGGTCCGCCGGGGCGCCGAAATCTTTGCCCTCGGACTCGTTTTCCGTCTGCAAGAATTTCTCATCGCCTGGGGATGGGCGCCGTGGTCTGACTTACTGCGCGTCGACATCTTGAACATCATTGGCCTCTCGATGATATGGATGGCGCTGGTTTGCGGGATTGCCCTGAAAACCTGCGGAAGAATGCGCGATTCGTATCTGTGCATTCCTACCCCGGCTCCAGAGCAGCGTGCGTCCGGGGTATCGCACATCGCCGAGACGCCAGCCGGCTTTGGCCGTTGCCGCGCAGTGTTGGTCGCCGCGAGCATCGCGACTGCGTCGCTGATCGCCCTGCTCACTCCCCCCTTCTACACCACCTGGCGGCCCAACCGGCTTCCTTGGCCGTTAGAGTCCTACATCAACGGATGCCACAATCTTGGAGCGCCTCAGCCATGGGTCTTTCCGCTTTTTCCCTGGGCCGCCTTCGCATTCGCTGGATTGGCCACTGGTTTTGTTCTCTTCAGTGACCAGGCCCGCATCCGCTCTGCCCAGTTTCTGGCCGCGTTCGCAGCCCTCGGAGCTGTAGCAATCGTCGCAGCACGGCAACTGGACCACTCCCATTTTCACCTTTACTCCAGCTATGACTACTGGCACACGAGCCCTAACTTCCTGATGATGCGGATCGGCTTATTGTTGGTGATTTCATTTCTGACATATGCCTGGTGCCGATGGGGGCTCGGAACTCGAGGCTTCAGTCCGCTGATTCAACTGGGGCAAACCTCGTTACTCGTCTACTGGGTCCACATAGAATTCGTCTACGGGCGATTCTCTTTGCTGCCGAAGCGTGCGGAATCCATAGCCACCGCCTCGCGAGGCTTCCTCGAGATCTTTCTGTTCATGCTGATTCTTTCCCTGCTTCGCACAAGAATTGACTGGAAAAGACTTGATTGGAAGAAGCTCGGCTGGAAGAAAATAAGTCCAGTCCAGCCCGCGTAGTTTCGTCTACGAGGAAAGAGCCAAGAGTCGTATCGAACGCCGCGCCTATTGCAGGCCCAAGGTCATCTCGCCGTGCTTGTTGAAGGTTATATGGAGCACGTTTTCTTGTCCGGTAGCGAAATCCCCGGAAACGGTGGCGGAGTGGTCATAAGCAGGGGAAACGGCAGTAACCTCCACCTTGAGTCCATGTTTCCCGGGCGATATTTGCATGGCATGGAATTCATGCCCTTGAACATGATGGAATACGCCAAGACGTTTTTTGTCCGTTCCTTCCAACGTATGGGTGTAGGTCAAGCTGTCGTCCACCCAGATCGTGAGATGTGCTTCTGCAAATTTGTGATCGATCTCGATTTCGAGCGTGGCGGGTGCGGCAGGAGGAGAAACTTCCCGTGACACAATCGGAACGAGTGTCGGCATCGGCGCGCGGGCGACTTTCGCGGAAGCTACAGAAGCGCGCTGCAGTGGAGGGCTTGCCTTCGGCAACTCTCTGGTTACGGCCTTCGCCCCATGCTTGACTGACGCTGGCGCACTCGCCTTGGGTTTAGGTGGCACTGCGGCCGTTGCCTGCAGCGCGTCATCTGCTTTGACCGGAGCGACCTGTTCAACGTGAGGCGCGGGTGCCGCGACCCCGGACCGCACTTCGCGGGATCCGAACGAGATGACCCAGAGGCCCAGGATAAAAAGACCGGCCAAGAGCAGAACGGCGACAACAGATCGATTGCGGATTTTTTCGATTGGGTTATGGGCTGCCTTGAACGCCGCAGTGTGAACGAATGCAACCGGCTGCGGTTTGGCCGAGATCTGTTTTGCAGGATTCGGTTGTGCCGCAGGAAGGGAAGCCTGAAACGGAACCTTTTGGGTGGTGCCGAGGTTTACCGGCCGGCCTTTCTTGCTCGCTTCTGCGCCAGTCATCGGAGCAAGATGCTCATGGTTGTCGGAGGGCCTTTGTGTCTCGCGCAGACGCCGTATGTCGTGCACGAGTTCCGAGCCTCTCTGGTAACGTTCAGCAGGATCCTTCGCCATCGCTCGAGTGATGATGGCATCGAGTCCCTCGGGGAGTTCTGTGTCAAGAAGAGTCGCCGGTATCGGCTCTCGATTGACCACTTTGAACGAAACCGTCAGGGCACTGTTCCCTTGAAACGGCCGGTAACCCGTCAACACCGTGTACAGGATTACACCGACAGAAAACAGGTCCGAGCGGCCATCCACCGGGTCGCCATTGAGTTGTTCGGGCGACATATACGCAGGCGTGCCCAAGGCGCGTCCCGCCAAGGTTTGGTTCGAGAGGTTCAGTTTGGCGACTCCAAAGTCGGCAATTTTGGCATGGCCGTCTTCGGTCATCAGGATGTTCGCTGGCTTCAGATCGCGATGAACCACGCCTTGCCCGTGAGCGCATTCGAGCGCCTCCGCCAGTTCGAGCGCGAGCTGCAGCGCTTTATCGACCGGCAGCTTGCGGTCCCCGCGCGACAACCCTTTCTCAAGGGTTTCGCCGCCAACAAATTCCATGACGATGTAAGGAGCGCGTGTCTCAGGCTCCTCGCCGACATCGAAGACGGTTACGATTCCGGGATGCAACAGGCGGCCCGCTGCTTCCGCCTCGCGAACGAAGCGTTCGCGATATTCCTGTTCCTCTGTCGGCTCCTGGCCTGCCAGTGAGATGGTTTTGACCGCCACGGTGCGGTTGATCTTGGGATCGTGCGCCTTATACACAACGCCCATGGCTCCGCGTCCCAATTCGCTCAGGATTTCGTATCGGCCAAAGCGTTTGCGCTCGGGGTCGCCCATAGTATCGTCTAGGAATGTCTTCTAAGAGACATGCTGTGAAACACTTACCGTTGCACTAACGATCGTCAGCCGGCCGCTCCTACCGTTTTCTTGTCTGACGCGGTTGTAACCAGCACGCCGATAACGTTTTCGTTCAACAACTCGAGTATTTTCTTCGCCTGCTGCGCGCTAATTCCATTCAGAAGTTCGAAGCCGATCTGAACCCCCTTGAGTGCCGGAATTATGTCGTGATGGGGACGAACTTCGATCAAGGTCGACCCACCCTCCTGCTCGATGCCGAAGCCAACGCCCGCTCTTTCGGTCTTTGTCGCCATGGATTGCCCCTCTCGACCAAACTGATTTGCACACCCGCGCCCTGGCGGCCGCGAGTAAGCGGATTGTTTGTATCCGTATTGTCCACTCGAAGGGCAGAACCACCAAGTTACCATCGTGTTCGGACCCGGGACCGGATAGAGCTGTAAGGAGCAGGTCTTGGACATGGGCTCAATTGGAGGGTTTGGGATTTGGGATCAAGAAGGGAGATGTCCCGACCTGATCCAGTTGGGCGTCGATTTTGCTCTCACTGGCCGGGTTTGGCCGACAACTCCAGAATCGCATTCGCGATAAGGTTCAGTCCCGTTCCCCAATGCTGCCGGGCGCTGTCACCGTCATTCCCGTAGCCATACACATACAGCGTAAAGTAATAGCCCTCGCGCACGATTTCCTTTTCCTCGGAATAGCACCGACGCAGGCAGACTTCGAGAGCAGTTGGTACCTCCGGCACGCGCCGAAGCAAGTTGACCAGCTCTCGCGCAAACTCTGCATGAAGGGAAAACGACAAACGCGCATCCATGGCGGAAAAAACTATGTCCAGGTAGCTCGCAAACTTGTGCGGAGCCTCATAATGTTCTTCCTCGGCGTTCAATTCGGTTGTCGCCCAGGCGTCGCACTTTGCCGTTTCCACGATGCTGCGCGGTGAATTGATCGTCTGAAGGGCTTTCCCCAGCTCGGGAAACGTTTCCGCCTCCGGGATCTGCCCCAGCAAATCCGGACGCCGTTTCAGATCGACGTAGGCCAGCTTGCCGGATGGATCTTTCCATGGAAGATCGAGCACCGCATCTTCGCGGCCCAACTCGATCGAGAAATCGGCATCCATCAGAATCTTGTGGCCTAGAACCGGCGCAGGAAATTCACAATCCCGTGCTCCGCCCAGAAACCGTCGTCACAACGGCCCTCGTTCGAGTCAGTTTGTCCACCGCCGAGTTTGGAGGATGTTGCCACAGTCGGACCAACAAATGCGCAGTGGCCGCCATCAGCGGTCTCAATGAAGGTAATGTTCGCATTCGATGCGATCTTGCGCCGAGTCTCCGGAGTGATGCGTATAAAGGGGTCATTTGCGGCGTACAAGATCAGCGTCGGCACCGCAATCCGTTCAATTCCGTGCGCTGCCGAAGCCCGGTCATAGTAATCGTCGACGCCCCTGAAGCCGCAATAATAAGCGGTTACTTTGTCATCAAACTCGCGGAGACTTCGGATGCCACGCAATCGGCTTACGTCGAAATGTCCGGGAAAGAGGCGGGACTTCTGCAGCATCCGGCGATGAAGCGCCCACAAAAAATATTTCTCGTAGATGCGATTCGCGGGTTCGTGCAGGGCGTCGGCAGAGGTCGCCAGATCGATTGCTGGACAACATGCCGCGACGGCTCGAAACTGCTGTGGGCCCTCGGATCCCCACTCCCCCGCCAACTTCAGCACAATATTTCCGCCCATCGAAAAACCAACCAGCGCCAGTCGCGATACCCTGTCGCGCGCCATGAGATCGCGAGCCACGGCTGCGACGTCATTCGATAAGCCCGAATGGTACAGCACGGGGGCCAGCGCATCGGTTCCGCCACAACTGCGCTGGTTGTAACGGATCACATTCATTCCCGCTGCCAACGACTTCTCTGTAATACCGAGCATGTATTGCGACTCGCTCGACCCTTCAAGTCCATGCACAACGATTACGGTCAGCGCGTTCGCTCGATCTTTCTGCCAATGACAGTGACAAAGCACCTGGACGCCGGGCTCGACTTCGATGAAACGCTCTTCCGGAGCGGACACCTTGAAGCGTCTGTTGATAAGAAAGCTGGCGAGCGTTTGCACGTGCCCGCCGCGCAACCAGCGTCGAGGTATGAAAGCGGGCGTCTGTTCTTCAGTTTGCGAATCTTTAGTTTGCGAAGTAGCCACACTTTGATTTTAAATAGAGGACAGCACTTTTCTTCTGCGGGGTTTTCTTCATGCCGATCTTCGAGTACGTCTGCAAGGAATGCCGGAACGGGTTTGAGGCTCTGATCTTCGGTAAACAAAGGGCCGAGTGCCCAAAATGCCACAGCAAGAATCTGGAACCGCAACTCTCGGTCTTCGCGGTGTCGGCAAAAGGCGGATCGAATCGTGACTCGTCATTCTCGCCGGAGTCGGCGGGAGCCTGTGGCTCGTGCGGCGATCCTCGCGGTCCAGGCGCTTGCTCCTTGAACGATCTCGACTAAGTCCTTTGTTTGCGCTCGAGGTGTTTCAGGTGGAACTCTCAACGCGCTCCCATTCGCGTTGTGCTATTAGCCGCGGTCTGCATTCTCGCTTTCTATTCTCCACCTCAAATTGCCACGTAACTTCGGGAACTCGGCGCGGGTAACTGATGTGACGTTTCGCTTTCCGATTTTTCTGGTTATGATCCGCTTGAATCTCACAACCGCCCGGGGGCGAAAATGGATCGGCGAAAAGAGCGCAGACTGGATCTGGAATTGCCGGTGCGGATCTGGGGGATAGACCGCATGGCGCGGCCTTTCGCCGAACTGGTTCGCGTGCGGAACCTCAGCAATCGCGGGGCGGTTCTGATCGGCATACGGGCAAAAGTACAGGAAGGCGACTTGCTCGATGTGCAAAACGGAGCATCACGAACACAGTTTCGCATCGTGTGGATGACCTCCACGGGCGAACTGGGTATCGAGGCTCTCTTGTTCGAGCCGCCGATCTTGGGCGTCGGACTGCCTGACAATTTTGAGATGGTGGGGAGCGGATAGGCCAAGCCGAACAGCACTCATCGGCCCGCTAACGTGGTTTCACGTGACCGCTTCCCACTTTTGTTTCGTCAACAAGAAACCTGGCAAATACCTCGTTGGACAGGAGACGGCCGCGAGCTGTCAGCCAAACGGTTGCCCCGCGTTGTTCCAACAGGCCGTCGCGCAGGCACTCGTCGATTGCGGATTGCCAGCCGTCAGCGTCGACTCGGCGAGATCCCGGTTCGCACGAATGGCTTCCTCCAAAAACACAGTCGAGGTCGACGCCACGATTTAAGCGTAGACCAAGAAAAAACTGTTCCTCGATAGCTGCCTGCGCCGAAACTGGCGTGACGGAGTGAGGCGCATGATTCAGGAAGGCATCGAGGCTGTCTGGGGTAGCAAAGCGAATGGCCCGATATGGCTCGGTATCAGGCTCCATAAGCTCGGCGTGTCCTGCGTCCGTTTTCAGCATCGAGTGGGCATCGACACCGAAACCGATGTAGGGCTCGCGGGTCCAATATTTCAGATTGTGACGGGACTCGCTATTTCGCGCAGGCGTGGTGACGCGGGCGAAGTTCGAAATTTCATATTGCTCTACGCCGGCAGATGCCAGCATCTCGCAAGCCTGCTGGTAGAAATCCGCGGTCGAGTCCTCACTGGGAACAAAGTGAGCGTGGTAGCGAGCGCCTCCGGCGATCAGTTCCCTGCCGAGGCGCGAGTCCTCATCGACTTCGAGCATGTAAACGCTGGCGTGAGGAACGCCCGTGGCAATCGTCTCCGCCACGGAAAAAGTCCAGCTATCGGCCGTCTGATGTGGCAATCCGGCAATCAGATCGATGTTTATGTTGGCGAGACCAGCCCCCCGCAGTAGGTTGATTTCATCGAGAACGGTTGACCGTTTGTGGAGCCGTCCTACGGATCGTGCCTCTTGATCGACAAACGACTGCACGCCGAGGCTCACCCGGTTCACTCCGCGCTGCAGCAAGGTTTCAATGAGAGCAGGAGTCAGCGTCCCGGGGGCGCATTCGACGGTGATCTCGGCATCCGGCGTAATCGCAAACTGCTCGCGCACAGCAGCGAAGATGCGCAGCAATTGCGACGCGTCGAGGATCGACGGAGTTCCGCCGCCTACATAAATGGAATCGGCAGTTTCATCGAGCGAACATCCCAGTTGCGACGCCAACTGGCGTGCGTAGCCAATATCCTCTGTCACACGGCTTACATAGTTTTCATAGGCCGATCTGGAGAACACGTCGGAAGCGAAGTTGCAGTAGCTGCATTTGGTACGGCAAAAAGGAACCGAGATGTAGAGGCCCACGGACATGCTGTTTATTCTATGGGACCTGCCTGCCCGCGCGGCGCCCGACCGGTCGCTTAGAATAGAGGCCAGGAACTGCTGCGCGAAAATCATAACGAGGATTGCGACGAGATAACTTATGAGCGATGGGAAGGTAGAGCAACCGAATCTCTTATGCGAGGATTGTGGTCAGACGTTTTCTGAGTTCCTGCAGGAAATGGCCGACAAGAATGCCAGGGTTGCCACATGCCCGAACTGCGGCAAGATTCACGGATTTAGTCGCCCGCAGGAGAATAAACCGGTCGCGGGCGGCAAGACTACCTGAGCAAAGCCTGTTGGCGACAATCGTGAGTCTGCGGCTGTTACTTCCAACTCATGGACCTCGGATGCGAGCCAGTTGGCGCTCGATGCCTTGATCGGTAGTATTCGGAATGAAAAAGATGAGGAGCGTCGGATGAGTATTTTCACGGTTCTCACTCTACGGTTCTCACTCCGATGATGCTCGCCGATTTTGTCTTCCGCGCCTTGGTCCCCGCCGAACGACTTCTCTGACCCGTATGTGAGCAGCCGAAACTTGTGGTCGCGGGCGCGGGCAGTCCCAAGCCGCAGCCGGCATACTTCGTTTCCGCGGCCGGGTTCGATCCGGGATACTTGCCATCAGCTCGCTTTTTGCCTTGAGTTCACTTTGTCGCTATCACAGCGTCAAACGCCGGGAGAAGATGGCCCGGAGGGGGGCGACGAGCAGTGGACCTCTATCCTGGGGCGCACTTCCTGAGTTTCTGTTCGTATGCCCCGCGCGCGTCTCCAGACCGGTGAGTGCCGCGTTTGCCAGAGGTTTTCTATCCTGCGCATCGGTTCCGCCATCTCCGGCATCTCTGGGGGTAGTGTTGTTGGGGTGATCTTTAATAAGGTAATCTTTACTTTTAAGTAATCCGGAATTTTGCTCGCCACCAATGGCTTCCAATCAGGAAGAAGAGATATTAGGGAAAGCGTACGACGGCCGGTTGATGCGACGGCTGCTCACGTATCTGCGTCCCTACAAGTGGCACGTCGTGGTGGCGCTTGCGGCGATCGTCCTGAAGTCCGGCTTGGATGTTCTCGGCCCCTATCTCACCAAAATCGCCGTCGACAAATACCTGGCGAAATCGGCGAATTCGCACTCCTGGATCGGCGATCGCCTGAGCAGCGCTCCGCTCACCGGCATCGCGCAGATAGGGGGGCTTTACGTCGGGATTCTCATCCTCACCTTCTCTCTCGAATTCGTTCAAACTTATCTCATGCAGTGGACGGGGCAGAAGGTAATGTTCGATCTCCGGCGGCAAATTTTTCGGCATCTGCAATTCATGCACGTCGCTTTTTTTGACAAGCACCCCGTTGGCCGGCTGGTGACACGCGTGACCACCGATGTCGATGCGCTGAATGAAATGTTTACCGCCGGCGTGGTCTCCATCTTTGAGGATGTATTCGTGCTTGCCGGCATTCTTGCCATCATGATGGAGATGAACTGGAAGCTGGCACTGATCACCTTTGCCGTGCTTCCGCTGATCGTGTACTCGACCATGATTTTTCGCGATAAGGTGCGCGACTCCTACCGGCGGATTCGAACCGCTATAGCGCGGATCAACGCGTACCTGCAGGAATCGGTTTCGGGCATGCTGGTGCTCCAGCTTTTTAATCGCGAGGAGCGTGCATTCAATAAATTTTCGGACATCAACGCCTCGCACATGGAAGCGTTCAAAGACGCCATCATGGCGTACTCCGTGTACTACCCGGTGGTCGAAATATTGTCGTCGATCGCGGTCGCGAGCATCGTGTGGTTCGGCGGAAACGAAATTCTCCCGCCCATGAGCGTATCCAGCCTGGCCATCGGGTTTTCCAAAAAGAGCCTTTTCACCTTTCACATTGTGCAGAATACGATGACGCTTGGCGTGCTGGTGGCGTTCATGCAGTACGCGCAGCGATTCTTCCGTCCGATCCAGGATTTGAGCGAGAAATACAACATTCTGCAATCGGCGATGGCGGCCGGCGAGCGCGTGTTCCGGCTGCTCGACACGAAGATTGAGGTGACTTCCCCCACGATTGCGAAACGTCCCGACGGAAGGGGCCGGATCGAATTCGATCACGTGTGGTTCGCGTACAACGCACCAGGACAATCCGGTGAGTTGCCGGGGCTGCGCCCCGCCGCAACCGGGCAGAGCCCGGTCGGGAAGGAATCCGTCAGCCAACAAAAAAGCGAGCCGGATTGGGTTTTGCGCGATGTCAATTTTGTGATTGAACCCGGCGAGACCATCGCCGTAGTCGGGCATACGGGGGCGGGAAAGACTACGCTGATCTCGCTCTTGATGCGCTTCTACGACGTGCAACGGGGTGCGATTCGAATCGACGGCGTCGATATCAAAGAGATGAATCTCGACGATCTCCGCTGTCGCTTCGGAGTGGTATTGCAGGATCCCTTTCTGTTTAGCGGCACAGTCGCGGGAAATATCCGGTTGGGGACGGCACGCATTCAGGACGCGGATGTGGAACAGGCAGCAGAGGACGTCAATCTCGCCGACTTTATTCGAACTTTGCCGGCAGGCTTCAAGGAGGAAGTGCGCGAACGTGGCTCGACGCTCTCGACGGGACAGAAACAATTGATCTCCTTCGCTCGGGCGCTGGCGCACAGTCCCAAGATTCTGATTCTCGATGAGGCAACTTCGAGCGTGGATACGGAAACGGAATTTCGCGTGCGCGACGCGCTCAGCCGCATGGTAGAAGGGCGCACGGCGCTGATCATTGCGCACCGGTTGTCGACCGTCCAGCGCGCCGACAAGATCATGGTCATGCACAAAGGGCAGGTTCGCGAGATGGGATCGCACCAGCAACTGCTGTCCCAGCGCGGGATTTACTACAAGCTTTACCAATTGCAATACAAAGATCAGGAGATGCCGGCAGTGCAGGGAGCGCCCAACGCTACCGTTGGGGCGGACGACTAGGTCACTGAGAGGTATCTGGCTAAAAGGTCTTACAAAATTCCTCCCCGGAAGCTTCCTCACTTTGCCATTCAGTTCCGGTGCGAAGAGGGTGGAGAAAATTTCCGAATCGCGTTCACGGTCACGCCGTCGTCAGAAATGCCGGTGGAGATATTACGTGCTATCGACCGCCGCGCGAAACGCTGTCAAGGATGACCCGCACAGGGTTTTGGTACAATCCGCACCGTGATGAGCCGGTTAAAGATCTCGGCCATTTCCTACCTGAATACGGCACCTCTCCTGTGGGATTTTGTCGACCGCGAGGCAGCCGGAAGCGTTGACCGAGTTCCAGACTTTGACATTTCCTACACCGTTCCTTCGGCTTGCGCCGAGGACCTACGCGCGGGAGCGGCGGATATTGGCATCATTCCAGCGGCCGCATATGCAAGCGTGCCTGATCTCGTCATCATTCCCGACGTAGCGATTGCGGCCAGGCGCGCCGTGCGGTCGATTCTCCTGGTGAGTAGGTATCCGCTTGAAAAATGGTCTACCCAGGTACGCACGGTTGCGCTCGACAGTTCATCCATGACCTCGGTCGTCCTCACCAAGATTCTTTTTGCAAAATGGCTGGGAGGAGCACGCGAATATAAGACCATCGACCCGGATCTCGATTCAATGCTGGCCGTTTGCGATGCGGCGTTGCTCATCGGGGATCCGGCCTTGCAAGTCGATCGCACGAGTTACTTCACGCTCGATTTAGCCGAGGAGTGGGTGGCCCGCACCGGGAAGTCGTTCGTCTTCGCCTTCTGGGCCATTCGCAAGCCAGTGCTTGCCGGACGAAACGGGGTGGCGATCGCGAAGGCCTTCCGGCAGTCAAGGGATCATGGCGTTTTCCCGAGAAATCTCGAAGCCATCGCGCAGGAGTGGGCGCCGCGCCTCGGGCTCACCGTAGAGTCGATCCGCGTTTATCTGACGCGCAACATCCACTACTATCTCGACCCTCCCTGTTTAGAGGGCCTTCAGCTTTACTACCAGCTGGCTGCGGAAATCGGAGCGCTTCGGCAACCACCGGCGCTTCAATTCGTGGACGCCGGTTCCGACTAGGTCCACAATTCCCCTGTCATCCGGACGGTATCCGGATCGGGCGCGAAGCGCAAGGATCGAGCCCAGCCGGAGGGATCCCTCGAGCACCTGCGCTCTGATCAGAACTCCCGAATCCACGGGAGTTCAAGCTAAGGTCAGTGCTGTCAATCGGAAACACGTCCGCGACCTCAGGCTCAGCCACCAAGCAGTAGCAGGAGGTATCGCATGCCGATAGACTTTGCTTCTGACTCTCAAGCACTCAGGACGATGGCGGAAACTTCCCCAGAGTCCTGATTCCAACACGGCCTGACGGAGGCCAATCGTTTACTACTTGCCAGCCTGGCGATTACCTCAACGGTGATGGTTTCGACACGACGTTTCGACGCAACGTCGCACGAAGGAGAAATCCAGTAACATGTTGTCTCCCGAACAGGCACCATGATCGAGCGCTTCAACTTTTCCGATCTCCGCGAACTTCTCGCCAAAGCGAACGAAGAAAAATCTGGCGATCAGTTGGCCGGAATCGCCGCGCGCTCGGAACGTGAACGAGTCGCGGCAAAACGCAAACTGGCGGACTTGACGCTCGCCGATATTATTCGTCAGCCCTTGATCGATCCCGGCGAAGACAACGTCACTCGCCTCATTCTCGAAACCTTCGACCAGGAGAATTTCCGCGCCATCGCAAGCCTGACGGTCGGCGAATTTCGCGAGTTTCTCCTCGGCGACGACACGACCGAAGCCCGGTTGCGGTCGTTGCAGCCGGCGATCATTCCTGAAATCGCCGCCGCGGTCGCAAAGCTGATGAGCAACAAGGATCTGGTGCTGGCGTCAGCCAGAATCCGCAACGTCACGCGTTGTCGTAACACGATGGGAGAACCCGGAGTGCTCGGAATCCGGGTGCAACCGAATCATCCTGTCGATGACGTTGGAGGAATCCTGCTGGCTGCATTCGAAGGATTGCTTTATGGCTGCGGAGACGCGGTGATCGGTGTGAATCCCGCGACCGATTCGGTCGAGAGCGTCAGTTCAATTCTGATGGCGGTGGCTCGCCTGATTGACGCGTATGAAATTCCGACACAGGCATGTTGTCTCGCGCATATCACAACCCAACTCGCGGCGTTGAAGCGAGGCGCTCCAATCGATCTGCTCTTCCAGTCGGTCTCGGGAACGGAAGCCGCCAATCGCAGCTTCGGAATCACACTTGAAATGTTGCGCGACGGGCGAGAACAGGTGCTTGAGCAGCATCGCCAGCGCAATAACGTCGGCTGGCTCGGAGATCAGGTGATGTACTTCGAAACCGGTCAGGGAAGCGCGCTTTCGGCCGAGGCGCATCATGGAGTCGATCAGCTCACGCTCGAAGCGCGAGCTTACGGAGTGGCACGCGCCTTCGACCCTTTTCTCGTCAACAGTGTTGTTGGCTTCATCGGGCCGGAATACCTCTTCGACGAGAGGCAGATCATCCGCGCGGGATTAGAAGACCATTTCATGGGCAAGTTGCTCGGATTGCCGATGGGATGCGACGTCTGTTACACGAATCATGCCGCGGCCGACCAGAACTCCGCCGATAACCTGCTGCTGCTTTTGGCTGCTGCCGGCTGCAACTACTTCATGGGAGTTCCGTGTTCAGACGACGTGATGCTGAATTACCAGTCCACGAGCTATCACGATGCATTGGCCGCCCGGCGGCTTTTCCACTTGCGCCCGGCTCCCGAGTTTCTTGCATGGCTGCAGAATACCGGGATTTATCTGGGTACCGAACCGGCGTCGCTTGACTCATCCGCGCGACGGCAGCTGATGCAGGGTTTGGAGTCCTCGCTCGAGAAGATGGCCTGATGTCTGCCGAAGATAACAAGCTCAGCCGACGCGATGGATTGGTCGAGCCCGACTTGTCGGAGATGGTGAGAAAAGTACGAGCGCGAACTCCGGCGCGACTGCTGGCAGGCCGGAGTGGGGCAGCGTATAGAACCAGCACCCAGCTGGAACTCCGCGAGGCACACGCCGCAGCGCGCGATGCCGTGCGCGCGGAGCTGAACCTCTTAACAGCGCCCATTGACGGTCGCGGCAACGACTTCGGGCGCCAGCAGAAGCTGTTTGAAGTCTGTTCTCGTGCGACGAATAAAGATGAATATCTCTTGCGACCTGAACTTGGCCGTCGTCTGAATGACAAATCCCGCGAAGAAGTCATTCGCCGTTGCTCCACCAGAAACGACTTGCAAATCGTGATTGGCGACGGACTCTCGGTTACCGCCGTTGCCGTGCAGGTTCCCCTGCTCTTGCCGCTGCTCTCGGATGGAGCGAAAAAACGCGGCTGGAGTAGCGGCGAGATATTTGTGATCCGCTACTGCCGGGTTGGGATTCTCAACGAAATCGGCGAATTGCTGGTTCCGGCAGTCGCCATTCTTCTCATTGGCGAACGGCCTGGATTGGCCACCGCCGAGAGTCTTTCCGCTTATATGGCATACCGGCCGAAAACGTCGGACACCGATGCCAATCGCAACCTCATCTCGAACATTCACGCTCGCGGCGTGGGCACAACCCAAGCTGTCGAACGCCTTCTGAATCTCGCCGGTTCGATGATGAAAACTCACAAGAGCGGTTGGCAGCTTCGAGAAGAACTGCCAGCCGCTCCGTAAGCGGATCGTCAAGTTTCGTGGGCGCCATTAAGATTGCAACTTGTCAGGCGCATTCCTGCTCTAATAGGAACCATGGATTGGCTCGCGATGGTTCTCCTAGCGTCGAAAAACAGCGCCATGCGCTGGCTGATCCATATGGGCGGCCCTGGGCTTATTCTGCTGGGCCTGGCCGACAACTCGATTATTCCTCTGCCGGGCAGCGTCGACGTGCTTACGATCTATCTTGCGGCGCGCCATCGGGAGCCTTGGATCTATTACACGGTCATGGCGACGATGGGAGCCCTGATCGGCGGCTATCTTACTTATCGGATGGCTCAGAAGGGTGGGAAAGAAACTTTGGAAAAGAAGTTCTCGCAGAGGAAGGCAAAAAAGGTCTACGCAATATTCGAGCGGTGGGGATTTGCGGCGGTCGCGATTCCGGCAGTACTTCCGCCACCGGTTCCGATCGTGCCCATGCTTTTGGCTGCGGGGGCCATGCAATATCCTTCCAGGAAGTTTCTTTTCGCACTGGCCGTGGGTCGCGGCATCCGGTACACCATCCTCGGGTATCTTGGGGCACATTATGGGCGTTACATTGTGAAGTTCTTCGGTCATTATTACTGGCCCATACTGATCGCGCTTCTCGCTTTTTCAACTGCTGCCGGACTTTATGGCTTCTTCGAATACAGGCGCCGACAGAAAAGCGGCGGGACCGTGGTTCCTCGCCGGAAACCTCGACTGCGCCGACGTACCGCTTAGCGATTTGGTATGGCCACATTGGGACGTCTGGTGCAGATCCAATTCGCGTCGATCGTCTCTTACCGGCTAAAATAGTGCTACGGTGCGGAGAACACAGGATGTCCCTGACCCAACAGCAAGCGCTCGAGATGTTTCGGTCCGATGATCTCATCGGGATTGGAATGGAGGCGGACGCGGTTCGCCGCAAGCTGCATCCCGAAGGGACCGTCACTTACATCATCGATCGCAACATCAACTACACGAACTTCTGCACGGAATATTGCACGTTCTGCGCGTTCTATCGTCCGTTAAAGGGACCGGCAGCGAAGGAAGGCTACATCCTCGATTTCGATACGATCCACGAGAAGATCCGCGAGACCGTCGAACTCGGCGGGACGGGCGTGCTGATGCAGGGAGGATTGCATCCAGATCTGAAAATCGATTGGCACGAACGCATGCTGACAGGCATCAAGCAGCGGTTTCCAAAAGTACATCTGCACTGTTATTCCGCCTCGGAAATTCTTGCCATTGCCGAATACAGCAGTCTCAGCGTGCGCGATACCATCGCGCGGCTGCGCGACGCGGGGCTCGATTCGATTCCTGGCGGGGGAGCCGAGATTCTTGACGATGAAGTGCGCTACAAAATTGCGCGCTTGAAATGCCTGACAGCGGATTGGCTTGAAGTGCATCGCACGGCGCACCAGCTTGGCATGCGGACGACCGCCACCATGATGTTTGGCGTCGGCGAGACGATCGAACATCGCATCAACCACTTCCAGTGTCTCTTCGATTTGCAGCAGGAAACCGGCGGATTCACGGCGTTCATCCCCTGGAGCTTTCAACCCGCCCACACCGCGCTCGGGGGACGGCGCTGGGATGAGGCGACGGCGGTCGAATACCTGAAAGTGCTGGCAATTTCTCGCCTCTATCTTTCAAACTTTGTGAACGTGCAGTCCAGTTGGGTCACGCAGGGATTGAAAGTCTGCCAGATGGGCTTGCGCTTTGGCGGTAACGACGTTGGCTCGGTGATGCTCGAAGAAAACGTGGTTCGCGCCGCCGGGGTGACAAACTGCACGACGGAAGAAGAGTTGCGACGCATCATACGGGATGCTGGATTCCGTCCGGCGCAACGCGATACGTTGTACCGGCAGTATTTTTTGAACTGAATCGACGGGATCGGATTTTAACTTTGCACTCGGGCAGGATGTCAGCTCGGGCATGCGCAAAGACCTATGGATTCTGCAGCCGGCACACAGGTCCTTCCCTTGTTTCATAAATTTCCTTCGTTAACAATACGTTCAACCACCCTCGCCATTTTTCTTCTTAAGTCCTTATTGCTCATTGGTGCGCAGGATGTGCAAACCGGAGCGCGCTCATGCTCGATTGCGGGCACGGTGGTGAAAGAACCCGGCAGCCAACCGCTGAAAAAAGTGATGGTGCAGTTTTTTTCGGAGAATCAGAAAGGGGGCGTCAGCTACACTGCCTCGACTGACGCGGACGGGCGATTCCACATCGCGAACGTCACGCCGGGGCGCTACCGGTTCTTCCTCGAGAGAACAGGTTTTGTCGGGGTCAATGAACGTGGGCTGAAATCTGAACTGAACGTTTTCACGGTTCAGGCCGGGCAGTCGGTCGACGATCTGCTTTTGAGAATGATGCTCACGGCGGTGATCAGTGGACGCGTTACGGACGAGGATGGGGATCCGATGGCGGGCGTCCGCGTTTTCGCATCGCGTAAAGTGCCGGGCAAGACGAAGCGGAAAGTGCTCGCAGCGCAGGCGACGAACGATCTGGGCGAATACCGACTCTCAGGCTTGTTCCCCGGCCAGTATTATGTTGTGGCCACGCCCGCGCCAGACGTCCGCGATTACGAGCAGGAGAAATCGGCGCATGGCGATGATCCGGGTGACCCCAAGATCGATACCCGCTACCTTACGACTTATTATCCCGGAACCTACGACCGATCGCAGGCCGTCCCGCTTACGCTGAAAGCTGGCGACGAGATGCCGGCGAACCTTACGATGGTGTCCGGGAGAACCTATCGCATCCGCGGAATTGTTACGGGCATCAAGGCCGGCGAGAAGCCAATTGTCGAGCTGGTTTCGAAAGCTGGGGATTCGATCAACGCGAATGGGGCGGGCCCGGATGGCCAATTCGAGGTGCGTGGCATAGGCCCTGGATCCTATCTGCTAAGGGTGGTTTCCGGCTCTGATATGCAGCCGCTGACCGCACGCCAGGAGATCAACGTTATTTCCGCTGATGTCGAAGGCCTGAAGCTGGCGCCCGAATCCGGTTTCGCCATTTCGGGGCATGTTCACCTCGAAGGCGGCGCCTCGGGTGGGCTTGATCCATACCGCGTCAATCTCCGTTCTGCCGAATCGCCGGAAGATCCAGGTTTCTTTTTATCGCGGGAATTTTTCGGAGCGAATGCGCAGGTGGATCGACTGGGCACCTTCGAGTGGAAAGAAGTGAATCCGGGAAACTACATTGTGCAATTGTTCGGGGCCGATACAGAGAGCAACTGCTTCTTGAAATCGGTGACGCTCGGCGGAAGGGATGTCAGCACGGGATTCGCCGCGAGTGGAGCGGCGACGCTCGATCTCGGCGTGAGCTGCAACGGCGGAAGCATCGAAGGAATGGTCTCCGAAAGGGGGAAGGATGTGGATGACGTTCACCCGGTGTCGAATGCTATGGTCGTGGCGGTGCCGGAGGAAAAATACCGCAATCTTCCCGATCACTTTGCGACCGGAGAGACGGATCAGCACGGGCGCTTTACGGTTCGCGGCGTCGCCCCGGGAAGTTACACACTCTATGCATGGCAGGACGTCGAGGAGAACGTTTATCGCGATGCCGACTTTCTCAAGTCCCAGGAAGCGAATGGCAAGGCTTTAAGAGTGGAGGAGGGTTCGCATCAGCAGGTTACTTTGAAGTTGAGTCCGGTCGACGCGGAATGGCAATAAGCGGTCGGCGGTTGCCAGTCGATACCCGTTGCCCCGATCGTCATTCATCGGTCGTGGTTTGGGACGCGTGCGGCTGCTACAGTTGGTACAGGCTGGTACAGACCAACGATTAACGACGGGCGCCCCGTCAGGTACAATTCTTGGGCTTCTGTTTCCCGGTTTCTGGTGCTGTTGAGTTCATGAATTTCGCACACACGCGCTCCCCGCTGGCCATGGCCGTAATGCTTGCCACTAAAGGCTGGGGGCCGTATCTCCGCCAGCATTTTCTCGACAAGACGTTCGTGGGTCTCTACCAGGTCAATGCCTTTGATCTGGCATTGCTGATTCCATACTTCATCGTGCTGATCATTCTGGCAGCTTATGGCGGACACCGCTACTGGATGGTCTATCTCTTTTACAAGCATAAGAAAAACAAGACGACCGCACCGTTTGCCCAATTTGCATTGGACGAACTGCCGCGCGTGACGGTGCAGTTGCCCATATTCAACGAACAATATGTCGTGGATCGCCTGCTCGACGCGGTTTGCCGGCTCGAGTATCCGAGAGCAAAGCTCGACATTCAATTGCTGGACGACTCGACCGACGAAACGGTGGAGGTTGCTCGCATTCTGGTTGAACGCTACGCCGCCTTGGGGCATCCCGTCACTTATCTGCATCGCGACAATCGTAACGGCTTCAAGGCTGGTGCGTTAGCGGAAGGATTGAAAACGGCACAGGGCGAGTTTGTCGCCATCTTTGACGCTGATTTCGTTCCGCCGCCGGATTTTCTGATGAAGTGCATCCATCACTTCACCGATCCGAAGATCGGCATGGTGCAGACGCGATGGACGCACATCAACCGTCACTACTCGGTGCTGACCGAAGTCGAAGCCATTTTGCTCGATGGCCACTTCGTGCTCGAACACTCCGCCCGATCGCGCAGCGGCGTTTTTTTCAACTTTAACGGTACGGCCGGCATGTGGCGTCGCGCCGCGATTGACGAGGCCGGCGGTTTGGAGCACGACACCCTGACCGAAGATACCGACCTTTCTTACCGAGCGCAGCTCAAGGGATGGAAGTTTGTTTATCTGCAGGACGTCGAATGTCCGGCCGAGT
>Ga0181522_10000655_pt1 | contig 24269 bp, 27 predicted proteins | sample PEATcosm2014_Bin_27_FD_121103 | JGI IMG/M metagenome (GOLD analysis project Ga0181522, IMG submission 121103) | Peatland microbial communities from MTU Mesocosm Facility, Houghton, MI, USA - PEATcosm2014_Bin05_10_metaG | ecosystem: Environmental > Terrestrial > Soil > Wetlands > Peat | place...
GGGGAGCTCCAGCATCTCGAAGGACATGCAGTTCTCCAGGCCGTGCAGGCGGGCGATGCCGTCGGCCACTGACAGCACCGTGCCGACCTCCGTGAGGGAGGCGCTGCCGGCGTCGAGGCCCTCGATGCGGCTCTTGAGGATGCTGGTTATCTCGTCGGGGTTGATCTGCATATCAGGCTCCTTGGTGAGCTACCTGCCTGCGCAGCTGCTCCAGTCGGTTTCGGATTGAGGCGTCGAGGATCGAGTTGCCGACGCGCAGGACGATGCCGCCGAGGATGTCGGGGTCGACGCGGGCGGACAGCGTCACCTTGCGCCCGGCCTGCTCGCCGATCGTGCGACCGAGGTTCTCGGTCGTCTGCTGGTCGAGCACGATGGCGCTGGTGATCTCTACGGGCAGGATGCGGTTCTCCTGCTCCCAGAGCCTGTCGTACTCCTGGCGGACGCGGAAGATCACGGGCATGCGGTGGTTTTCGATGAGCAGGCTGAGGAAGTTCGTGAAGCTCTCGTCGGCGCCCTGCAGGACCTTGCCCAGGGCGTCCTGCTTCTCGACCGTCGAGAAGTAGGGCGAGAAGAAGAACGTGCTCAGCTCGCGGTTGCCCTTCAGAGCGTCGGCGAGCTGGCCGAGCTGCTCGCGCAGCAGGTCCAGCTTGCCTTGCTCGCGGGCGACCTCGAAGAGGGCACGCGCATATACGCGGGCGAGCTCCTCCATCTAGGAATCAGCGCCCCCGGAGGAGATGCCGGAGAAGTCGAGCTCCTTCAGCGCCTCCTCGACCAGACGGCGCTGGTCTGCCTCGTCGAGGACCTTGCGGGTGACCTTCTCCGTGGCCATGATCGTCAGGTCCGCTACCTCTTTGCGGATGTCCGAGAGGGCCCGCTCGGTGGCAGCGGCGATGTCCCGCTCGGCCTTCTGGGCTGCTTCGGCCACGAGCTCCTGGCCGCGGTTCTTGCCCTCCTGCTCGTGGGTCTCGGCCGCCTGGCGGGCGCGCTGGACGATCTCGTCGGCCTGCGCGCGGGCCTCCTTCAGGCGCTCGCGGTATTCGGCCAGCAGCTTGTCGGCCTCCTGGCGCGTGCGCTCCGCTGTGTCGATCGAGTCCTCGATCGCTTTCTGGCGGCGTTCCAGGGCCTGGCTGATGGCCGGGAAGGCAAGGCGCTTGAGCAGCACCATCGTCGCCACGAAGACGACCAGCGTCCAGACCATCAGGCCGATGCCCGGCTTGATCAGGAAGCTGCCCTTGGAGGCGGCGAGTACGGCTGGCATGTGAGCGGCGACTGCCATGGCCTAGACGATGAAGGCGGCCAGCAGTCCGGCCACGAGGCCGTAGAAGAAGCAGGCCTCTGTCAGGGCGAAGCCCAGCCACTGAAGCTGGGTGATCTCGTCGCGCATCTCCGGCTGGCGGGTGATCGCTTCGATCGCCTTGCCGAAGATGATGCCGATGCCGACGCCGGCGCCGACGGCCCCGAGGCCTCCACCGACACCGAGGCCGACGGACTTGCCCGCCTTGGCGATTTCTTCGCTGACGGCAAAGATCGTGATGAGGGCTATGTGCACGGCGTTTTGCTCCTTTAGTGGTTTTCGGCGACCGCGCCGCCGAGGTAGATGGCAGTGAGGGTGGCGAAGATGAACGCCTGCAGAGCGGCGACGAGGCCGACCTCGAAGGCGAACAGGATGATGCCGAAAGGCAGTGTGAACCAGCCCAGCCAGGCCACGCCCAGGATCACGGCGAGGGCTCCCGCCATGAACAGGATGATCAGGTGCCCGGCCAGGATGTTGGCGAAGAGACGAATCGTCAGCGAGAGGATCCGCATCAGGTTGGAGAGGACCTCCAGGAAGAAGATGGCGACCGCCATGCCGCCTTTGACGCCGCCCGGGATCAGCCCCTTCAGGTAGCCGATCGGGCCCTTGGCGCGAACCCCTTCGAAGGTGTAGGAGAAGAACACGACCAGGGCCAGGACGAGCGGGATCGACAGGTTGGCCGTGGCCGCGTACAGCGAGAAGGCCGGGATGTGGGCGCCGAAGATCGCGATCTCGTGCTCCGTGTTGGTCGGCAGCGGGATGTAGCCGACGAGGTTCGAGAAGAGGATGAAGAGGAAGAGGGTGGCGATGAAGGGGAACCACTTGGCCGCCATCTTCTCGTCCATGGCGCTGCCCGTGATGTTGACCCTGGTCAGCTGGTAGATCGCCTCGACTGCCGTCTGGACCTTGTTGGGGCGCTGCTGCATGCGCCGGGCCACGTAGATCATCGTCACGCAGGTCGCGATGCCGGCCAGGAACAGGTACATGACGGCCTTGTTGATCGAGAAGACGCCGAGGTTGACCCAGGTCTCGAGTTTGAACTCGTTCTGCGGTTCGAAGCTCGTGTTGCGGGTGCCTTTGAAGCCGTAGATGGCGACCAGCGCGATCAGCCCGGCCACGTATATGCCGAAGAAGATCAGCAGGCGTGCTTTGAGGCTGCCTTTGCGTTTGGGCGCGCCGGCGCCCTGCGCTGCCGCGGGCGAGACCGTCTCGCTCGGCGCGACTCCCCCCGTCTGTGTCGTGCTCATGCCCGGCTCAGGGCTCCAGTCGCGGGGATCACGACGTCACCTGCCCACTGCGGGGAGGCGGCTGCAGGGGGTTGCCGCGGGTGAAGAAGGACATCACGAAGTAGACCGTGAAGGCGACCAGCAGCACGACCGCGGCCATGATGCCGTCGTCCTTGGAGCCCGCGAAGCGGGCAACCAGGATCGCCAGGGCGACACCCCAGATGCGGATCATCATCCCCCCCACCTGCATGCCGGCCCGCAGCTTGGGGTCGGTCACGCCCAGCGCCCTTTCCTGCACGAAGGTCGTGCCGAAGCGGGTCAGCAGCCAGGCCGCGGCCGCCAGCACGTAGCCGAGCACGGGCAGTCCCGCGATCGGCACGAAGGGGGCCGTCGCGAGCACCAGGCACACGTCGAGGTAGCGAAGGAAGAACACGTCAGCTGAGAGGTCCGGAGCGCCTGCGAGCGGGACTCGTCGCGACGCGTGCCGTCGCGGCCGCCGGAGCATCCGGGGCAGGCAGGCGCGTGGAGTCCTCGTGTGGGTCGATTTCAGGCATCTTCAGTGGCCACCCTACAGGCGCCGTGCTTCCTGCGCCTTCTCAGCGGTGGAGCCGTGGTCCTGTCCCTCAACAGTCTCCGACGGCGCCGCCAGTCTACCCTAAGTCAGACTTCGTAACAACTTTGTGACATGCGCTACGGGGTCTGGGCGGCCGGAGAGCGCCTGACCTGCGCCAGTCTCCCCGCCCCTGCCACCGCTGCGAACGACAGGCAGGCCACGAGGGCTCCGCCCACGATGTCCAGCAAGTAGTGGTTGCCCGTCGCCAGCACCGCGAAGATCGTCACGAGCGGGTAGAGGCAGCCGATCGCCCGCACGGCCTTGCTCTCGAAGGCCTGCCAGATCGCGACCGCGCACCAGAAGGCCCAGGCGGCGTGCAGGGAGGGCATGGCGGCCAGCTGGTTGGCGTCGGATGCCAGCGAGCCCGTGTGCCAGGAGCCGATCGTGCCGCTCGCAGCCACCACGTCGGTGAAACCGCCGAGCATCCGTGGCGGCGCGACCGGGTACAGCCAGAACACGACGAACGCCAGCACGTTCATCGTCACGAGCGCATTGCGCAACGGCCTGTAGATGTCCGCCCGGCGCCACCACAGGTAGGCCAGCAGCCCCAGCGTCACGATGAAGTGGGCGTTGTCGTAGTAGTAGGAGAGGACCGCCCCCAGCGTGTGGTGTGCCGCCAGCCAGCGGTCCAGGGCGTGCTCGGGGTCGACGCCCAGCCAGCGCTCCGCGCTGAGGATGTCGCGGCCGTGCCCCAGCGCAGTCGAGAGGCGCAGCGGCGCCAGGTTGGTGACCGCGTCGTACACCCAGCACAGCCACACGATCGTCAGCAGCTCGACCCACCAGCGGCTGCGAACGGCAAGGCGCCTCCCGTCGACCGACAGGCCATCCGCCCCGGCCACGCCGACCATGGGACGATCGATCGAGACAGTGCTCGACAAGGCTTCGATGTTAGCCGCAGGGGTCAGGGGAAGACGGGCTGCACGCCTCGTTCCCGCAGAGTCTCGATGACTCGCGGAAGCGCCGCCACGGTGCGCCGCCAGGAGCCCTCGGCGGAGTAGTCGTCGGCGTCGTGCAGCAGCAGCACCGAGCCCTCGCCGGCCCCGTCGGTGACCCTTGCAGCGATCGACTCGGGCGTCGCCCGGGCCTCCCAGTCGCGGCCCCACTGGCTCCACAGCAGCGTCCGCCAGCCGCGGGCGCGGACCAGCCGCAGGGCGGCGGCGTTCAGCACCCCGTAGGGCGGGCGGTACAGCTCGACCGCCAGCCCCGTCGCGTCGCCGATGGCCTGCTCGGCGCGGGCGACGTCCTCGCGGACCTGGCGGGGGCCGAGGCGCAGCAGGTTGCGGTGACGGTCGCAGTGCAGCCCTATGCGGTGGCCCGCGGCGTGGATCTCGCGCGGCAGCGACGGGTTGCGCCTGATCTGCTCGCCGACCAGGAAGAAGGTCGCGCGAACGTCCTCGGCGGCGAGGATCTCGAGCACGGCGGGCGTGCCCTGCCGGTGCGGCCCGTCGTCGAAGGTGAGCGCGTAGCCGTGCCCGTCGGCGGTCCTGTCCTCCACTCCCAGGGGTCCGCGCAGGGGCGCCCACGCTCCCGCCAGGCCGGGCAGCAGGTAGCTGGCCGTCGCTGCGCCCGCCAGGGCGGCGGCGATCCGGGACGGGCTGCTGCGATCATCGTGTCTGGACATGTTGAGACTGGTGCTGGGCATCGCTGCCGCGATCGGCGCGTCGAGCCTCTACAGCCTAGGGGTCGCCTTCCAGGCCGTGGACGCCCGGGAGGCTCCCAGCGAGGAGCACCTGCGCCTCGCGCTGGCCTGGGGGCTCGTCAAACGCAGCCGCTGGCTGCTGGGCACGGGCCTGTCGATGCTGGGCTGGCCGCTGCAGCTGCTGGCCGTCCACCTGGCACCGCTGGTAGTCGTGCAGCCTGCGATGGCCGTGGGGCTGCTGGTGCTGCTGTTCGCCGGCGAGCGCATGCTGGGCGAGCGCGGGGGAACCTACGAGCACATCGCGATGGCGGCGATCATCATCGGGGTCATCGGCGCCGGCCTGTGCGCGCCGCCGCCCTCCAACACCCATACGACCGAGCGACTGGAGATCGTCATCCCGCTGGCCGTGCTGGGGGCGGCCAGCCTGATCCCCTACCTCCTGAAGCCCTTCGGGCGCAGCTGGCCCGACATGACGATCATCTGCGCAGGACTGGCCTTCGGCTGGAGCGGCGTCGCCACGAAGCTGGCCTCCGACGACCTCTTCAACGGTGCGCTGGTGGCGGCGGTCGCCTGGGGGCTCTCGACAGCCGCCGCCTCGGGCGTGGGGATGCTCAGCGAGATGAGCTCGCTGCAGTCCCGCCCCGCCATCCTCGTCGCACCCGTCGTGTTCGTGACCCAGACGGTCGTTCCCGTCGTGCTCGCCCCGACGATCCTCGAAGAGCACTTCACGGACACCCCGGCGGGGGGCATCCCGCTCGGCCTGTCCTTGGCCCTGTTGATCGCGGGCGCGGGCGCCCTGGCACGCTCGCGCCTGCTGGTCGCCCTGATGGAGCCTCAGGAGGTCAGCGACTGCAGCGACTCGACCGACAGGCCCTCGGAGGTCAGCCGCGATGCCAGCCGTTCCAGCCACAGCACGGACGCCGGCGAGCCGTCCAGCGACACGACCAGCACGTCCCCGGCCCGGATCCTGCGCTGAGGCAGCGGCCCCGCGGCCCTCAGCCTCTGGGCGCCCGCGATCGGAGTTGCGCCGTCGGTTCGAGCCAGCACGAGCTGGCCGACGGACAGCCCACCCGGGGGCTCCAGGTAGTAGAAGCGGTGGTGCAGCCCCAGGGCCCTGGCCTGTTTGTGCAGCGCCCCGCGAGTGCGCAGCCAGTGCAGCGGCGAGGAGCTCGGCACTTCCGGCAGCAGGCCCTCGCGGAGATCGTGCAGCTCGGCGATGCGCTCCGGCGTCGGCACGCCCGAGCCGTCGGCGAAGGACACGTGGATCTCTTTTTCGGCCAGCTCGTAGGCGAGCACGGAGATGTCCTTCGACGGTGCTCTCACGACGACCGCGACAGCGCGCTGGTTTGTCGCCACGTGGGCCAGCTGGTGGACTTTCAGTACCTTCTCGGCCAGGCCCGTGACCTCGTCGGTCGAGAGCATCCAGGCCCCGAACACGAGCAGGATCGCGACCTGCGTGGCGAGGGCGACCAGGCGCAGGCGCCAGCGGGGGATCGGGCGGACACGTTTGGGAGCCGACAGGACCAGGTCGACGGCCTCCGGGTCGGGAGAGGGAGCCGCCATGTCGAGGTCAGCCGCCTGCTCATCGGCGAAGCTGGCCCGGACGTGCTCGCGCAGCTCGTCGGTGTCGTTGGCCAGCCGCAGCAAGTCCAGAGCGGCCATCGCCCGCGTGTTCAGGCGGGCGTGCCCGACAGGCAGCCCATAGGACACGACGGGTGTGCCCGTGGCCCGCGCCTCCAGGCAGGTGACGCCCCCCGTGGAGTGCACGAGCACGTCGGCCGCCGCCAGGATCTGGGGCATCTGGTCGGTGAAGCCGAAGATCCGCACCCGCGGTTCCTCGGCGAACAGCTCTCTGAGCTTCTCCTCCAGCTGCTCGTTGCGCCCGGCCAGGCAGACGATGCTGCTCACCTCGGGCGTGCGCACGAACTCGCGGACCGCGCCGGCGATGTCGCCGACGCCCCAGCCGCCGCCGGATACCACGACCATGCGCCCCTCCTCGGGCAGCCCCAGGGCCCGGCGGGCGTCCTGCGGGCAGCGAGGCTCCAGGAACTCGGCCGAGATCAGCGGCCTGACCAGCTGGACGCTGCCCCGTCCCGCGATCCGCTCCACGGAGTCCATCGACTCGCCGTACATGACCAGGTGCATGTCGATCCCCGGCTGGGCCCAGAAGAACAGCCCCGTCAGGTCCGTGATCGTGGCGATCGTCGCGCAGCTGACCTCGCCGCGTCTGCGCAGATGGGCCAGCACGACCGTCACGGCCGGGTATGTCGAGACGACGACGTCCGGTTCGTGCTCTGCGATCGTCCGCGCCAGCGGCCTGGAGCCCAGGCGGCACAGCAGCTTGCGCGCGAGGAGGCGGATCGGCCCGACGTGCTCGAGCAGCCAGTAGACGACCGTGTAGGTCCACGGGAACAGGCGCAGCTGGACCCTGTAGCCATCCTCGACGACAGGGCGCAGTACCCGCCCCATCGCAGCCAGCCCGTCGATGACCGTGACCTCGGCTGCCCGGGGAGACGCTTCGATCTGCGTGGCCAGGGCGCGAGCAGCCGCGGCGTGCCCCTCGCCGACGTCGGCCGACAGGATCAGAACGCGCTGCGTGCCCTGGCGCTCTGCGTCCTGGCGCGTGCTGCCTTTGCGGTTACGAGCTCGCATACCGGAATTAGCACGGCCGGAGCCGGGCGGTTACAGCGCTCGGACAGGGACCATAATGGCCCGTCTCGGGTCCTTGCTGTAAGGACAGCTTACCTGTCACCATGGACGCCCGCCGGCCGAGGACCGTGAGAAAGGACGCATGCACGTGACCCAGCCGACCGCGCCGGAGCGGCCGCGGCAGCGATCGCCCGCGGCGACATCGGCGTCCCCCGGCACAGCCGGGGGACGGCTCGGCGGCGCCGGCATCCTGCTGCTGCTCGGATCGCTGGTCGTGCTGGCTGCGCAGGCCGCCGCCGGGCCCTCCAGCTTCGTGCCAGCCGACACCGGCGGCTGGTTCGCCTGGCTGGCCGGACCGCTGGCGGGCCTTGGCTCGCGGCTCAGCGCGACCGACTTCGAGATCCTGATGCTGTGCGCCAGCGCGGGCTACCTGCTGGCTCTGGCGTGCGCCCGGCGGCTGCCGGCGGCGCTGCTGGTCGGCGGGATCGTCCTGGCCCATCTGGCGATGGCGCTGGGGCCGCCGCTGATCTCCCAGGACGTCTTCGGCTACCTGGACTACGCCCGCATGGGCGCCCTGCACGGCCTGGACCCCTACTCGCACATCCCCGCCCAGGCCGCCTCGGACCCGGCCTTCTCCTTCATCGGCTGGCCGCTGCAGAGCTCCCCCTACGGGCCCCTGTTCACCCTCGCCAGCTACGCCCTCGCGCCGCTGGGGCTCAGCGCCGGGCTGTGGACGGCGAAAGCCCTGGCCGCCCTGACGAGCCTGCTGGCCGTCTGGCTGACGGCGCGGGCGGCCGAGCGGGCGGGACGCTCGCCCGCCGTGGCGGCCGCCTACGTCGGCCTGAACCCCGTCCTGCTGGTGCTGGCCGTCGGCGGCGCCCACAACGACACGCTGCTGCTGGTGGCCCTGGCGGGGGCGCTGTGGCTGACGGGCGCAGGACCGGGCCCCGCAGCGACGGACCGGGACGGGACTTCCGCACGAACGCCGGGGGCGCCCTCCCGTCCGCGCGCCGCGGCGCTGGCGCTGGCCGCCGGGGCCGGGATCAAGCTGACGGGCGGCCTCGCCCTGCCCTTCCTCGTGCTCGCACCCCCGAGATGGCGGGCACGCGCTCGCATCGCTGCCGCCGCCGGGCTGGGCCTGCTGGCCGTCCTCGCGATCGGGCTGGCCGGCTTCGGACCGCACGTCTTCGGCTTCCTGAACGCGATCGGCGAAGAGCAGCAGCAGGTGGCGACGCACTCGATCCCCGCCGAGACGGGCAGGCTTCTGGGCCTGACGGGGACGCCCTCGTGGTGGCGGCAGCTGTGGGGCGGGGGGTTCGTCGTCGTGCTCGCCTACGCGCTGTGGCGGACGGCCCGGGGGGCCGACTGGCGGACGGCCGCGGGCTGGACGACGCTGGCCCTGCTGCTGGCGACGGCATGGCTGCTGCCCTGGTACGCCGTCTGGCCGCTGCCGCTAGCCGCCGTCAGCGGCCAGGGGCGCCTGCGCGGCGCCGTGCTCCTGCTCTGCGCCTACGCCATCCTGATCCACGTGGCGCTGGCTGATCCTCTGCTGAGCCCGGGGCGGCCCGCCAACGTCGTCCATCGGGCCCACACCCGTCTCGGTCACCGCCTGGAATTCGCCGGTCTCGAAGTCCTTCGCCACGTCCATCGCGATCTCCGCTGGTGATGCGTGGGGGCGCAGCCGTCGCAGGCGCATCGCGTCGAGGTGGCGGAACTTGAGGATCTCCAGGACGTAGACGAGGTAGACGCTGGCGGCCACGACGAGCAGACCCAGCGCGACCATCACGATCGTCCAGCCCAGGTAGAGGCGGCCGTGGTGGTTGCTGTAGGGGACGAAGCGCAAGGCCAGAGCCAGTCCCGCCAGCATCAGCGTCCAGGCGTAGAGGTAGGCGATCGTGCGCCTGCTGGAGAAGCCGATGCGGGCCATGCGGTGGTGGAAGTGCTCGCTGTCGGGCCTGTAGACGGGCTGGCGGTACTTCAGGCGCTTGAGCACCACGAAGGTGGTGTCGAGGAAGGGCACGGCCAGCAGGATCAGGGGCAGCACGAAGGAGACGACGGCAGTCGTCTTGACGGCCGCCTCGACCGTGATGACGCCCATCAGCAGCCCCAGCAGGTTGGCGCCCGCGTCTCCCATGAAGCTAGACGCCGGCGGGAAGTTGAAGATCAGGAAGCCGAGCGCAGCGCCCGCCGCGATCGCGGCCAGCACGCCCGGTTGCTGGCGGCTGAGGTCGAAGGCGATGATCGCCATCGCCCCGGCGATGATCGCGCAGACGCCGGCAGCCAGACCGTCGACGCCGTCGGAGAAGTTGACGATGTTCATCATCGCCACCAGGCCGATCGTCGTCAGCACGGGCCCGGCGTTCGTCACGCCCGCGTTGGGGAAGTTCAGTTTTCCCACGAAGGGCAGGGTGATCACCTTCACGGCCACCCCGTAGTGCACGACGACGACGGCTGCCAGGATCTGGCCCAGCAGCTTCAGACCCGGGTGCAGGTCGAAGCGGTCGTCGATCGCCCCCACGGCCGTGATGACGGCAGCCCCCAGGAAGACCCCGCGCCAGAGCTCGTGGTTTTCGCCGTAGCCCGAGGGCAGCCAGATGAGGCCCGCCACGAGCGCTCCCGCGAAGATCGCCAGGCCGCCCAGCAGCGGCGTCGGGCGGTCTGAGAGCCCCCGCTCACGGGGCCTGTCGATGGCGCCGATGGCCCTGGCCAGGCGCATCGTCAAAGGCGTCAGCGCCGCCGTGACGGCCAGGGCCACCAGGAACGCATAAAGCGCTTGCAGCTGCGAAGGATGCGCCATCTGCTCAGCAAAGCATCGCAGGCCGGGGGGTCATCTGGCGCGAAATGCGCGCCCACCCGGGCGAACCCCGACTTGGAACGATCAGACCGGGCTGGCGGTGGCCAGGCTCTCGTAGAGCGGGTAGCGCTCCACGATCGCTGCCACGCGCTCGGCCAGCTCGCCCGCACGCGACTCGTATTCGGGCGTCAGCGCGGTCGCCAGGATCCTGCCGACCTCCTCGAAGTCATCCTGCTGCAGGCCGCGGGTGGCCAGGGCGGGCGTGCCGATGCGCAGGCCCGAAGCCTCCATCGGCGGTCGCGGGTCGAACGGGACGGCGTTGCGGTTGACGGTGATCTGGATGTCGTGCAGGCGATCCTCGGCCTGCCTGCCCGACAGCTCGGGATCGCAGTCGCGCAGGTCGACCAGGACGAGGTGGACGTCTGTGCCGGCGGTCAGGACGTTGACGCCGTGGCCCGCCTTCAGCAGCTCCTGGGCGAGAGCCCTGGCGCCGGCCACCGTTCGCTGCTGACGCTCAGCGAACAGCTCGCTTGCGGCGATCTTCAGGGCGACCGCCTTGGCGGCGATGACGTGCTCCAGCGGGCCGCCCTGCTGCCCGGGGAAGACGGCCGAGTCGATCTTCTTGGCGTACTCCTCCTTGCACAGGATGATCCCGGCACGGGGGCCGCCCAGGGTCTTGTGGGTCGTCGTCGTGACGACGTCGGCGCCGGCCGCAACCGGGCTGGGGTGAAGGCCGGCCGCGACCAGTCCCGCGAAGTGCGCCATGTCGACCATCAGCAGCGCCCCGACCTCGTCGGCGATCTCGCGGAAGCGCACGAAGTCCAGCTCTCGCGGGTAGGCCGACCAGCCCGCCAGCAGCATCTTCGGTTTGCGCTCGCGGGCGATGCGGGCAACCTCGTCCATGTCGATCAGGCTGCTCTCACGGTCGACCTCGTAGGCGGCGATGTCGTACAGGCGGCCGGAGACGTTGATTTTCATGCCGTGGGTGAGGTGCCCTCCGTGCGCCAGGGACAGGCCCATGATCGTGTCGCCGGGCTTCAGCAGGGCGTGGTAGACGGCCGTGTTGGCCTGGGCTCCGGAGTGCGGCTGGACGTTCGCGTGCTCGGCCCCGAACAGGCTCTTGGCGCGGTCGATGGCGAGCTGCTCGGACACGTCGACCCACTCGCAGCCGCCGTAGTAGCGCCTGCCCGGATAGCCCTCGGCGTACTTGTTCGTCAGGACCGAGCCCTGGCACTCCAGGACGGCCCTCGGCACGAAGTTCTCCGAGGCGATCATCTCCAGCGTTCCCTGCTGGCGCTCCAGCTCGCCCCTCAGGACGTCGGCGATCTCGGGGTCCACCTCGGCGAGCGGACGGTTGAAGTAGTCGGGGCTCAGATCGGACACGGCGCGTCTCCTTGGCAGGTGGCTCGGACTCTCATGCCCAGGCGCGCGGCGTGTTCGCTGACCGCTTCCCGGTGGTCTGTTCCACCCCTTCGCGCCAGTCGCGGCAGCTGCCACGAGGCTAGCACTCCGGGCGGGCGCGAGTGACTGCCGCCACGACCTCGGAAGGACGTGGCTCAGGCGGGCGAGCCGAGCGCCAGGTCGATCTGCTCGCGGGGAACCGCTCCCTCGCGGAGCACGTACCAGCTACCTTCACTCTCCAGCTCGCGCAGGTCGACGACGGTGGAGGGAGTCCCCGGCAGCCTGCCCCCGTCGATCACGAGATCCGCCCCCTCGCGAAGGCTCAACGGGACCTGCTCGAGCTCCCTGGCGTCGGGCTCGCCGGAGAGGTTGGCGCTGGACTGCATGACAGGCGCCCCGACGCCGGCCAGGGCAGCCAGGGCCCCGTCCAGGGACGGCACGCGCAGACCGAGCGTGTCGGGGTCCACGCGGCAGGCGGCAGCGAAGCGATGGGACCTGTTGGGCAGCAGCAGCGTCACGCCGCCGGGCAGCAGCGCCCACAGCGCCCGGCGCTCGCGTTCCGTCAGGTCCTCCAGGGAGGCCAGCGCCCGCTCCAGGTCGAAGAACATGACAGCCGAGGCTCGCGCGGAGGGGCGCCCCTTCAGCTCGTAGACGCGACGGGCCGCAGCCTCGTCGTCGGGGTCGCAGCAGATGCCGTAGACGGTGTCGCTCGGGAAGACCGCGACGCCGCCTGAGCCGATGCACGTGGCCAGCTCCCGGGCAGCCTGCTCTCCGAGCTCCAGTGTCGTCATCGCTTCCCGATCACCACACGCTTTATACCCGCAAGGTCCAGCTCGAAGCCAGTCTCGGCGAACCCTGCCGCCGCCATCAGCCCGGCCGTCGCCTCGGCCTGCCCGGCGCCTATCTCCACAGCCACCGTCCTCAGCCGCGTCCGCGCGCCGGCCTGGGCCAGCAGCGCCCGCACGACGTCGAGCCCGTCGGGGCCGCCCCGCAGCGCCAGGGAGGGCTCGTGACGGGCGATCTCCGGAGCCAGCCCGGCCATCTCCCCGTCTGAGACGTAGGGGGGGTTGGCCAGCAGCGCGTCCTGCTCGTCGGGCACGTCCCCGAGCAGGTCCGAGCGCAGCCAGCGCACCTCCAGGCCGAGGCGGGCGCCGTTCTCGCGGGCCAGCGACAGGGCCTCCGGGCTGAGATCGCTGCCCCAAACCTGCAGGTCCGGACGCTCGTCCTTCAGTGCCAGCGCGACGGCGCCGCTGCCGGTGCAGCAGTCCAGCACGCTCTCCGCCTCCCCCAAGCGCAGGCCCACCTCGACCAGCAGCTCCGTCTCGGGGCGGGGGATCAGCACGCGCCGGTCGACGGCCAGCTCGATGTGACGAAAGCCCTTGGAGCCGACGATGTAGGCGACGGGCTCGCGTTCCACGGCGCGGCGGCGGACAGCGTCCTGGTAGGCCCGCACGGCCGGTCCCGCGACCCGCATCTCGTGCTCGCTCAGCAGGCGCTCGCGGCCGACGCCGAGGACGTGGGCCAGCAGCACTTCGGCATCCAGGCGGGGGGTGTCGCTGCCGCCTGCCGCGATCGCCGTGATCGCTCCTTGCAGCGCCTCTCTGACGGGCGTGGCAGCCCTCACGCGAGCGCTTCGCTCGGGGGCGCTCACGGCTGGGCCTGGGCCTGGGCCTCCAGCCGGCGGCGCTTCTCGTCCGATTGCAGGGCGTCGGTCAGCTCGTCCAACTCGCCTTCGAGCACCTGGTCGAGGTTGTGGACGGTCAGCTTGATGCGGTGGTCGGTTACGCGCCGCTCGCCGTAGTTGTAGGTGCGGATCTTCTCGGCCCTGTCGCCGGTGCCGACCTGGGAGCGGCGGTCTGCAGCCAGCTCGGCCTGCTGCTCGGCCAGAGCCCGCTCGTACAGGCGCGCCCGCAGCACCCGCAGCGCCTTCTCCCGGTTCTGCAGCTGTGACTTCTCGTCCTGCATGGAGACGACTATGCCGCTGGGCTTGTGCGTCACCCGGACCGCCGAGTCGGTCGTGTTGACGGATTGCCCACCCGGTCCCGAGGAGCGGTAGACGTCGATCTGCAGGTCGTTGGGATCGACGTGGACGTCGACGTCTTCGGCCTCCGGCAGCACTGCGACGGTCGCCGTGGAGGTGTGGATGCGGCCCTGGGACTCCGTCGCTGGGATGCGCTGGACGCGGTGTGTACCGCCCTCGAACTTGAAGACCGAGAAGGCGCCGTCGCCTTTGACGGCAAAGGTGTACTTGCCCTCGGCGACATCCATCGGCTCGACCTGGAAGCCCCGTCGTTCTGCGTAGCGGGTGAGCATCCTGTAGAGATCGCCGGCCCACAGGTCCGCCTCGTCGCCGCCGGCCCCGCCCTGCACTTCGACGATGACGCTCTTGTCGTCGTTGGGGTCGCGCTCGACCATCGCCAGGCGGATCTCCTCCTCCAACTGCTCGATGCGCTCGCGGGCGCCGGCGAGCTCCTCGCGCATGCCCGACTCCTCGCCCATCTCGGCCAGCAGCTCCTCGGCGCCGGCCGCGTCGTCCTGGGCACGACGCCACTCGGCGGCCAGCTTGGCAGCGGGCTCGAGCTGGCTGTATTCGCGCCCGACCTGGGCGTAGCGCTCGCGGTCGGCGATCACGTCGGGGTCGGTCATCAGGCGGCCGAGCTCGGCGAAGCGAGCCTCGATCTGTTCGACGAGCTGTTCGATCATGGCCATCGAGCGTACCGGTCGAGCGGTCGGCGTTCGGGGAGAGACCGATCGGCATCGGCCTTCAGACTCCCACGCAATGGTCAGAAGGCTTACACTGCTCTTATGAGACGGCTCCTGAGGCTGGCGTCGTGCACGGGGGCGCTGCTGCTGCTCGGCCCCTCCTTGGCCCTCGCCGGCGGCGGGGTCAGCCACGTCCTCTACGAATGGCACCCCAACGGGGAAGGCACCGACCCGCAGCTGGTCCTCGAGGAGAAGGCCGACCTGAGCGGCAAATTCGACGTGCAGTGCGGCCGCGTATGGATCTTCCTGCCGATCGGCGGCGGCGGCGCGGCCGACCCCTTCAAGCTGAGCGGCGAAACGCTGTCGGGCTCCTACCTGTTCCCCACCAAAGACGCCGGCTACGGCTCCTCGGGCGTGGGCGCGGAAGTCAACTACAACGACTTCCACAACGCCGGGCCCCTGGACGTGACGCTGAGCGGCACGGCGACGGCCGAAAAGGCCGTGGGGACGCTGACCCTGAAGCTCTACAAGCTGGCGAAGGTCAAGCGCCACGGGCACAAGAAGCTCGTGAAAGAGCTCAGCGCCGGCTGTTCGGTGCACTTCGAAGCGCCGAACTTCTACTACCAGCCGCCGGCCCCGGCCGAATAGCCACTGCCCGCGAGGGCGAATGGGGGCCGAACGGGGCCTCGCCCCCTGCCCCGCTGTCCCCCTGCTAGCCGGCGGCCACGCGCCGATCCTGCGCCAGCTCCAGCAGCTCGTCGAGCGTCGCTGACAGCCCCTCGCGCGAGTCCTGATCGAGCGGCAGCCCGTCGGCGTCGAGCGCCTCCTCGGCCTGCGGGATCGGCAGCTCGCGGTCGACGACGCGGGCGCCGATCGTGCTCAGCACCTTGCGCAGCTCTGCCTGCGCCCAGACGGCCCCGAACAGGCTCGTGCTGGTGCCGATGACGGCAGCGGGCTTGCCCATCAGGGGGGTGGTGGCGATCGGCCGCGAGACCCAGTCCAGGGCGTTCTTGAGCACGCCCGGGATCGACGCGTTGTACTCCGGCGTCGCGATCAGGACGGCGTCGGCCTGGGCGATCGCCTCCTTCAGCGCCACAACGGCCGGCGGCGTGCGGTGCTCCTCGTCCTCGTTGAAGGGAGGTATCGCGTCGAGCTGGCCGAACAGCACCAGCTCGACGCCCTCGGGCAGCAACGAGGCGGTGGCGGCCAACAGACGGGAGTTGTGCGAGTCCCGCCGCAGGCTGCCGGATATCCCGAGGATCCTCATGGCTGCTACTCCTTGACGAGCTCGAGCGAGACCTCGAGCTTGACGTCGTTCTCCAGGGCGAAGCCGCCTTTGGGCAGCGGCGCGTTCCAGTTCAGGCCGAACTGGGTGCGGTCGACGACGGCCTCCAGCTCCACGCCCACGCCCTCTTTGCCGGCGATGTTCTCGTGCGGGCCGGTGATGGCGCCGCGCGCCGTCACGGGGTGGGTGTTGCCCTTGATCGTCAGATCGCCCGCGACGGTCAGCTCGCCGTTCTCGCCGATCTCCACCGAAGTCGAGTCGAAGCTGATCTCCGGGTAGGTGGCGCTGTCGAAGAAGTCCGGCGATTTGAGGTGGCCGGCCAGGTTCTCGTCCTTGACGACGAGCGAGTCGACCTTGACCGAGCCCTTCAGCTGAAGGCCCTCGTCAGTCGAGTCGAGCTCGCCCTGGTAGTCCTCGAAGCGGCCGCGGAAGGTCGCCACGACCATGTGCTTGACGGAGAAGCCGACGTGGGAGTGGATCGTGTCGATCCTCCATGTGCCCGTCTCGATCTGTTGCGTTGCTGTGCTCACGTTCTCTCCTTTGGGGGGGGTTCGGACCGCTCGGACTGCGGTCCGTTTGTCGCTGGGATCAGCCTAGCACACAACTGGACCGTAGTCCGCTTACGCTAGGATGGATGATGTGAAGACGATGTTCGAGCTACCCGTTATCGAGGAGGACTCCGGCGAGCGTCAGGATGCGGCCCGCAACCGCGAGCGGATCCTGTGCGCGGCTCGACGGCTGTTCGAGGAACGGGGCGTCGGCTGCGTCTCGATGGACGAGGTCGCGGAGGCGGCGGGCGTCGGCAAGGGCACCCTGTTTCGCCGCTTCGGCTCGCGGGCGGCGCTGGCCGCGGCGGTGCTCTCAGAGCGCGAGCGGGCCTTTCAGGACGCCTTCATCCGCGGCGAGCCGCCGCTGGGGCCGGGCGCGCCGCCGCAGGAGCGCCTGATCGCCTTCGGGGAAGCGATGCTGGACACGCTGGAGGCCCACTCGGAGCTGCTGCTGGCGGCCGAGACGGGGGCCGCCCGCTTCGAGCACCCCGCCGTCACGGTACACCGCCTGCACATGACCCTGCTCGTGGCCGAGGCCGACCCGGACTGCGACTCCGAGTTGCTCGCCCAGATGCTGATGGCCGCGCTCAGCGCGGACCTGTTCATCCACCTGCGCAGCGTCAGGGAGATGCCCCTGGAGCGGATCAAGGGGGGCTGGCGAGATCTCGTGGGGCGGCTGCTGGGCTCCTCCTGCGAGGAGTTCTGAGAAGGCTCCGCCTGCAGGGCAGGCTCCGCCGCGATGGGCCGCGCGAGGTGAGCCCTCGCGCGAGCGCCTGACTCAGGCGACGACCTCGACGCCGACGAGGTCCTCTGCCGAGAGCTCGCCGGGCTTCTCCAAGGCCAGCACTGCCTCCAGGGAGGCGATGGCGACGGCCAGCTGGTCCAGGTCGGGCTCGCGAGTCGTCAGCAGCTGCAGCTTCAGTCCCGGCCACATGACGGCCCGGACCCAGCGCCTGGAGCGGTTGCGCCCGGCGAACTTGATCAGCTCGAAGGAGATGCCGGCGATGACGGGGACGCCGAGGATCCGGGTCGCCACGAGCCAGTACCAGGCCGGCAGCCCGAGCGGGGCGAAGACGAAGATGGCCACGATCATCACGACCAGCAGGAAGCTCGTGCCGCAGCGGGGGTGCAGGCGGGAGAAGCGCTGGGCGTTGGCGGGCGTGAGGGGCAGTCCCGCCTCGAAGCAGGAGATCGTCTTGTGCTCGGCGCCGTGGTACTCGAACACCCGCCGCAGGTCGCGCAGGCGCGAGAGCAGCAGCATGTAGCCCAGGAACAGCGTCGTGCGGACGGTCCCCTCGACCAGCCAGAACAGCAGCGAGGAGTTCAGCTGGTGCTTGATCAGGCTGGTCAGCCCGACGGGGATCAGGAAGAACAGGACGATGGCCAGGATCAGGGCGACCGCGACGGTGCCGATCCAGACCGCCTTGGGGATCTCTTCGGGCTCCTCACCGCCGTTCTCGTCGGGGGGCAGCTGCGCGTTGGCCGAGACCTCCAGAGCGCGGAAGCCGATCGCCATCGAGCCACACAGCGCGACGACGCCGCGCAGGATCGGCAGGCGCAGCACGCGGTGGCGGCGCATGACGGAGTCGAGCGGGTAGGTGCTGACCTCGATCTCGCCCAGCGCCGCCTCCTCGGGCGAGCGCTCGCCCTCCGCCAGCTGCTCGGCGGTGGGCTTGCGGACGGCCACGGCCCAGTTCGAGACGCCGCGCATCATCACGCCCTCGAGGACGGCCTGCCCGCCGAGGGGGGCGTCCCGAGCGGCCTGCAGCTGACCCTCGCCCTGCGGAGCCTGCAGCGACTCGACGGGAGGGGCGACCTCGACCGTCTGGCCGGGCGCAGGGGCCGTCGCAGTCGTCATCGCGACCGAGATGCCCGTTTCGCCAGCCGCCTCCCCTGCGGCCATCGGGCTACTTTGCTGCCGCGCGGGCCTGGTGCAGGCGGCCCTTCGCGACGCGGCGCTGGAAGCGCTCGACGCGACCGCCGGTGTCCATCAGCTTCTGCCGTCCCGTGTAGAAGGGGTGGCAGTTGGAGCACACCTCGACGTGCAGCTCGCTGCGCGTGGCACGGGTCATGAACTCGTTGCCGCAGGTGCAGCGAACGTGAGCCTGCTCGTAGGTGGGGTGAATGTCAGCCTTCATCGTCAGAGGATTCTAGCGGGCGAGCGCCGGCGGGCGAGCGCGTGTCTCCCGCTCAGCCAGCGGCAGCTACTTCTTCGGGCGAGGGCTGGTCGGTCGGCGCCACGGGCTGCAGGCAGTGGGGCGTCTTCAGTTCCAGCGTCCTGATCGTCCTGCCCTTGGCGTTGACCCAGCGGAAGCGGATCGCGGCACGGTAGGAGGCGGGGGCGCTGAGGTTGGTGACCTGGCGCAGGTAGCGGTAGGCCTTGACGCCCGGGGCAGCCGTGCGCCAGACGCCCAGGCCCGGCGCCGTGACGACGTGGAATTCCGTTTCGTGGGGCATCCGCTCCAGCACGTCGATGCGCATCTCCATCTTGGCCGTGCCCGGGATCGTCGTCATTTCGCCGGCGAAGGTCGCCGAGCGTTCGGCCTGTTCGGTGGAGGTCGTGCACTGCTCGAGCGTCGCCGAGCCGGGCACTTTGACCGGCGTCGTCGTGCTGATCACGGCCGGCGCCGGGCCCGTCGTCGGCGCCCCGGTGGTCGTCTGACCCGAGGCGCGGGTGCCGGGGGCCAGGGCCAGGGACACCAGCACCGAGGTTGTGCAGAGGCCGATGGCGACGGCCCAGCGGCGGCCGCGGGCGATTGCCGTGGAGAGCAGGCTTGACATCAATCCCACTAAACACACGAGCAGGCCCCAGGTTTCGCGCGCCCGTGACGAGCGCGCGAATACCGCGGCGGACCTAGGTGTTCTGGTAGAGCGGCCCGTCGCCGCCCTCGGGGGTCGTCAGGCGCCCGCCCTTGGCCGTGATGGCTCCGCACTGCACGCAGTTGGTGTAGTTGACGATCACGTCCACCTCGCCGTGCTCCGGCGCGTCCTCGGGGATCTCGTAGACGCCCGCCGGGCACATCCACCGCCACGTTTCCGCGATCTCGCGGGGGACGTGTTTCTGCACGCGGATGTGGTTGGGGGCGTCGTCGCGGGTCGCATTGCCCGTGATGAAGACGGAGGAGAGCTTGTCGAAGGTGTATTTGCCGTCGGGCTTGGGGTAGCCCTCGGCGGTGTCGCCGACGAACATCGGCTGGGCGTCGTTGCGGTGCCAGGACCAGCGCCCGCCCGGGAAGCGGCCTTTGGTGCCCATCATCACGTTGACCAGCGGGGCGCCCTTGACGAAGCCTTTCTGGAAGGGCTGGCGGGTGTTGCGGACCTCGTAGAGCTCCTTGCCCACGATCGAGTCCTCGATCGCCTGTTCGTAGGACTCGAAGTTGCTCTCGCCACGCACGAGCGCCGCGTAGATCGACTCTGCCGCCAGTTTGCCGGACATGATGCAGTGGTGGACGCCCTTCAGGGCGACGGTGTCGACCATGCCGCCGGCGTCGCCGACCAGGACGGCCCCGGGGAAGGCCAGTTTGGGCATCGACCAGTAGCCCCCGCCCGGCAGCGCCTTGGCGCCCCAGGAGACCCGCTCGCCGCCCTCCAGGATCCCCTTGACCAGCGGGTGCAGCTTGAACTGCTGCAGCAGGTCGTGGGCGGAGGTCGTCGCGTCCGCGTACTCCAGGTCGATCACGAAGCCGATCGAGACGAGGTCGTCGCCTGACTTCTCGTCCTTCATCGGGTAGATCCAGGTGCCGCCGACGTGGCCGTACTTGGCCGACAGCTTCAGGGGCCAGGGGCCGAGCGTGTGGATCACGCGGTCGAGCGGCTTGGGGACCTTCCAGACCTCCTTGACGCCGAGCTCCCATACCTGCGGCTCGCGCCCCTCGGCCAGGTCGAACTCCTTGATGGCGGCGCCCGTCAGGTGCCCCCAGCAGCCCTCGGCCAGGACCGTCGCGTGGGCCTTGATGTCGGTGCCGGGCTCGAAGTTCCCGAGCGGCTCGCCGTCCTTGCCCCGGCCCTTGTCGCCCGAGCGCACGCCGACGACGCGACCACCGTCGACGACCAGCTGCGTGGCCGCCGTCTCGGTCAGGACATAGGCGCCGGCCTCTTCGGCCTGACGCTGCTGGAAGCGGGCCATGGCCGAGACAGAGACGACCTCGTTGCCGTGGTTCTTGAAGTTGGGCGGCGTCGGGATCTTGATCTTGGTCGAGCCGTTGGGCAGGACGTAGACGGCCTCCTTGGTGACCTCGCCGTAGGCGAAGCCCTCCTTGCGCCAGTCCTCCCGGCTCATGTCGGGGAAGAGCTCCTGCAGAGGGCCGGGCCGCATGACTGCGCCGGACAGGTTGTGCCCGCCGCAGGTCTTGGCCTTCTCGACGACGGCGACGGGCACTTCGCCCAGGCGCTCCATCGTCTCCGGGTCGTCGGCCAGCAGCTGCAGCAGGCGGTTGGCGCAGGCCAGGCCGGCCGTGCCGCCGCCGACGATCGCCACGCCGACCTCGATCAGCTCGTCCTCTGCGTCGAGGCCGCGCTTGATGAACTCCTTCTGGGAGTCAACGGGGGGCGGGAAGGCCGCGGGCGCGACCTTCCCATTGTTCGAGCCACTGTTGCCTGACATCGCTTCAGACCTCCCTGTGAGTGGTTGCCCGATTCGCTGTGAGCACAGCGGCTCCCGTCATCCCTCTAACTCCCCTTCTTGGCCTTCACGGCCTCGGTCAGCTTCGGCAGGATCTTGTTCAGGTCGCCGACGATGCCGAGGTCGGAGAATTCGAAGATCGGCGCGTTGGCGTCCTTGTTGATCGCGACGATGTTCTCCGAGCTCTGCATGCCGACCTTGTGCTGGATCGCCCCGGAGATGCCGGCGGCCAGGTACAGCTTCGGCGAGACCGTCTTACCGGTCTGGCCGATCTGGGCCGCGTAGGGGTACCAGCCTGCGTCCACGACCGCGCGGGTCGCCGCCACGGCCGCGTTGCCACCGAAGGCGGATGCCAGTTCTTCGCAGAGCTGGAAGCCCTCGGCCTTGCCCAGGCCGCGGCCGCCGGCCACGAGGATGTCGGCGCCCTCGATGTCCACGTCCGCGCCGCGCTGTTCGCCGCGGGTGACCATCGTCGCCTGCGTTGCGTGCGGGCTCAGCTCGAAGCTCAGCGACTCCACGGGCGCGTCGCCGCCTCCGGTCTCCTTGATCTCGAAGGCGTTCAGGCGCCCGATGATGATGCCCACGGGAGAGCGGTATTTGATCTCGGAGATGGCCGAGTCGCCCAGGATCGGACGCTCTGCGATCAGCTCGCCGCCCTCGGCCCGGACGTTGGTGACCTCCATCGCGACACCTGCGCCCAGGCGCGCGGCCAGGCCGGCGCCGATCTCGAAGCCGAGCAGGCCGCCCCCGAACAGGGCGTACTTGTAGTCCCCGCCGGAGATGGCAGCGGCCATCGCGTCGACGAGCGGCTGGGCCAGCCCCTCGGGACCCTCGGCCACGAGCACCTTCTTGGCCCCGTAGTTGCCCAGGGAGGCCGCCAGGTCCTGCGGGACGCTCTCGCCGAGCAGGATCGCGTGAGCCTCGCCGCCCAGCTCTGCGGCCAGCTTGGCGCCCTCCGAGACGGCGCCCAGCGAGTTCTTGTTGATCGCGCCGTCGTAGTGCAGCGCGTAAACCAGGATGTTCGCCATCTAGATCAGCTTCCTCTCGTCGAGCCAGGCGACGATCTTCTCGACCGTCTCGCCGGTGTCCTCGTCCTCGATGATCTCGCCCGCGGCCTTGGCCGGCGGCGCCTTCGCCGCGACCCACTGGGCCGCCGAGTTCTCGCCGCCCACTTTCGAGGCGTCGATCTCCACGTCGGCGGCGCTGACCGTGTCCAGGGGCTTCTTCTTGGCGCCCATGATCGCCTTCAGCGACGGGTAGCGGGGCTCGTTGATGGCGTCGCCCACGGAGATGACGGCGGGCAGCTTGATCTGCACCGTGTCGTAGCCGTACTCGGCCTGGCGCTCGCAGCGCAGGGCCTGCGGGTCGACGTCCATCTTGATGACCTGGGTCAGCGAGGGCATGCCCAGGTGCTCGGCCACGACGGCGCCGATCGTGTAGCACTCGCCGTCGTCTGACTGCTGGCCCAGCAGCACCAGGTCGGGGCTCTCGCGCTTGAGCGTCTGGGCGAGGGCGTAGCCGGTGGCTGCCACGTCGGAGCCCGCCACTGCCTGGTCTGCCAGGTGCACGGAGCGGTCGGCGCCGAGGGAGACGGCCTTGTGCAGGGCGCGCACGGCGCTCTCCGGGCCCATCGTCACGGCCACGATCTCCTCGACAGGGACCGCGCCGCCCTCCCTGATCTGCATGGCCGCCTCGATGGCGTGCGTGTCGTAGGGGTTCAGGTTCTTCTCGCCGCTACGGTCCATCCGCCCCGTCGAGGTGTCGATCCTCTTCTCGACGGCGGCGTCCGGAACCTCCTTGACGAGGACGCATATCTTCATTCTCAGGCCTTCTCCTTGGGGGGTCTGTTGGCTGCGATCCTACCGCTTCACGCGGTTGACTGACGAGTCAATCAAGCCCTGGCCGCCCGCCCGCCGACGGCGTCGCGTATGAAGTCGACGATCGCCTGGGTGGGTGCGCCCGGGGTGAACACCTCGGCCACGCCGAGGCTCTTGAGCTCTGGGATGTCCTCGGCGGGGATCGTCCCGCCGACGGTTATGACGACGTCGTCGACGCCCTGCTCGTGCAGCAGCTCGACGACGCGCGGGACGAGGGTCATGTGGGCGCCGGAGAGGATCGACAGCCCGACGGCGTCGGCGTCCTCCTGGATGACGGTCTCGACGATCTGCTCGGGCGTCTGGTGCAGGCCCGTGTAGATGACCTCCATGCCGGCGTCGCGCAGGGCGCGGGCGATGATCTTGGCGCCACGGTCGTGGCCGTCGAGGCCGGGCTTGGCCACGACCACGCGGATCTTGCTCTGGGCGGGTGAGGACATGGGCAGGCTGAGATGTCTCCGTGTCTTGCGGCTGCTGCAGGGCGCCCGGTGGGCGCCGGTCCGGCGGCGCAGGCGTAGCCGCCCAGCGCCCCTCGGCCCGCATACTGTAAGCCCTAGAGGCCGGCGAGCGCGTGCCGGTCAGCGCCTGCGAGGCCGCCTGCCCGCGCGGACGGCGCCCCTGGATCTCGCTCCCCGGTCGATCGCGGCCCGCCCGACGGTGGCAAGGCCTGCGCCGGCTCCGAGCATCCCGAGCAGCTTCAGGCGCCGCCCGAGGCGGTCCAGCATGACTATCTCCCAGCCTTCCTCCAGGGCGATCCGGCGCAGCAGCGCGTCGGGGTTGACGACGACGGCGTTGCCGACGGCCCGCAGCATCGGCAGGTCGGACTCGGAGTCCGAGTAGGCGAAGGAGACGCCCAGGTCGATCCCCTCCCGGCCCGCCAGCTCCTGCATCGAGAGGACCTTGCCCTCGCGGTAGTTGAATGGCCCCGCCGGGCGCCCCGTGTAGCGTCCGTCGACGATCTCCGAGCGCGAGCCGAGGCCGCCGTCGAAGGCCAGCACGCTGGCCAGCAGGTCCGCCATCTCCTGCGAGGCGGCCGTGATGATGTAGACGGGCACGCCGGCGTCCTGGTGGGCGTAGGCCCGCTCCAGCATCTCCGGGTACAGGCGCGGCAGCACCCCGGAGAGCACCCGCGGGGAGAGGCGCTGCAGGTCGCGCACGGGCACGCCCGCGATCATCTCCCCAACGCGCCTGCGCACGTCGTCGGCGCGCTCGTCGGTGGAGCCAAGCAGCCGGAAGCGGACATTCTCGTAGACGTCCTTGACCAGCCGCGAGCGGGAGATCATCCCCGTCTCGAACGCAGCCCGGGCGAAGAAGATGCCCGAGGACCCGGCCATCAGGGTCTTGTCCAGGTCGAAGAAGGCGGCCGGTCTGGCGCCGCTCACGGCCATCTCAGACCTTCAGGATGACCGCGTCCCCCTGCCCGCCGCCGGAGCAGATGGCGGCGCAGCCGTAGCCGCCGCCACGCCGGCGCAGCTCCATCACGATCGCGCCTAGGATGCGGGCGCCTGAGGCGCCGATCGGGTGGCCGAGGGCGACGGCGCCGCCGTTGACGTTGACGCGGTCCTCGTCGATGCCGAGCATGCGGATCGAGTTCAGGGTGACCGAGGCGAAGGCCTCGTTGA
>Ga0181522_10000657_pt1 | contig 24248 bp, 27 predicted proteins | sample PEATcosm2014_Bin_27_FD_121103 | JGI IMG/M metagenome (GOLD analysis project Ga0181522, IMG submission 121103) | Peatland microbial communities from MTU Mesocosm Facility, Houghton, MI, USA - PEATcosm2014_Bin05_10_metaG | ecosystem: Environmental > Terrestrial > Soil > Wetlands > Peat | place...
CTTGCGGGGAGTGTGGATGCGGATCTTGGGCGCCGGCCCGTGCGCGTCCTCGTCCCATTCGTCGGGGGTGGCGATCAGGTCGCCGTCGGCATCGCGTGCAGTGACGTCGGCAAATACGGTCGATGGCAGCGTGCCGGGGTGGTGCAGCTTCTTGCCGTGTTTCTCGACCGCGCCGTCGTCGGCCATGTCACGCAGCATGCGCTTGAGTTCGGCGCGCAAGGCGTTCTTGAGGCCGAAGGCGCGGGCGATTTCGCGGGTGCCGACTTTGCCGGGCTGCTTGCCGATGAAGGCGAGGATATCGGCCTTGGAGGGAAGGGAGGGTGTTCGTTTGTTTGGTTTGTTCAAAATAGGTTTTCCTGCGCCAAAAAGGCGCGATCAAAAATCAATGTAATGATCGAAAGTCAGCTTCGCTAGCTACTCGGCGGCGGTGGCCTTGACGCGGCGAGCGGGCTTGGCGTGGGCGGCAGCGGCTGCTTTTTTCGGCTTGGCAGCGGCCGGTTTCTTCGGTTTGGCGGCGGGTGCAGCCGCGACCTTGCCGGAGGCGGTCTTGCGGCCGGCAGCCCTGCGGCCCTTGGGCGAATTGCCCATCATGGCGGCGCGGGCATCGAGCAGCACGATGGCTTGATCGAGCGTCACGGTGTCCGGCGTCTTGTCGCCGGTGAGCGTGGCGTTGACGCCGTTATGGCTGACATAGGGACCGAAGCGGCCGTTCTTGACCACGATCGGTCCGCCTTTGTCGGGATGCTCGCCGAGAGCCTTGCCCGGATCGGCGCCGAAGCGCCGGCCCTTTTTCGGGTTGGCGATTTTGTCGGCGATCAAATGCATGGCGCGGTTGAGGCCGACGGTGAGAACGTCGTCGCCTTCTTCCAGGCTCGCATAGACCTTGCCATGCTTGACGTAAGGCCCGAAGCGCCCGACGCCGGCCATGATTGGCTCGCCGTCTTCCGGCGATTTGCCGATCTCACGCGGCAGCGCGAGCAGCGCGAGCGCCTTGTCGAGACCGATATCTTCGGGCGCGACGCCCTTTGGCAGGCTGGCGCGCTTGGGTTTCACCGGTTCCGGCGCGTCAGGATCCTTCTTCTCGCCCTTCTTGCGCTTCGGTACCTTGACCTCTTCGCCGAGTTGCAAGTAGGTGCCGAAACGCCCGCCGCGGATGGTCACTTCGAGATTGGTGACAGGGTCGATGCCCAGCACTTTGGTCGGCTGGCTGCCGTTGGCTCCCGGTGTCATCTGCCGGGTGAAACGACATTCCGGATAGTTCGAACAGCCGATGAAGGCGCCGAAGCGTCCGACTTTAAGCGACAGCTTGCCGGTGCCGCATTGCGGGCATTGCCGCACCTCGCCGCCGTCGGCGCGCGCCGGGAAGATATGTGGCTCGAGCAGATCGTTAAGCGCGTCGAGCACCTGGGTGATGCGCACTTCCTTGATTTCGTTGACCGCGCCGATGAAGTCGGTCCAGAAATCCTCCAGCACCTTCTTCCAGTTGATCTCGTTGTTGGAGACGCGATCGAGCTGCTCCTCGAGCGAAGCGGTGAAATCGTATTCGACGTAGCGTTTGAAGAAGCTTTCCAGGAAGCCCACCACGACGCGGCCTTTGTCTTCCGGGATCAGGCGTTTCTTGTCGATGCGCACATAGCCGCGGTCTTGCAGCACTTGCAGGATCGAGGCGTAGGTCGAGGGACGGCCGATGCCGAGCTCTTCCATGCGCTTGACCAGCGCTGCTTCCGAGAAGCGCGGCGGCGGCTCGGTGAAATGTTGCGAGGCCTCGATCGACTCCTTCGCCAGCTTCTCGCTTTCGGACATCGCCGGCAGGCGGCGCGACTCTTCGTCCTCGGGCGTCTCGTCCTGGCCTTCCTGATAGAGCGTGAGGAAGCCGTCGAATTTCACCACCTGGCCGGTGGCGCGCAGGTCGATGGTGCGGCTGCCGGATTTAGCGGCGATATCGACCGTGGTGCGTTCGAGTTCCGCGGATTCCATTTGACTCGCGACCGCGCGGTTCCAGATCAATTCGTACAAACGGGCCTGGTCGCGGTCGACATATTTGGCGACCTGGTCGGGCGTGCGGTGCGGGTCGGTCGGGCGCACCGCTTCGTGCGCTTCCTGCGCGTTCTTCGATTTGTTCTGATAGACGCGCGGCGCACCCGGCACGTATTCCTTGCCGTAGTTCTTGCCGATCATCGAACGGATGTCGGAAATCGCTTCCGGCGCGATGTCGATGCCGTCGGTACGCATATAGGTGATGAGGCCGGTGGTCTCGCCGTCGATCTCGACGCCTTCGTAAAGGCGCTGCGCCAGGCGCATGGCGATCGCGGGCGCAAAGCCGAGCTTGCGGCTGGCTTCCTGCTGCATGGTCGAGGTGGTGAAGGGCGGCGGCGGATTGCGCCGCGCGGGCTTGGCCTCGACCGTGGCTACGGTGAAGGTCGCGCTTTCAAGCGCATTCTTGAGGGCGGTCGCCTGGACGCCGGAGCCGATGTCGAGGCGCTGAAGTTTCTGACCGTCGGCGCCGACCAGGCGGGCTTCGAAGCTCTCGCCGCGCGGGGTCGCGAGCTTGGCGACGATCGACCAATATTCCTTGGCGACGAATTTCTCGATCTCCAGTTCGCGGTCGCAGACCAGCCGCAATGCGACCGATTGCACGCGGCCGGCCGAGCGCGCGCCCGGCAGCTTGCGCCACAGCACGGGGGAGAGCGTAAAACCGACCAGATAGTCCAGCGCGCGGCGCGCAAGGTAAGCATCGACCAGCGCATTGTCGATGGCGCGCGGATGCTTCATCGCCTCGGTCACCGATTGTTTGGTGATGGCGTTGAAGACGACGCGCTCGACCTTTTGATCCTTCAGGGCCTTCTTTTCATTCAGCGCCTCCAGCACGTGCCAGGAGATCGCTTCGCCTTCGCGGTCGGGGTCGGTCGCAAGAATCAGGGTATCGGCGCCCTTCAGGGCCTGCGCGATGTCGTTGACGCGCTTTTGCGACTGGGGATCGACCTCCCAGAGCATTTTGAAATTATTGTCGGGGTCGACCGATCCGTCCTTGGCCGGCAGGTCACGGATATGGCCAAAGGAGGCCAGGACCTCGTAACCAGGGCCCAGGTACTTATTGATTGTCTTCGCCTTGGAAGGCGACTCAACAACGACAACTTTCATGAGAATCCAATAGGTTAGCGGCCGAGATGGACGCGATTCCGCGTGGAATCTGCCGGTGGCTTTGGCCGGAACATGGTGAAGGCACCCCTTACTGTCAAATAAGGGTGCCCGGAAATCCTTTATGAACAGCCAATTCGGGCGCGAAAGAGACCGGTTTGCCCCAGATACAATCAATAGGTGTAGTTTATACATGGGGCAATTTATAGGCTATGCTTCGAAGCGGACCTGTGTATTTTTGCCGCCATGGCCGACCAAGGCTCATCGGCCGACCCCGGCAACCGTATTCGGGTCGCCAATTACGTCGCGACCATGTCGTCCGATCTCGCCGCCATGGCGCGGCGGAGCGGTCTCGACACGCTCGGCTACCTGTTCGAAATGGTCCGGCTCGAAGCCGAGAACGTCACCCGCCACGGCCAAAACGGCAGCCGCTAATTCAAGGAACTTTGACGCCGAGGCGTTCGAGAAAGGCCGCGGTCGGATTGCCGTCTGGCACCAGCCCCATCTTCTGCTGCTCGGCGCGGATATTGTCGCGCAAATCGAAATCGACGTGGCCTTCGAAGTCGAGCACCTTGTAGCCGAGCGCGGACAGTTTTTTCTGCAGCGCGATGCGCGCGTCGCGCGACAGCGGGCGATCGTCGGCGGGCCATGCGGCTTTGATCAGGTCGCCGCCGTTCATGCGATCGGCGAGGTGGCCGACCGCGATCACGTAGGCGTCGGAGTTGTTGTACTCCTTGAGCACCGGATAATTCTCGGTGGTCAGGAATGCAGGCCCGTTGGCGCCGGCCGGAAAATACAAAATGCCGGGACCGGAAGCCGGGAACGGCTTGCCGTCGGCGCGGCGCAGGCCGAGCTTGGCCCATTCCGCGAAAGTGGCATGGCTTTTCCTGTAGTCGAAGCCTTTCGGCACCGTGACCTCGAAGCCCCAAGGTAGGCCGCGGATCCAATGCTCTTTGGCGAGATAATTGGCGGTCGAGCCGAGCACGTCCGGCACATTGGTCCAAATGTCGGCTTTGCCGTCGCCGGAAAAGTCGATGGCGTAATCGACCACGTTGGTCGGCATGAACTGGGTCTGGCCCATGGCGCCGGCCCACGAGCTGACCATCTTCTCGCGCGGGAATTTGCCGTTCTGCATGATGCGCATCGCGACCAGGAGTTCGTTGCGAAAATACGGATGGCGGTAGCGCACGTAGCCAAGAGTGGCGAGCGAGCGGAACACGTCCCATTTGTCTTTCTCTGCGCCGTAGTCGGTTTCGATGCCCCAGAGCGCGATCAGCACCCAGCGTTCGACGCCGAATTTCTTTTCCACCGCGTCGAAGGTCGTCGCCCATTCGGCGGCTTTCTTCTGGCCGTTGGCAATGCGGCCGCGCGACACGATGTCGTTGACATAGGCGCCGACCGGCTTGCCGTATTCCGGCTGGCGCTTGGTGGCGGCGATCACGCGTTGGTCGGGCGTCACGCCCTTCAGTGCGAGATCGAAGATAGCGCGCGTGATGCCTTTGGCCTGCGCATCCGGCCAAAGGGCTGCCTCGAAGGCGGCGAAGGATTGTTCCTGCGCGTGCGCATCTGCGTGGCAGAACGCGATTGCGACAGCGAGAACGGCAACGTGACGGAGTTTCATGTGTGACAGCTTGGTGCGCCGCGATTCGTATTGCACCTTATAGCAGCGACACCAAGCTGCCGCCGTGGCGCTCCAGCCCGCCGGCAATCTCGAGTTCCAGCAGCACCGCCGGCCGGTTATGAGGGTGAGCATCGCGCAGCAAACGGCGCAGTACAACCTTGGTTTTAAATAATACAACCGAAGGTCAGGAGGCCGGATTAGCGCCGATTTTGCCTTCGCTGCCGTTCAGCAAGCGGCCGATATTGGCGCGGTGCATGATCCAGAGCAAGGCGGTGAGCAGCAGGAATAATGCGGCGGCTCTGGGCTGACCCAGAAACCACAAGGCCAACGGCGTAACCGCGCTGGCTATCAAGGCGGCGAGCGATGAATAGCGGCTGAGCGCTGCGACGCTGAGCCAGATCGCGGTGAAGACCAGCGCGCTGGGCCATACGAGGCCGATCAGCAGGCCGATATAGACCGCGACACCTTTCCCGCCTTTGAATTTGAGCCAGGCCGGAAAGAGATGACCGAGGAAAGCGCCGAGGCCGGCAACCAGCGCCGCATCGGCGTCGGCGAAATGCGCAGCGAGCAAAACCGCGGCGGTGCCCTTGAACGCGTCGCATAGCAAGGTCGCGGCGGCCAATCCCTTGCGCCCGGTGCGCAGTACGTTGGTGGCGCCGATATTGCCGGAACCGATTTCGCGGATGTCGGGCGCGCCGGCGGCGCGCGTCAGAATCAGGCCAAACGGTATCGAGCCGAGCAGATAGCCGACAATGAAAGCGACCGCGGCGGTCATACGTATTCGTAAACGGTGCGGCCGGCGACGATGGTGCGCACCACGCGGCCGGTGAGGCGCGCTTCATCGAACGGCGTATTCTTGCACTTGGACTTGAGATCCAAGGGATCGAGCACCCACGGCATGTCGAGATCGACGACGATGACATCGGCCGGTGCGCCGCTCTTGAGCGTTCCGCCGGGCAAGCCCAGCACTTCCGCCGGCCGCGTCGACATGGCGCGCAGCAGCGCGATCAATTCGATTTCGCCGGAATGCACCAGCCGCAGACCGGCGGTCAGCATGGTCTCGAGGCCGATCGCGCCGGGAGCGGCTTCCGCGAACGGCAGGCGCTTGGTTTCGACGTCCTGCGGGTTGTGATCCGACATGATCGTGTCGATCAGGCCGCGGTCGATCGCCTCGACCAGCAGCTTGCGGTCGTCTTCGGCGCGCAGCGGCGGCGACAATTTCAGAAAGGTGCGATAGGGCCCGATGTCGTTTTCGTTGAGCGTGATGTGGTTGATCGAGGCCGAGGCCGTGACGCTCAGGCCGGCGTCCTTGGCGCGACGCAAGACGTCGAGCGATTCAGCGCAACTTATCGAGGCCGCGTGATAGCGCCCGCCCGACAACGCGACCAGCCGGATGTCGCGCTCGAGCATGACGGTTTCCGCCGCCTTCGGGATGCCGAGCAGTCCAAGCCGCGCGGCGAATTCACTTTCGTTCATGACGCCGTCGCCGACCAGGTCCGGATCTTCCGTATAGTGCACAATGAGCGCGTCGAAATCGCCGGCGTAAGTCAGCGCGCGTCGCATCACCTGGGCGTTGGTCACGCTTTTGTCGCCGTCTGTGAAGGCGACCGCGCCGGCGGCCTTCAGCAAGCCGATCTCGGTCATCTCCTTGCCCTCGAGGCCCTTGGTTAGCGCCGCCATCGGATGCACGTGGACAATTGCAGTGTCGCGCGCGCGGCGCAGCACGAAATCGACCGTCGCCGGATCGTCGATCACGGGCGACGTATTCGGCTGGCAAATAATCGTGGTGACTCCGCCGGCCGCAGCCGCCTGGCTGGCGGACGCGAGCGTTTCGCGGTGGCCGGCGCCGGGTTCGCCGACGAAGGCGCGCATGTCGACCAGGCCGGGCGCGACCAGTTTGCCGCGGCAATCGATCACGTCGGTGCCTTCCGGCACGCCGGCAGCACCGATGCCCTTCTTGGCTTCGCGGATGGTGCCGTCGGCGATCAGCAGGTCGCCGACGATATCGAAGTCACGCGACGGATCGACGATCCGGGCGTTGGCGAGCAGGATCGGGCGGCGGTCAGACAGCATCATGCATTCGGCAGATTACGCGACAGCGCTTCCAGCACCGCCATACGCACGGCCACTCCCATTTCGACTTGTTCGCGGATCACCGATTGCACGCCGTCGGCGACGATCGAGTCGATCTCAACGCCGCGATTCATCGGCCCCGGATGCATCACCAGCGCGCCCGGTTTGGCATAGGCGAGTTTCTTCTCGTCGAGGCCCCAGTAGTGGAAATATTCCGACAGAGACGGAATGTAGGAGCCGTTCATGCGCTCGCGCTGCAAGCGCAGCATCATCACGATGTCGGCGCCGTTGAGGCCTTCGCGCATGTCGCGCGCGACTTCGACGCCGAAGCGCTCGATGCCGGGCGGCAGCAGCGTGGAGGGGGCGACCACGCGCACGCGCGCGCCCATCTGGTTGAGCAGGATGATGTTGGAGCGGGCGACGCGTGAATGCAGGATGTCGCCGCAGATTGCCACCAGCAGGCCTTCGATGCCGCCTTTGTTGCGGCGAATGGTCAGCGCGTCGAGCAGGGCCTGGGTGGGGTGCTCGTGGGCGCCGTCGCCGGCGTTTATCACCGAGCAGTCGAGCTTGCTGGCGAGGAGTTCGACCGCGCCGGAGGCGTGGTGACGCACCACGAGGATGTCGGGATGCATGGCGTTGAGCGTGATCGCGGTGTCGATCAGCGTTTCGCCCTTGCGCATGGCGGACTGGCCGACCGACATGTTCATGACGTCGGCGCCGAGCCGCTTGCCGGCCAGTTCGAACGAGGACTGGGTGCGGGTGGAGCTTTCGAAGAACAGATTGATCTGGGTGCGGCCGCGCAGCGAGGTGCGCTTTTTCTCGACTTGGCGGTTGAGTTCGACGAATTCCTCGCCGAGGTCGAGCAGGCCGGAAATATCGTCGCGGGAAAGCCCTTCGATCCCCAACAGATGCCGACGGCTGAGGACGAATGAAGATTTCGGCGCGATGTTCATTAAAGGCAGGTCTATAGGCGCAAGTTCCGCCCGCGGCAAGGGGGCGGCGAGGTATCGGTCCACAAGGTTAGCGCGCGGCACGGCATCGTGATCGCTTCGTCCAGCCGCGGCGGAACCGCTTGGCATGTTCCGGGGTTATCGGCCTGACCATCCCGGCGCAAAGGCGCCGGAATCCACATTCAAGAATTACCGGAGGCGTTATCATGAAGACGATCACCAAATATGTGGCAGCGGCGACCCTCGCGGGCGCCATGGCGCTGGCCGCGGCGACGCCGAGCCAGGCGCGTCATTGGCGGCACGGCGGTGGCGCCGCGCTCGGCGGGTTCGTCGCCGGCGCGGCAATCGGCGCGGCTGTTGCCAATGGCGGCTACGGCTATTATGGGCCGGGCTCTTATGGTCCGGGTTATGCCTATGCGCCGGATTACGGCTATGAAGACAGTTACGCCTACGCGCCGGGACCGGCCTATTACGGGCCCGCACCGCGCTACTACGGCGGCTATCCTTACCGCGGCAGCAATAGCAGCTGCGGAGGATCGCCGGCTTCCACCAACTTTACTTCCTGTAACTAGCTAGCAGGCAATCACTGCAACCAGGCGGGCCACGCGGCCCGCCTTTTTGCATGCGCTAGGCTTTGAGGCGCGTCAGCCGGTCGAGCGCGCCTTGCAGAATATACATGGCGGCGTGCTGATCGATCACCGCCGCGCGCTTCTTGCGGCTGACGTCGTGGCCGATCAGCTCGCGTTCGACTGCCGATGTCGATAGCCGCTCGTCCCATAACGCGATCGGCAATTCCGTCAGCTTGGCGAAATTGCGGGCGAAGGCGCGGGTCGATTGCGCGCGCGGACCTTCCGAGCCGTCCATGTTGACCGGCAGGCCGAGCACGAAGCCGGCCGCCGAGCGCTCGGCGGCGAGCGCCAGCAGGTGGCGGGCATCGGCGGTGAAGGTCGTGCGCGCGATCGTCTCGACGCCGGTCGCCAGCCTGCGATCGGGATCGCTCGAGGCCACCCCGATGGTTTTGGTTCCAAGGTCGAGGCCGATCAGCGACCCGCGCGCCGGCAGGTGCGCGGCGGCTTCGATCAGGGGCAATATGACAGCCATCGGCGATCCGATAGCACGCGACGGAAACACTTGCATCGGGATAAAATTCGATTTCACATAGGCGGGGTTGTTACGGGGGAATGGCATGAACATGGGAAGCGGCAAGCGCCAGCGCGCCGACATCGACATGCGGGCTTTTGCCAAAAGCGCCGGCGCCACCATCAAGGTGCCGGCCGGCGGCGTGGTCTTCAACAAAGGCGACGCCGGCGAATGCATGTATATCGTGCAGTCGGGCGTCATCGACATGATGATCGGTGACAAAGTGATCGAGACCATCGGCGCCAACGAGGCGCTCGGCTTCATGTCGATGATCGACGACAAGCCGCGCTCGTCGACCGCACGGGCGCGCGAGGCCTGCGAACTGTCGATGATCGAGCCGCGCACCTTCCGCTTCATGGTGGACGAGGTGCCGAACTTCGCGACCTACATCATGGCCGTGCTGGCGCGACGCATCCGCGGCATGAGCCAGGCGATGTAATTACGGAACGGTGCCCGCCGGCAGCGCGGCTGCGTGCGTGGCGATGGCGCCCGAAGTCGTCAACCAGACTTTGTCATCGGCGTGGCCGGCGATGTGCTCGAGCGCGCGCTTGAGGTGCTTGAAGCGGTGCGGCTGTCCGACAATGTAGGGGTGCAGCGCGATGCCCATGACGAGCGGGCGCTTTTCACATTCGGCGCGCACGATGTCGAAAGTATCGACGATCATATCGGCGAATTCGGCGCCCTCGCACTTGCGCGCGACGATCTGCGGAATGTCGTTGAGCTCCTGCGGGTAGGGCACCGACAGGATGCGGCCCTTGCGGGTTTTCATCCAGACCGGCTGATCGTCGTGGCACCAGTCGAGCATATAACTGTAGGCGGCTTCTTGCAGCAGATCCGGCGTCACGTGCGACTGCGAGATCCAGGGGCCGAGCCAGCCGCGCGGGCGTGTGCCTGAATGTTTCTCGATCGCCGCAGTGGTCTCCGCGATCAGCGCGCGCTCGTCGTTTTCGCCGAGCGTGCCCTGGCGTTCGGAATTGCTGCGGCCGTGGCCGACGATGTCGGCGCCGGCAAAGGCCGCGACCGCCTGCGGCGCGTGCGCGTACATGTCGGCATTGACCAGCAGCGACACCGGCATTTTCAGCTCAGTGAACAATTCGGCCAGGCGAAATACGCCGACGCGGTTGCCATAGTCGCGCCAGGCGTAGTTGAGCACGTCGGGCTGGTGCGCGGTGGGGGCAAGCTCGGCGCCAAGACCTTCGCCGAACGAAAACCATTCGAGATTGAGCCCGATATAGACCGCGAGGCGCTTCCCGCCGGGCCAGTCGTAGACCGGGCGCGTCGTGATCGGCGAGTAAGAGTAGCGGCCGTGGTGCCGGGCGGGGCTCATGAAACATTGTACCGTGCCGAAGGCGCGCGTCATCGCCCGTATTCTTTGAAGGCCCAGGGTAGGCCTTTCATCCCTTTTTCCGTTTCCCAAACGGGGAATGGAACGCCGGGAGGGCCCCAGAGGGCTGGTGAGACCCTCTTGGCGGGTGTGGTGCGCACCCGCCGCGCGTCTGGCGAGACGCGCGAGTCCTCTGGCGAGAGGACCCGGCGCCCCCCGGGCGCTCCATCCACGGCACGCATTGTCGGCGCGCCGCACCCGATCCCACTTGTGTGACGCCTCATGAAGCGTCCTCGGTGGATCGGACGAGATGTGGCCTGGTCTGGATGGACTCGGTGATGGCGCTGGTCGGCGTTTGCATCATCCTGAGCTGGTCAGTCAGCCACGTGCGCTCGATCCGCACGGTACTGCTCGACATGGTGCCCGACCGCAGCCTCGCCGGCGCCATCCGCAAGCGGCTCGAGATCGATGGCGACCGGGTCGGCGACCTGCACCTGTGGCGGCTCGGGCCCGGCCATGCCGGGCTGATTGCTGCCGTGGTGTCGGACCGGCCGCAGAAGCCTTCGGCCTATAAGCAGCGGCTCGACGGCATCGATGGGCTGTCGCATGTGACCGTCGAGGTACACGCCTGCGAGGACCGCCAGGCGGCGTAAGGATTGCGAGGGCAAAGAGCCCTCTGCTATACGCGCTCTATGTCCGTCGACGCCGACACCGTCCGCCGCATCGCGCATCTGGCGCGCATCGCCGTCGCCGATAGCGAGGTGGAGAACCTGCGCGCCGAGCTCAACGCCATGCTGGCTTTCGTCGAGCAGCTCCAGGAAGTGAATGTCGAGGGCGTCGAGCCGATGACCTCGGTAACGCCGATGGTCATGAAGAAGCGCGCCGACGTGGTCACCGACGGCGGCATCGCCGAGAACATCGTCAAGAACGCGCCGCAGAGCGACGATCATTTCTTCCTTGTTCCGAAAGTGGTCGAGTGATGTGCATCGCCTGCGAGATGAGCTTCTGGAACATGATCGACGCGGTGCCGCCGGAGGATCGCGAGCGGATTCTGCGCGAGCAGGCCGCGCGTTTCGAATGCGAGGCGGCCGAGCCGCCGCAGGCAGCACAAGAACATGCGGATGAGCGCAAGCCGTGAGTGAATTGAATTCGCTCACGCTGGTGGAAGCGCGCGACGGGCTGAAGAAGAAGTCCTTCTCCGCCGTTGAGCTGGCCGACGCGCATGTTGCGGCGATCGAGAGGGCGCGCGCGCTCAACGCCTATGTGCTGGAGACGCCGGAGCGCGCCCGCGCGATGGCCAAAGCCAGTGACGCGCACATCGCCGCCGGCAAGGCCGGTCCGCTCGAAGGCATACCACTCGCCATCAAGGACATGTTCTGCACCGAGGGCGTGCGCTCGACGGCGTGCTCGCACATTCTCGATAATTTCGTGCCGACTTACGACTCCACCGTGACCGCCAATTTGTGGCGCGACGGCGCGGTGCTGCTCGGCAAAACCAACAATGACGAGTTCGCCATGGGCTCGTCGAACGAAACCTCGCATTTCGGCCCGGTGATTTCACCGTGGCGCAGGAAAGGCGCCAACACGCCGCTGACGCCGGGCGGCTCGTCGGGCGGCTCGGCCGCGGCGGTGGCGGCAAACTTGTGTTTGGGCGCTACGGGAACCGATACGGGCGGGTCAATAAGACAGCCGGCGGCTTTCACGGGTACGGTCGGCATCAAGCCGACCTATGGCCGCTGCTCGCGCTGGGGCATCGTGGCTTTTGCGTCATCGCTTGATCAGGCCGGCCCGTTCGCGCGCACGGTGCACGACACCGCCATTCTGTTGCGCTCGATGGCCGGCGACGATCCCAAGGACACGACCTGCGCGAACTTGCCGGTGCCGGACTACGAAGCGGCGATCGGAAAATCGGTCAAGGGGCTGCGCATCGGCATACCGAAGGAATACCGGCTCGACGGCATGCATCCCGAGATCGAGAAGATCTGGACGCAGGGCTGCGACTGGCTCAAAGTGGCGGGCGCCGAACTGGTCGAGGTGTCGCTGCCGCACACCAAATATGCGCTGCCGGCCTATTACATCGTCAATCCGGCCGAGGCTTCCTCCAATCTCGCGCGCTATGACGGCGTGCGCTACGGATTACGTGTGCCCGGCCGCGACATCATCGATATGTACGAGCACACGCGCGAGCAGGGCTTCGGCGATGAAGTGCGCCGGCGCGTGATGATCGGCACCTTCGTGCTCTCGTCCGGCTATTACGACGCCTATTATTTGCGCGCGCAGAAAGTCCGCACGCTGATCGCCCAGGACTTCGAAGCCTGCTTCAAGGCCGGCGTGCACGCCATGCTGACGCCTGCGACGCCGTCGGCGGCGTTCGGGCTCGGCGAGAAGGGCCAGGCCGATCCGGTCGAGATGTATTTGAACGACGTGTTCACGGTGACGGTGAACATGGCGGGGCTGCCCGGCATCGCGGTGCCGGCGGCCCTCGACGCGCACGGCCTGCCGCTCGGCCTGCAGCTGATCGGGCGGCCGTTCGACGAGGAGACGCTGTTTTCGCTCGGCAGCGTGATCGAGCAGGCGGCGGGCCGGTTTACGCCAAAGATGTGGTGGTGAGGGCTAATTCTGATCCGGCGTCGCGATCGGCGGCAGATCGTCGTCGCCGTTGATCACGGTCTTGCCGCCGAGTTCGCCGCCGCTGAACATGAAGATAATGGCCGCCAAGGCGACCAGCGCGCCGACAATGAGCCCAAGTGTGCCGTTTTCCGGTTGCATGACCGCCGCTCTGCTGTTGCGATTGCGGCAACAGGCTATGCAGAATTCGGGCCAATTTTAGCCCGGCTCCATGCCGCGTTTCTTGAAAGCTTCGGCAGCATTCGGCGCCGTGAGGAACTTGACCAGTGCTTTGGCGGCGTCCGGCTGCTGGCCCTTGGCGGCGATGCCGCTCGAGAAGATCGTCATCTTCTGAATCTCGGCCGGCAGCGGGCCGACATAATCGACACCCGCGAAATGCGACATCTCACTGACCTGTTGGATGCCGATTTCCACCTCGCCGCTGGCGACGATGCTGCCGACGAAGACGCCGGTCGGCGTTTGCTTGAGCTTCGGCTTGACCTGGTCGGTGACGCCGAGGCGCGCGAACAGATCCATGACGTAGACGCCGCTCGGGCCGGTCGAATAGCCGATCGATTTGGCCGCCAACAAAGTCTGCTTGAACGCCTCGGTGGTGGAAATATCGGGCTTGGGTGCGCCTGCCTTGACGCCGACGCCGACGCCGGATTTGGCGAGGTCGATGCGGCTGCCGCGCACCAGCGTACCGAGCGTGGAGAAGGCGTCGATGTCGGGACTTGACATGATCAGCAGATCGAATGGCTCGCCCACCGCGATGCGCTTCTTGGCGTCGAGCGTTCCGGTGAAGGTGGTCTTGACGGTATGGCCGGTGGCATTCTCGAATTGCAGCACCAGTTCGCGATAGGCCGGTTCGGTGGCCTGGGTCGACAGAACTGTGATTTCAACGGCGCCGGCCATGGTTGCCCCCAAACTCGACAGTAAAAGCGCGTAAGCCGTGACGATGCGGGACTTCATGTTAGCCTCCCATCACGATTTTTAATTTGCTGGCGCAAGTCTAGTCTCCGGGCTTGCGCCGCGATAGATAGTCGCATCATGGCCGCTCAATCCGACAAGCTAATCAATGGCTGGGAAGTCGTCATCGGCATGGAAGTGCATGCCCAGGTGACCTCGAAGTCGAAGCTGTTCTCCGGCGCCTCGACCGAATTCGGGGCTGAGCCGAACAGCAACGTCTCGCTGGTCGACGCCGCGATGCCGGGCATGCTGCCGGTGATCAACGAAGAATGCGTCAAGCAGGCGATCCGCACCGGCTTGGGCCTCAACGCCAAGATTAATCTGAAATCGGTGTTCGACCGCAAGAATTATTTCTATCCCGATCTGCCGCAGGGCTATCAGATCAGCCAGTACAAATCGCCGATCGTGGGCGAGGGCGAGGTGATCGTCGATCTCGACGGCGGCGAGGCGGTCACCGTCGGCATCGAGCGGCTGCATCTCGAACAGGACGCCGGCAAGTCGCTGCACGACCGCAGCCCGACGCTGTCTTACGTCGATCTCAACCGTTCCGGTGTCGCGCTGATGGAGATCGTGTCGAAGCCGGATTTGCGCTCATCCGGGGAGGCCAAGGCATTCCTCACCAAGCTGCGCTCGATCCTGCGCTATCTCGGCACCTGCGACGGTGACATGGAGAAGGGCTCGTTGCGCGCCGACGTCAACGTCTCGGTGCGCAAGCCCGGCGCTGCGCTCGGTACGCGCTGCGAGATCAAGAACATGAATTCGATCCGCTTCATCGGCGAGGCGATCGAGCACGAAGCACGCCGCCAGATCGAGATCATCGAGGACGGCGGCAAAATCGATCAGGAGACGCGGCTGTTCGATCCGAACAAGGGCGAGACCCGTCCGATGCGCTCCAAGGAAGAAGCGCACGACTACCGCTATTTCCCCGATCCCGATTTGCTGCCGCTGGAAGTGACGTCGGCCTATGTCGCGGATCTCAAAGGCCGCCTGCCGGAGCTGCCCGACGCCAAGAAGGCGCGTTTCGTGCGCGACTTTGCGCTGTCGGCCTATGACGCGGGCGTACTGACCGCTGAGAAGGCAGATGCAGATTTTTTCGAAAGAATGGTTGATCTTGGTGCCAATCCGAAAGCAGCAGCAAATTGGCTGATCAATACCGTAAAGGGACAGCTCAATAAGACCGATCCAGCAAAGTTGAACGACCTGATTGGGCGCATAGGACCCACAGGCCCTACGGGGCCTGTAGGTCTAACTGCTCCGAGTTGGTCGGTGGGTGCGACGGGGCCTACTGGTCCAGCTGCAAACACCGCAATTCTGAAAATGGTAGAAAATAAAACGGTATCGGGAAGCTTAGCCAAAATAGTTTTTAATATCCTTTGGGACGAAGCGCTGGAGTCCGGACCGGTCGATGATCCGAAGCGGCCCGAGGAAATCGTCGAGCAGCGCGGCATGAAGCAGGTCACCGACGTCGGTGCGATCGAAAAGACGGTCGACGAGATCATTGCCAAGAATCCGGACAAAGTTGCGGACGCCAAATCCAATCCGAAGGCGGTCGGATGGTTCGTCGGCCAGGTGATGAAGGCGTCCGGCGGCAAGGCGAGCCCGTCCGCCGTCAACGCCATCCTGAAAAAGAAGCTCGGACTCTGACGCGCATGCGTTCGGTGCGAGCGGAAATCCGTTTTAGGTGCGGTGCGGTAGGCGCGCACCGTTCAATTACGCACATCGAGTGAAAATGTGACGTGCGAAACGCGTCCGGCGCGCGCGTGGAACCAAAAAATCACAAGAGTTAATCGCACATGTCGCGAATCACTTGCCACTGATTCGCTCATTTTTTGATCGAATCTCGTCCGCGCGCGCCATTTGCGGCGCTGATTGTGAAAAAATTTTCGCCTGTGCAGATGTCGCCTGCGCGCGCGAAGCGAACGAGAAATCGATACGCGCACGCAAAAGTTTTTCTGATCGCGGCGTTTATTGCGAGAAAACGTACGTACAAAAAACCCTTATTTCATCGAATGTTTTGCAATGTTTGCGCGATGCATCGCTGCGCGTCGCGCGTTGTTGCGAAACGTCGCGATGTTGTGCGCATGTTTCGCAAATGTCGTCGCATGGTGTCGCGGACGACAGGCGCAAGCGCCTGCGCAGCACGAGTCACTGTTTTTTTCATTTTGCTGGTGTAAACGACATGTAGTGCGTGTCGATCCGCGACCGTACTAATGCAGACATCCGCCATGTTTCATGGCTAGGAGGGCAGCAATGGCGAAACGTAGAAAGAAAGCAGCGAAGAAGAAGAAGAAGCTCTAGTGCTTCTTCTCGATCTTCGGACTTAAACGTTTCGAAGATTGCGTCATACGGGCCGGTGCGCGCGACGGAGTGACAAGCGCAATGCGGTTGTTCCGCGGCGCCCCGGTTCCGATGACAACAGAGGGCGTCGGCGAGACTTCGAGTCTCGCCGACGCCCTCGACTTTTGTGGCGTGTGCAGCAAAGAAATCAGAAATGTTGCGCTGAAAAACCGGCGTCTTAGCCGGCCGCCTTGAGGCGCTTGTTGCACGCGCTCCAATATTGCGGCCACTTCATTCCCTTCTCGATCTTGCCGGCGGCCTTAGCGTCCTTCCATTCGGCGGCGCACTTCGTCATGCGCTCGCGCGCGGCGAGCTGACCCAGTGTAAGCTCACGTTTTGCCTTGGCTGATTTCTTGTCGGGCGCGGCGGCTTGCGTGCCGGTCGCGGTTTGCGCCATCGCCGGCAGCGGCGCGGCCATCAGTCCGGCGGCCAGCAAGGCGGCGAATATCGTCTTCGACATGAATCCACCTGTTTTGGTTAGCGGCTGCAGTGACTGCGACCTCGCCATGCAGAATAACTCTCCTAGGTGGTATTAATCCGATATACACGGCTCGGGATCGGCGAAAAGAGACGATCTGAAGGGCATTTTGGTTTGTTGCGGATTTCCCTTCCGGGCCTTACGTCAAGCGGCGATCGTTTAGGCAATAGCGGCAGGGAGCACGGCAATGGCGCGGCAGGCAAAACGGACGACGAAATCGAAGCCTAAGGGCAAAGCCAAATCGAAAGCGGCCAAACCGATCGTTCTTTATTACTGGCCGACGCCGAACGGCTTCAAGATTTCGATCATGCTGGAAGAGTGCGGCCTGCCTTACAATTTGGTCCCGGTGAATATTTCCAAGGGCGAGCAGTTCAAGCCGGACTTCCTGAAAATCTCACCGAACAACCGCATGCCGGCGATCGTCGATCCGGACGGTCCGGGTGGCAAACCGATCTCGATCTTCGAGTCTGGCGCGATTCTGCAATATCTCGGTCGCAAGACCGGTCAGTTCTATCCGCGCGACGAGCGCAAGCGCGTCGAAGTGGACCAGTGGCTGTTCTGGCAGATGGGCGGCATCGGGCCGATGGCGGGGCAAGTGCATCACTTCAGGAATTACGCGGTCGAAACGCTGACCTACGCGATCAACCGCTACATCAACGAGGTCAACCGGCTCTATGGCGTGATGAACATCCGCCTCAAGGATCGCGAATTCATCGCCGACGACTATTCGATCGCCGACATGGCAATTGTCGGTTGGGCCAATGGCTGGGAGCGGCAGGGCCAGGACATCAACGAATTTCCCAACTTGCGGCGCTGGCTAGAGACCATGAAGGCGCGCCCAGCGGTCAAGCGCGGCATGGCGCTCGGCCTCGAGCTGCGCCAAGGCATCGACATGAAAGATCCGAAAGTTCAGGCTGTGCTGTTCGGCCAGCGGGCGAGGGCAGGCTGACGCGCGCTCAGTTGCTGCGCGTCCAGATGTGGCTCTTGCACAGGATTGAGAGCACGCACCCTTGAACCTTGGCGGTGCTTTCGCTCTGCACCTGGAAGCTCGCCTGATAGGTTTTACCGTCGTCGGCGTTGTAGATGTGGCCCGACCATTTGTTCGGGCCGTCGGGCGTCAGGCCATTTGCGACCGGCAATCCGATCATCGGACGCGCGCGCTTGGCCGGATCGGGATTGAGCTTGTCGGTTTTCGGCCGCCCGGTTGAGCGGTCGATTGGCTCATGCAGCCACACCACCGTACCGCACAATTTGCCGCCGCAATCGCGGAGGCGAACTTTCGTCGCGCCGTCCTGCGACAGCCAAGTTCCCTCCGCCGGGGCGGCAGAGGCCGGGCTCGACAATGCCAGCAAGCCGATGACCGCAGCGCTAGCGCACTTCATAATCATCACGATTTGTCCCTGTTCCGGTTTAGCCGCCACAACGCAATACCGTCCGGTGGTTAGTTCCCACTAAATCATCGCGGTTAGCGATCTGTCACCAAACGTACATAGGTGCGATTATGCGGCCATATTGGGGCATTTTCGTCCATCGGGGCGCCGGCACGCCCGCGCGTCTTCATTGTCGATTCATCGAAACGGTTAAACTGTCATTCAAGTCTTCTGACCATGATCGCGGCGTTCGGGCGGCAGCGTCCGGACAACAGGGACGTGAGCGATGCGGTCGCTGGGGCGGACCGCGCGCGATAATGGGGAGGCCGAAATGGCTATCGAGATTACGGATGCGGATGGCTGCTTTGCGCTCGGCATGAATTATTCGGCCGGCGCGGGCGTTAGCGTCGATCTGATCGAGGCGCACAAGTGGTTCAATATCGCGGCGATGCGCGGGCACACCGAGGCGGCGCGGTTGCGCCGTGAAGTGGCCGAGCAGATGCTTGATGCCGAGATCGGCCGCGCCCAGCGCGCGGCGCGCGATTGGCTCAAAGCCCATCCGCAGACGACGGCGCCGATGCCCGCCATTCGCGCGGCGGCTTGACCTTCTAGGCAGCAGCGACGAAGCGCGCCAATTCGGCGCGCAACGTCGCGACTACGCTCGGCCAATCGCCGAGCGCGGCCTGACGAAACAGCCGCGCCTGTGGATACCAAGGCGTGTGCTCGCCGTTGAGAGTCCAGCGCCAATCCGGCGCAAACGGCAGCGTCACCCAGAGTGGGCGGCCCAGGCCGCCGGCGACATGCGCAACCGACGTATCGACCGAAATCGTCAGATCGGCGAGCGCGGCGATGGCCGCGGTGTCGGCCATGTCGGATAATTCTCCGCCGAGATGAGTAACGTTGGCGTGGCGCGCCAGAATTTCCGCGTCGTTGGCGCGCAAGTCTCGCTGGATGCTCAGGAAAGAAACGCCGTCGAGCGCAAGCAGCGGCTCCAGCAATTTCAAATCGATCGAGCGATTGCGGTCGTTGGCGTGGCTAGCACTGCCGGCCCAGGCCAGCGCGATGCGTTTGCCGAGCAAGGCTTCGATGCGGGGCCGCCATTTGGCGAGGTGGGCTTCGACGACGTGCAGATAAGGCAATTCAGCGGGAACGGTTGCCGGCTCGGTCTTGAGCGCCAGCGGCAGGCTGCCGAGCGGGCAATGCACGTCATAGGGAGGAAGTTTCTCGCCGCGCGCGTGACACGACGCCACGCCGTCGAGACTCGCGAGCAAAGTTTTCAATTCCGCCTGCACTTCGAGCACGACGGTGGCTCCGGCGCGCGCCAGCAGCGGGGCATAGCGCGCAAACTGAATGGTGTCGCCCAGGCCTTGCTCGGCGTGCAGCAGGATGGTCTTGCGCGCCAGCGGGTATTCGCCGAGCCAGAGCGGCTTGCCGTAGCCGCGGCGCGTGTCGGTCATGCCACTGCGTTGCCAGCGCCATTCGTATTCTTGAAAGCCGCGCGGCCAATCGCCCAGAACGAGGAGCGCGAGTGCGCGGTTGAGATGGGCGTCGGCATAGTCCCTCTGCAGCGCGATCGCCTTGCCGAAGCTTTCGACCGCTTCCGAATGCCGCTTGAGCGCGGTCAGCGCGTTGCCGCGGTTGTTCCAGGCCGGTGCGTGGTTGGGCGCTGCGCCAAGAGCGCGATCGAAGGCGGCGACCGCCTCGGCGTAGCGGCCGAGTTCGGCCAAGGCATTGCCGCGATTGTAGGATGCGCCCGGATGGCCGAGCACCAGCGCGACGTCGAAGTCGGCGAGCGCGGGCCCGGGACGGCCGAGCGCCGCGTACGCGGCGCCGCGGCCGAGCAAAGCGTCGGCCTGGCGCGGGTTGCGGGTCAGCACCGCGTCGAAACTGGCAAGCGCCTCCCGCGGCCGCCCGAGCGTGAGCAGCGCATTGCCGCGATTGAGCAGTGCGTCCAGATCGCCGGGGCGCAACGCCAAAGCCTTGTCGAGACAGTCGAGCGCCTCGGCGTCGCGCTTGAGCGCGTGCAGCACGTTGGCGAAATTCATCAACAGCTCGGGCGCGCGGCCGTTGATCTTGAGCGCGGCCGACATCAGCCGAAAGGCTTCGCCCATCTGGCCGCCTTGCGCTTTCGCCAAGCCCATCAGATGCAGCGCGTCGAAATTCTCAGGCTGAGCCTTGAGCACGCGCGCGTATAGCTTCTCGGCGTCGCGCAGCCGCCCTTGCTGGTGCGCTTGCATGGCTTCCTGCATCGCCTGCTGGATGTTGAACGGGGATTGCTGCGCCATGGCGCGCGATATGGCCCAGGTTGCTCGCCGCGTGCAAGCGGCGGCGGCTCAGTCGTAGTGAGGCTTGCGGATCCGCTTGACCGGCCGTGCGGCGGCGCTGCTGTAGAATGCGTTGGGTTCGCAGAACCCGCCCATGCCGCGCACCGTTTGCATGCATTGGTCCCAGCTCAGGAAGCCGCAATTGCGGCCGCCGCCACCCCGGCCGGTATATTGCGCGCACCAGGGATATTCATTCGCCGCGGCGAATTCGGTAAAGGCCACGACGGACAGCGCCGCGAGCGCCGCCATTGCGATCAGCGCTGAATAAAATCTAGCCATCGCATGTGCCTCCATTTTCAACCGCCGTGACTGGGATGCTTGCGCGTACTTTTGGTCGGCTGTTCGGTCGGGCCTTCGTAAAACATGTTGCGCTGGCAGCCGCCGCCGATCCCGCTGACTGTCGCCATGCATTGCGCGTAGGTGGTAAAGCCGCAATTCCTGCCGGAGTCGCCCAAGCCGCCATATTGCGCGCACCAGGGATATTCGATCGCCGCGGCGGGCCAGGTGGAGGCCGCCACGGCCAGCGCGGCAAGAGCGATCGCAGCGAATAATTGTTTGCGCATCAGTCGTCCCGGCTTTTGCGCGCGCGCTTGGCGGGGCGCTCCGTACGGTCATCGTAAAACAAATTCCGTACGCAATCACCGCCAATGCCGCGCACCGTTTGCATGCACTGCTCCCAACTGACGAAACCGCAGTTTTTGCCGCCGTCGCCGTCTTGCCCGCTATATTGCGCGCACCAGGGATATTCGGCCGCGGCGGCGGGCGAGGTGCAGGCCGCTTGGCCTGCGATTGCGCCGGCCGCGACAAGATACGCCAGTGAGAATCTGGTCATGGCTGTCATCCCATTTTGAAGTTGATCTCGCTCATAAGCTCTAACCCGCCGGTGAGCCTTTTAGTTCGCAAACCGGTCCAATTTTCAGCCGCCTAACGGGTCTTCTGCACCCAAAACTGGTACATGTCCGCAAAGGTATTGGGGTATTTGAGCTCCAGCGCATGCCATTTGCCGAGGTCGGACATCGACCAGCCGGAATTGGAAAACAGCGCGAAAAATTCCCGCGCCACAGACTCTTTGAAATCGAAGCCGATGAATTTCAGTGCGTGGTTGTCGAGGAATTCTTTAATTTTAGGAATCGTCATGTAGCTTTCCTGAACGTGAAGAAGCAGGTCGCGGCATTCGCTTGTGCTGAAAAAATCACTGAAACGTGAAACGCTATTGAGCGGCGTTTGCAGCAATTCCTGTCGGCAGCGGCGAATATCTGCCGGCGTGGATGCATAGCCGCGGCGCGCAATGAAGGCGCGCGCCGCGGTCACGTCCCCGCGCGCGGCCTCGCTGTAAAAGCCGAGATGCATGATGCCGTCTGGTCGCAGCAATGACACTAGGATGCGCCAGCCCTCGAACGCGTCACGCATGTGATGCAGTACGCCACTGGCCTCGATCATATCGAAGGTGCGGCCGATCGTGCCGAGCTTGAGGATATCGGCTTGCGCATATTCGATGCGATTTGATAACCGGGCCGGCGTCTTGCGCATGGCGTAACTGAGGCTGGTTAGACTGAGATCGACTGCCAGTACGCGCGCTCCCTGACATCCTTGTGCGGTCTGGGCGGCCTGCAAGCCGGTGCCGCAGCCCGCGACGAGAACATCGAGACGTTCGGTTTTTCTGAGCGGCGTAAGGGCGGCGGTCGGAAATCTGCCACGCAAAAAGTTATCAAGTGGCACCGGTTCTATGCCTCCAGCGATATTCACCCAGCGGGGATACGGGTTTTCTTCGTATTGCTGGCGGACGCGTTGCGAGGTGTTGTCTTCAATTGGCGTCAGACGCGGGATCGAGGCGCGAAGCGCCAACTCCTGTGCCGGCTCGCGCAGTTGCTGGGACAGCACGTCATCGATGGCCGGCGGCCAGGTTCGATCGAGCAAGTCTTGCGCGTCGGCCAGCGCATGCAGCGGCTGATACATCGCAATCGCTGCGATTGAGAACGGAGCGATGGCGGCACCGGATTTGATGGCTTCGCCGAGGGCGATCTTGAGCCACTCGACCTTTGCATCCTCGTCCGACGTGGTCGCAAACACGTATTCATTGATGAAGCATTGCTTCGCTAGCGCGCAACAGAATCTCAGCGTAAGTTCTGCGGGTGGTTCGCCAGTGCTTGCGTTGTCCAGAAGGGATAAACGCAGCGACGTCATGATACGCTCGAATTCTAAATTGCGCGGGGGAACCGATTGCAGCATGCAGAGCAGCATTGGATCGTCGCCGATCGCGGCCAAACCGGCGCTGCCAAACAATTGATCGATAGACAACCGGTTCGGCCAGGCATTGTTCGCCCGTCGCATGGCCTCCCGCATCGGAGGCAAAACTGCCAGCAGCGTAGTGTTGACGCCGCTGTACTGTTCAAACAACTGCGGCATCAGCGTCAGCGATTGCGCGAAGTACGCGGAAGCTTCGCGTAATTTGCCCTGAGCTTGCAATACGGCGCCGAGATTGTTGATTGCTTCAGCATGATCGGGCTTGATCTGCAGCACGCGCTTGTAGATACGCGCGGCATCTTCGAGCTTGTTCTCGTTCTGCTGGCGCGTTGCTTCAGCAAATAATCGAGCGGCCGGATCGAAACTAGAGGGCGCCGCGCCGCTCCTTGTGGCCTGCTTGACTGCGGCACGTCGCTCTTTTCGGTTCATCTGGGTCGTCCAAATCTGTATACGTTCACTTGCAGCTTTCGCCCCGTGCGTTCAAGCGATTTACTGCGAAGCAGCGAGTGCGTAGCGGTTCGCTCACGTGGAGGTGTGGCCGATTGGAAGCGCGCGGCAGTTTGCTAAGCTGCGTATGCAGGCGGCGACCTCGTGTCAGAACCCTTTACAATATAACGTGTTTTTGTGTGGACCCGAACCGTTGAAAACCTGCGCCTGTACAGGCTGGCCGCTTGCTTGAGGGAGTTCAGTTGATATATTGCGCGTGTGTCAGGGACAGCCGCCCCCCAAGGGCCACCGAAATTATATAAAGATATTTTGCCGCTCGATGTTCCTGATGATCGAGCATATGTTGATATACTCGAAAAAATTTCTCTCTACACGATGACTGTGTTTGATGGTTTAGAAGCCACCTACGCGTTATTTCAGGCCGTCAAATACATTGTTCAAAACCGTATTCCCGGAGATATGGTCGAGTGCGGCGTGTGGCGCGGTGGCTCAATGATGCTGATCGCTCACGCGCTACAACATTTCGGCGATACAAGCCGCGAGCTTTATCTCTATGACACATTCGCCGGCATGACAGAGCCGGATGGGATCGACGTTGACTTTGATGGGAAAGAAAACAAACCAATTTGGCATCAAATTACGCGTCAGGGCGAGAAGATGGGGTTTGGGGGTTCACTTGAGGAAGTCAGGGCCAACTTGCAACTCACTCGCTATCCTGAACAGCGCACTCATTTCATCGTAGGTGACGTGTTGCAAACCATCCCAGCCCAACTACCATCGCGCATCAGCATTCTACGGTTGGACACGGACTGGTACAAATCCACATTGCATGAGTTGCGGCACCTTTATGATCGGCTCGTTCCTCACGGCGTGCTAATAATTGACGATTATGGCTGGTGTCGCGGAGCACGTCAGGCCACCGATGAATTCTTTAGCGAGCGGTCCTTCAAGCCGATGATGCACAGATTGGATCAAGGTCCGCGACTCATCATCAAGCCGGCGTGACAGTGCGTGTCAAAATGTGTGGAGTTGATCCGGCGGCACGTTCATTGTTGGCCCAGCCCGTTTGTTCATTTGACAGAAATCCTTATCCCATCGATATGACTGCGGCGGAAACTGACTTGCGGAGCTGTGGCCGAGTGGCTGAAGGCGGCGGTTTGCTAAACCGTTATACGCTCCAAAGGCGTATCGAGGGTTCGAATCCCTCCGGCTCCGCCAATTCTCAC
>Ga0181522_10000658_pt1 | contig 24231 bp, 19 predicted proteins | sample PEATcosm2014_Bin_27_FD_121103 | JGI IMG/M metagenome (GOLD analysis project Ga0181522, IMG submission 121103) | Peatland microbial communities from MTU Mesocosm Facility, Houghton, MI, USA - PEATcosm2014_Bin05_10_metaG | ecosystem: Environmental > Terrestrial > Soil > Wetlands > Peat | place...
ATGTTCATGAGCACGCTCTCCAGTTGAGGACCATCTTCAGGCAGAAAGGATCGTCAAAGGCGGTCGGATAGGCGCTCTTGGCGCTGGTGGCGGGCTGGCGATTCGTGACGAGTCCTTCCAGCGAAAGGCGGCCTTCATCGACGAGGCGCGCGACGGCGGATAGATCGGACTCGCGCCATTGCGCGGCCACACGGATGCGCGCTTCGCGAATGAAGGCGGGTGGGAAGCTGAAGGCGAGCGAGTCGTAAAAGCCGGCGAGCACGATTTCTCCGCCCGGAGCCAGCCGCGCGACAAGCTGATCGAGGATTGCGCCATCGCCGCTGACATCGAAGATGTTTCGATAATCTCGGCGAGGATCCTGCTCGGGGGAAATCACCGCGTAACCTAGCGCGCCGTCGGCGCGCGCGGGATTGCGCTCCCAGACGACAGGAGGCTCGCCCCCAGCCAGAAGGCAGACCCGCGCCAACAGCCGCCCAAGCACGCCGTGACCGACAATCAGGTCGCCTTGGCTCGGCTCAACGCCGGCGCGCGCGTGATAGGCCGTTGCCGCGAGAGCGAGCAAGATGCCATTGTCTTCCAAGGATTTGGAAACCGGGACAATGCGCGCCGCGGCCGTCACGAGGTGCGAAGCCGCGCCACCGAACAATCCGCGCACAGGACCAAAGCAACGCGCGCCGGGAACGAAAACCCTTTGCCCGACCAGATGGCGCGATTGCGATCCGGCCTCGACAATCTCGCCGACCGTCTCGTAGCCGGGCACCAACGGGTAGCCCATCCCAGGAAAATCGGGCATGCGTCCGCTGAATAGGAGTCTTTCGGTTCCGGTGCTGATTCCGCTCCAAAGCGTCTCTACGACCACATCCCCCGCTTGCGGCACGTCGAGAACCAGCTGACTAAGTGACAAGCGCTCCGGCTCTTCGACGACAATGGCGAGAGTGTTCGACATGAAGCGGCCTTTCAGCCCACGCAAGGCGAGGTCAATTCGACCTGACGTAATAATAGAATGACATATTTTCACGTCAAGTAAAAATTACACTTTTGTGGGCTGTTACGGCTCCGGCAAGAAGCGGGCGACGCGTCGGAAGCACGCGAATGCAAGAAAAACCAGCTGCTTTCAGAAGCCTTGTCAGCTCGCCGACCGTGCGCGGCCGGCCACGCCCCATCGCCGCAAGATAAAAGCCGAAATAGGCGTCGCCGATGGGCTCCGCGCCGCGCGTTCCTGCCATGGGTTCGGCAATCAGCAGCGCTCCACCGACGGGCAGCGCCGCGAAGATCGCGCGCAGAACGACAAGCGCGGACTCGTCGTCGTGATCGTGCAGCACGCGAATAAGCGACGCCGTGTCCGCGCCTTGCGGCAGCGGGTCGCGCAGGAAATTAATGCCGATCGTCTCGATCCGCGCACCCATTCCCTGCCCGGCCAGCCTGGCGCGAGCACGCTCGGCGACGGGGGGAAGATCGAGCAGCTTGAGACCGAGTCGAGGCCAACGCGTCGCGACCGCCGCGACGAAAGCCCCCTCTCCGCCGCCCACATCCATTAGACATCGGCGTTTGCCCAGGGGATACGCGTCGAGCACATCCTGCGCGAGCAGAGCCTGCGAGCAAGACATCAAGGCGCTATAGGCGCCGTAGGTTTCCGTCCCGGCTTGCTGCTCCTGTCCGCCGCGCGTCGCCTCGGAACGCGGACTATCAGCCGCGTAGGGCCAAAAAGCCGAGAGGCGCGTCGAAACCTCCCCACGCAGAAGAGCGACCGGATCGCGAAGATCGTCGTAGAGAAGGCTGTGATGCTCGATGAAGGCGAAGACCGAAGGATTGCCGAGCAAAGACGCGCCAAGATCGTCAAGCGCGAATCTTTCATTCGGCAACGCGCGCACAAGTCGCAAGGAGATCGCCGCGCGCAACAGGCGCAGCGTGGAGGCGTCGGAAAGCCCGAGTGTTGCTGACAAAGCGGCCAGCCCGCGCGGACCCTCCGCCAGCGTTTCGAACAAATGCAGCCGTACGCAGGCGAGCAAAATTTGCGAATAGACGAAGCCGGCGCAAAGATCGAAAAGCTCGCGCGTACGACGGCGCGCGATAAATCGCGTCAACGGCACCGCCGCCGCCCAGCGCTGGAAACGCGGGTCGGCGATCAGCCTGTTCCGCAGGTTGAGCCAACGTTCGCGCCAGGGCGCGGCGCGCAAGCCCCAGGAAGACTCCGCAGACACGACGGCGCTCGGTCAGGCGGCCTCTCGCGCCAGCTGTTTGGGAAAGAACAGCGCGGTCTGCGCCTTGATCTGTTCGCGCAGTTCCAACGCTCCGGGGCACGGAGGAATAGAGTCGATAGCGCTCTTCACCAGTTCCTCCAGCCGGTTCTTCGCCCCGACGAGGCCAAGCTGCGCGGCGGCGTTGGGGCGCAGTCGCGCCGCGTCCTGGCCGACGGGCTTGCCGAGTTCGGAGGCATCGCAAAGGATGTCGCGCAGATCGTCGGCGACCTGATAGGCCTCGCCTAGTTTTTCGCCAAGCATTCGCCAAGGCTGCGCGGCCGCGCCGGCCGCCGCCGCGCCCGTCACTGTCGCCGCCACAAACAGCGCTCCCGTCTTTGCGCGCTGATAGTAGGTCAGCGGCGCCGCCGCCTCGCACTCCCAGGCCTGTCCCGCGACAATGCCATTGGGGGAGCCGACAGACTCAGCGATGGTGGAAAGCAAGATCGCCATGCGAGAAGGATCGCGCGCCGCGCCCTGCGCAAGCGCTTCGAAAGCCATGACAATCAAGGCGTCTCCGGTCAGTACCGCGATCGGCGAGCCAAATTCGACGTGGACGGAAGCCTTGCCGCGCCGAAGTCCCGCGTCGTCGAAGCATGGTAGATCGTCGTGAACGAGCGAGGCGCAATGCAGCAACTCTATCGAGGCCGCGGCAGCGTCGGCCGCCGCCGGATCGCCGTCGCCGCAGGACTGAGCCACGGCGAGGCAAAGCCGCGGGCGAATGCGGTGACCTCCAGGAAAGACCGCATAACCTATCGCGGATGCGAGGAGGGACGGGGCGCCTGCGCCTTGGGCGCGCGAGACAACCCTATGCAGCGCCTGCTCGATGCGTTCCGAAGTCTGCATGACCGCTCCCTTCATCTGTCACATTTGTTAGTCACTATAACTTGTAAAATATGATTGACACAATCCGCGCGTTCGATCAATATTATTTTTGGACATTCCGGCCAGGGCGTATGCGCTCGCTGAGCAGCATGAAAGCCTCTCAGCAGATCGCCATTGAGGAGTGAATGCCGATGCGCACCGGCCGGATTTTGGTCATTGGCGCGGGAATTGGCGGGCTGGTCGCGGCCCTGTTGCTTGCGTCGCGTGGTTTCGCCGTGACCGTGATCGAGAGCGCGGCGACGCCCGGCGGAAAAATGCGCGAGGTCGCGCCGGGCGGCGCGAAGATGGACGCAGGCCCCACTGTTTTCACGATGCGTTGGGTTTTCGACGAAATCCTGCAAGAAGTCGGCGTTTCCCTGGCCGACCGGCTGACCCTCCGGCCCCTGGAAACGCTCGCGCGTCACGCGTGGCGCGATGGCGCAAGGTTGGATCTCTTCGGAGATAACGACCGCAGCGCCGACGCCATCGGCCATTTCGCTGGAAGCGCGGAGGCGGAGGGCTATCGTCAGTTCTGCAAACGCGCCGAAGCGATGTATGACTCGCTGCGCGAAACATTCATTCGCGCGTCCAAGCCCAACCCGGTGACCCTGGTCCGCCGCGCCGGACTTCGGGGACTTCCTGGCCTCGTCGGCATTTCGCCGTTTACGACGCTCTGGGGGGCCCTTGGCGAGCATTTTCGCGACCAGCGCCTGCGCCAGCTGTTTGGTCGCTACGCTACCTATTGCGGATCGTCGCCTTTCTCCGCGCCCGCGACGCTGATGCTTGTGTCGCATGTCGAAAGGGAAGGTGTCTGGCTTGTGCGGGGCGGCATGCATCAACTGGCGGCGCTCCTCGCCGATCTGGCGCGCGAGCGCGGCGCAACCTACCGTTATGGCCGACGCGCCAAGCGAATCCTCGTCGACAGCGGACGCGCATCCGGCCTCGAGACAGAAGACGGCGAGCGATTTGCCGCCGACGCCATTATCATGAACGGCGACGCCGCGGCGCTCGGCGCGGGCACCCTGGGCGAAGCCGCCATGCATGCGCAGGCCCGGACGCCGAAGGCGGCGCGATCTCTCTCCGCCGTCACCTGGGCGATCAACGCGACCACCTCGGGTTTTCCGCTGGCGCATCACAATGTGTTCTTCTCGGACGAATATCGCGCGGAGTTCGATGATATTTTTAGCCGCAAGCGCCTGCCGCGCGCGCCCAGCGTCTATATCTGCGCACAGGATCGCGGCGACGGCGACGAAAGACCCGGCGCGAAGGCGGGCGCCGAGCGGCTGCTGTGCCTAGTCAACGCGCCGCCGACCGGAGACGAAAGCGCAATCTCGCCCTCGGAGTTGCAGTCATGCGAAGAAACAGTCTTTCGATTCCTGAAAACATGCGGACTCGAAATAGAGCGCGACGCGCGGAAGATTCGCACGACGCCACAGGACTTCGCGCGTCTTTTTCCGGCGACGGGCGGCGCCCTTTATGGCCGAGCGTCCCATGGCTGGATGGCGTCCTTCGCACGCCCGGGATCGCGGACGCGGCTGCCAGGCCTGTATCTTGCGGGCGGCAGCACCCATCCGGGCCCGGGCGTGCCGATGGCCGCGCTGTCGGGCCGACTGGCGGCGCGGAGCGTGAGCGAGGACCTTGCTTCGACGCTCCGATCGTTCCCGGCGGCTACCAGTGGTGGTACATCGACGCGCTCAGCGACGACGGTCGATATGGCCTGACGGCGATCGCATTCGTCGGCAGCGTCTTCTCGCCGTATTACGCTTGGTCTGGACGCCGCGATCCTCTCGATCACTGCGCGGTCAATGTCGCGCTCTATGGTCAGACTAGCCAACGCTGGGCCATGACAGAGCGCGGCGCGGATGCCGTAACGCGCTCTAAAGACACGCTCGCAATCGGTCCAAGCTCCTTCTCATGGGACGAAGACGCGCTGACGGTCCACATCAACGAATTAGCGACACCATTCCCGAGGCGCGTTCGCGGAAAAATTCGCGTCGAGCCCGAGGCGATCAATCCGCATTCCTTTCTCCTGGAGGCGCGGGGACGCCATTTCTGGCGCCCCATAGCGCCTTCCGCTCGCGTGTCGCTCGATCTCCTCGAACCTTACTTGCGCTGGCGCGGCCGCGGGTATTTCGACACGAACGCGGGCGCGGAGCCGCTCGAAAATGCGTTTTCTCGCTGGACATGGCTGCGCGCCAGCCTACGCGACGGCGCGGCGATCCTCTATGACGCGGAACGCAGGCGCGAGTCGCCTCTGTCGCTCGCGCTGCGCTTCGACAGGCTTGGCGGATACGAAAGCATCGAACCGCCCCCACCCGCCACACTTCCCCCAACGGGATGGCGCGTCGCGCGTCAGACGAGATCCGACGACGGACAAGCCTTCGTCGAACGCGGCTTCGAGGACACGCCATTCTACGCAAGATCTCTTGTATCGGCCTCGCTCTGTGGCGAGCGCGTCGCCGCCATGCACGAAAGTCTATCACTGGATCGCTTCGCGAATCCGCTGGTGCGCCTGATGCTGCCGTTCAGGATGCCTCGAAGAGGACAGCGAGGCCAGGGATGTTATTTCCCATCATAAAGAGCTTGGTCGCTGGACGAACCAATCTGTCACAGGTCGTTCACTCGCCGTCGTCCGACGGCGGCGACTTACGCTTATTTTTCCTAGCCCTTTGGACCGATCGAAGCTCCCAAAGCGCAAGCCCGATCACCACGCCGAACGAAAACGCCATTTCCACAAGGCCGAAATAATCTGGGTTCATGGCGCTATTCGCCGTATCTCTCCGCGCGCTCCAGCCGCTCGAATATGTCGAGCACGCGCAGAAATTGCTGACGCAGATCGCCAATGCCGGATTTCCGCCCGCGAGGAGGCGCGGGCGAACGCACCACGGCGTCGATGAGAAAGTCAGCGGCTCGCAGAGGCGGAATCAACGGCTCGTTCGACAGCCACGGCCACATTGCAAGCGAGCGCAAGAGCAGCGCCGCTTTGCGCGCGCCCGGGACACGCGCGCGATTAGCGATCGAATCCAGCGACCGGCGTTCGAGTTCGCGGCCAATTTCGGCATAGAGCAGCGCGGCCGCGAGTATCGCCGGACGACAGATAAGCGGCAGGCATGCGACGCCATTATGTGCGCGTCGGTAGAGACGCTCGGCCTGGTCCAGCAGCCTTGCGATCACGCTTTTGAGCGCCGCGCTGGCGACTGGACGCGCAAGAAAATCGTCCGGGTCGATCCCCGCATCGCGCAGCCAGCGCAGCGGCAAATACAAGCGTCCAGCGCGCGCATCTTCCCCGACGTCGCGCGCGATATTCGTCAATTGCATCGCGATACCGAGATCGCAGGCCCGCGCAAGAGCTTGCGGCGCTCGCGCGCCCATCGTCAGCGTCATCATGACGCCGACGGTTCCAGCGACGCGCGCCGCGTAGTCGAAGAGGTCGTCTATGTCCTCATAGCGGCGACCCTCCGCATCCCAGGCGAGGCCTTCGAGCAGCGCTTCCGGAAGCGCGCGCGGTATGGCGAAGCGGCGGACGAGATCGGCCATGGCGCGATCAGCGGCGATGGCGAGCGGGCGCCCTTCATAGGCGCGGTCCAGGCGCTCGCGCAGGCGATCCAGCGCGCCAAGCGAACCTCCGTCGAGATCGATGGCGTCGTCGGAGAGGCGGCAAAAGGCGTAGAGCCCGTAGGCGGGCTCTCGCACCGAAGCCGGCAAGACCAGCGAGGCCGCATGAAACGTGCGCGAACCCTGCCTTATGGCGTCGCGGCACGCGGCTTGATCCTCGATACTAGCATAGCGTGATTCAGACGAATGCAGATGCATGCGGAGCCACCTTGTCGAGAATACGCGCGGAGGAGAGAACACCAGGAAGCCCGGCGCCGGGATGTGTGCCGGCGCCGACGAGGAAGAGATTGCGAATGTCTTCGCTTGTATTATGTGGGCGAAACCACGCGCTTTGCGTCAATACGGGTTCGAGCCCGAAGGCCGCGCCGCGAAACGAGGAAAGCCTAGTCTCAAACTCGAGCGGCGTGGAAATGCGTGAGCTCACGATCTCACGGCCAAGGCCCGGCAGAATCGAGTCCTCCAGCGCGCGAGCTATCTTTTGCCGATAGGGTTCCGCAAGCGCATTCCAGTGCTGCCCGCCCTCAAGATTCGGCACGGGCGAGAGCACGTAAAACGTGTCGCAACCTTGCGGAGCAAGCGAAGGATCCGTTGCTGTCGGGCGATGCAGATAGAGGCTGAAATCGGGCGAGAGCGTCTTGCGCTCGAAAATATCATTCAGCAATTCGCGATAGCGCGGCCCGAGCAGAATCGTGTGATGCGCGACGTCCTCATAGCGGCGGCGCGTCCCGAAATACCACAGGAACAGCCCCATCGAATAGCTCGCGCGCTCGATCTTGCGATTCGTCCAGCGACGGCGCGTCGAAGGCGGCAAAAGATGGCGATAAGTCCAGGCGGAGTCGGCATTGGACACGACGATATGCGCGGGCAACGTTTCGCCGGAAGCCAAACGCACACCTTTGGCCGCGCCATCCTCGACAACGATCTCCGCGACTTCCGCTCCGCAACGGACGACGCCGCCCTGCCCTTCGATAAGATCCACGAGCCCGGAAACCAGACGTCCCGTTCCGCCCATGGCGAAATGGACGCCCCAGCGTTGTTCCAGAAATGAAATGAGGCAGTAAATCGCGCTGGCGCGGAAGGGACTGCCGCCGATAAGGAGTGGATGAAAACTGAAGATCGTCCGCAACCGCTCGTCCCGGAAATATTGCGAAACGAGGCTGTAGACGCTGCGATAACCCTGCAACCGCGCCAAGTCGCCGGCTATGCGCGCCATATCCATCGGAGAGCTGAAGGGAACGTCGCCAAGCCGCTCGAAACCGATGCGGTAAATCTCTTCGCTCCGCCGCATGAAGCGCTCGTAACCCTCGACATCCCTCGGGCTGAAACGCGCGACCTCCATGCGCATGGCCTCGGAGTCGCCGCAATAGTCGAAACTGGCGCCGTCCTGAAAGCGTATTCGATAGAAGGGCGTCGTCGCGCGGAGTTCGACATCGTCGGACATTTCGCGTCCGCATAATCGCCAGAGCTCTTCGAACAGAAATGGCGCGGTGACGATCGTCGGCCCCGCGTCGAAGGTGAATCCGTCCTGTCGATAAACGAAGGCCCTGCCCCCGGGGGCTTCGAGCTTTTCCAGCACGGTGACGCGATAGCCGCGCGCGCCCAACCTTATCGCGGCGGCGAGGCCACCAAATCCGCTACCAATCAGCACCGCATGGGGCCGCTGTGGCGAGAGTGACGACGCTTGAGGCGCTGGGGCAATTGTCAACATTACATGACACTAACAGTGTCACGTGTTTTCATCAAGCAAATTTATCGCTAAGCCGCCGCGAAAATCCCAGTCTGCTCAGCAAACCGGAGAATGATAGCCGCCACCAGCGCTGGCTGCTCCTCGTGCGCGAGATGGCCAAGTCCTTCAAGCCGCTCCACGAAAGCGTTTGGCATGCGCGCGGCGCTCATTCGCGCGGCAAGCGGCGGCACGGCTTTGTCTTTCGCGCCAACGATCAACGCGGTAGCAGCAGCGAGTCTTGGCAGTTCACGATGCAGCGCGAGCAGATCCCAATTCGCCATCATACCCAGCGCGCCGGCGACATGGGCGGGATTACGAAATAGCCGCGCGTAATAATCGACGCCCTCCTCGTCGATCTCCGAACCCGTTCCCCGCAACAGTCGGGAGACGGCGGCGCGATCCGTAGTCCATGCGAAAAAGCGCGGCGCGAAGGGGTTAAGAAACAGCAGTTTCGCCATCGAAGGCAGCAAGTAGCCAGCCAAACCCTCGAGGGGCGCGAACGCGCCGTTGAGTGCTACGAGCAGCTTCGGCTCGATCACGCCATTCAAACAAAGCCGCGCCAATATTGCCGCGCCAGCGGAATGACCGACGGCGATGTCGGGCGCAAAGCGTAATTCCTTTAGCAGAGCGTTAAGCGCCCGGGACATTCCCGCAAGCGACTGGGTCGCGGAGTCCTTCGATCCGGTGAAGCCGTGCCCTGGAAGATCCGGAGCGAGCACGGTGAAGCGCCGGGCCAGCAACGGCGCCATCGCGCGCCAGGAATGCGTCGCGGCGCCGGTCCCATGAATCAGCAGCAACGCGGGCCCGTTTCCCATGAGCTGAAAATGCCAACACAAGCGCCCCGCCTTGATCATGCGACTGGCCTCTCGGTTGGGCCAATTCGAGCCGTCTCGTTCCAGAGAAAGACGAGTATCCTCGGCGCGCGCGAACATGCCCTGGTCACCACGCCCGCGCGGCGGCGCGCACGGCGTTCGAGAGATGCGCCGCGTCGATGAAAGGCAACTTGACGTAGCGCGCATTCATCGCTCGAGCCAGCAGCGACACCGGAGAAGCGGCCTGCGTCTGTGGCGCCGGCGAGGTGTCGATGGCGAGCGATGAAATTCTCGCGGCGCGCAATTGCTCGCAACTATGCAGCGCGTCCTCCAGCGCCTGTTCGCGGCAAGCTGCCCCCTCGCGGCAAATATTGGCGCGACCATCGGTCATGAGCACGAGCAGAGGACAAGGACCTTTGCGCCTCACGCTTTCCGCGAGCGCGAGCGCCGCGTCGAGCCCGCAAGCCAGCGGCGTGCCGCCGCCGCCCGGTAGTCCCGCGAGCATGCGTTTGGCGCGCATCAGCGAACGCGTCGGCGGCAGAACGATTTCGGCTGTTTTGCCGCGAAAGGCCACAAGGGCGACGCTGTCGCGCCGCACGTAGCAATCGGCAAGCAGCAATTCTATCGCGCCCTTGACCTCCGGCAGCCGCGCCATCGCGGAGGAGCCGGAGGCGTCAACGACAAAGATCGCGGTTGTCTCTCTACGTTCGCGAAAACGCACCACGCGAAAATCCTCCGGGCGCAGGAGAATACGCCGCGCGTCGGCGCTGGCTTCCGTGTCGCGCCGGATTTTTTGCCAGGGGGCGGCGGCGCGAAGAGTCTCGATCAGCGCGAGCCGCCCGTCGCGCAACCCGCCGGGTCGCGCGCCGATGGGTCTTCCGCGCCGCGATGAGGGCGCTGCGGCGCCGGCCTTACCGACGCGCTCCGCCCTTGCGCGAAAGGTCGGACTCGCCTCCATCAACGTCAGTAAGTTCGCGGGAATGGCGGCTCTCGCGGCCGCGAGCACAAGATCGTCGAGTTGCGCCGGAGAGGCGTCATGCTGGTCTTTGTCTGTTGAAGAATCGCTCTCGTCGTCTTGCCGCGTAGGGCCTTCCGCCGCAGACTGTTCCGCCTGAGGCTCTTCGGCATCGTCGCCGGCGGGAATCTGCGTTGCGCGCGGTGCGAGCACATAGCGAACGGCGGCGGCGATATCGTCTTCATCCACTCGCGCGCCGCCACGGAGCGCGCAGGCGGCGCGCGCGACGCTCAAAGCCAGCAGAGGGGCGCGCAGGGATGCGACGCCAAGCTGCGCCGCGATCACGACGAGCGCCTCGATCACCCTGTCGTCCGCAATGATCGCGGGCAGTAGCGCCTTCGCGCGAGCAATCTCGTCTCTGCCAAAAAGCTGCGCGTCGAGAGCTCCGTAGCCGAGGCCATCGAGATCAACACAAAGCGCCAATCGATCGATCAGCGCGGGTGGTGGGCGCTCCTCCTCGCCAAGCCCTTCGTCGAGAGCGACGACGCCTGCGCGCGCCGGCATGCGCCGCGCCAGCCCATCGCGTTCGACGCTTATCTCACCGCTATCCATCACATTGGCGATGCGCGCCGCGGTGGCGGACGAAATGCGCTCGGCCATCGCAAACATCAGCACGCCGCCATCGGCCCGCGCCATCACGCCGGCATCGAAGATCGGCCGGCCAAGTCTTAAGGTTTCCGAAAGATCTAGGCCGCCCAGCAACCTGTCGTCGCCGACGCCGAGCGGCACGCGCCTGAGCTGCGCGCGTTCGGGGAGAAAAGTCCGCAAAGCCCGTAACCAGGCGTCGCGCGCCGGCCCAGGACCGGCGCGCAATCGCACCCCGCAAGCGTTTGGATCGACGGCGAACAACGCCGCCGCATAGCTCGCGCGTTCCCATGCCGAAGGGGGACGGGCGGACTCGCTCATGCGCCGAATATCTCCTCGACTGCCCTATTGACGCGAAGTCGAGCGCCAGTGTCGTCGAGCGGGCTGCGACGTAGCCGATGACTGAGCGCGAGCGGCGCTACGCGCTGCAAATGCGCGTCGGCGACGGAGGCGGCGCCTTCGATGCTGGCGAGCGCACGGGCCGCACGGATGAGCGTCAGTTCCCCGCGCAGGCCGTCCGTGCCCAGCGTGACACAAAGCTGGGCGGCTCGCTTCAGAGCAGCGTCAGGCGTCGCGACGCGGGATAGGCCTTCGCGCGCCGCGACTATCTTGAGCCGTAGCTTCTGCTCCTCGGAGAACCAGCTTCTCGCAAAAGCCAGTGGATCGCGTTCGAAAGCGTCGCGCCGGCGGATGACTTCGACGCGCGTTGGAATGTCAGTCGGCGTCTTCACGTCCACGGCGAGCCCAAAGCGATCCAGAAGCTGCGGGCGCAATTCACCCTCCTCCGGATTGCCGCTGCCGATCAGCACGAAGCGCGCGGGATGGCGCACGCTGAGGCCTTCGCGTTCGATCACATTCTCGCCTGACGCCGCGACGTCGAGCAGCAGGTCGACGAGATGATCCTCAAGAAGATTCGCTTCGTCGATATAGAGGAAGCCGCGATTGGCCTTTGCCAGAAGCCCCGGCTCGAAAACCTTTTGTCCAAGGGACAGCGCGCGCTCGAGATCGAGCGCGCCGACGACGCGGTCCTCGGTCGCGCCCAGCGGCAAATCGACGACGGGAACCGCCCGCCGCGCCGTTTTGGGAGTTGATGTCAATGGGCGACTCCGACAAGCGTCGCAAAGACCCGTCGGCGCGCAGGGATCGCAATTATAGGGGCATCCCTGCACGACGCGCATCTTCGGCAGCAAGGCCGCGAGCGCGCGAACGGCCGTCGATTTGCCTGTGCCGCGATCGCCGAAGACCAGCACGCCGCTCACCGAAGGGTCGATCGCACAGATCAGAAAGGCCAGCTTCATCTCTTCTTGGCCGACAATCGCCGTGAAAGGAAAGGGCGATGGCCTCTCGGCAATGTCCAGAGCTTCCGCGGGCAGACGCGTGGCGATGGATGTGCGGTAGGTTGGGGCCGGAACAGTCTCGACCGGGACACTTAGCTGAGAAGACGCCATTCTCTATCCCTTCGGCTGGGCTTTACACCGAATATGTCATTTGCTATTTACACTTTCGTTTCGGCAGAGGCAAGCTCCGTCAAGCTGACCTGTCAAAAAAAGCAAATTTCCGGGGCCGCGGAAATCACGGCAGGTTGTCGGCAATACCGCATTGCGTGAACGCGGCGGGTTTGCCGATAATCAGAGGATGCATACATGAGCAACGCAGTCGTTACGCCGAATAGATTTCTTGCCGCGCTCGGCGGCGTCGGGCAAGCGACGCTAAATGCCTCTCCCTTTCGCTAAGCCCCATTTTTGGATTGCAAACAGGCAAAAGCCCTTTTCCTCGGCGCTCGTTTGCGTCGCTTTCGGCAGGAATTGTTGCAAAAGACACCCTGGACAGTCACAGGAATTGGACAGTCCCGGACAGCTCATCCGCGTGGCGCGCTTGTAAATAATCTAAGTCACGTATATTTGACGGATATGCGACGTGGCGGCGCCTCGTGAGCAGAGCGCGACATATTTAGGTAGAAGATGAGCGACAAGCCGTCTGTCAAGCCCGATCTAACTCTGACCCTCGACCGCGAGGGAGTAATACGGCTCGCCGTACCGGCGGAAGCGCTGGCGCAGGAGCGGCTTGAGGGTTGGCGCGGACGAAGCTGGGCTGAGACGACGGACCCGGCGATCGGCCGCCAGATTCGGAAGATGATCGACGAAATGCAACATGGCGGCGCTTCATCCTGCTTCCAGGCGACCCAGACTTTTCCCAGCGGGCGCGAGTTCGAGATCGAATACACTACGGTCAGCCTCGGAAAAAATGCCGGCTTTATCGCCATAGGCAGAAACCTCCAAACAATATCTGATTTGCAGGGGCGCCTTCTGCTCGCGCAGCAGGCGCGCGAACAGGACTATTGGAAGATCAGGGAAATAGAGACGCGCTATCGGATGTTGTTCGATGCTTCGAACGAAGCGGTCGTCCTCGTGCGGGTTAGCGACCTCAAAATCGTCGAGGCCAATCTCACAGCTTCCAATAACCTAAGCCTGTTTGCCGGCGCCGTGTTTCTCCCGGAAATGTCGGAGCGCGATCGGAAGGTTTTCGAGGCAATGCTTGAGAAAGTTCGCGTGCAAGGGCGCGCGCCGGGCATTGTATTGCATCTTTCAGCGCACCAAGCGCAATGGAGTGTGCGCGCATCCATGATGAATACGGAAATGGGCTTGCTATATCTCTTTCAGATTTCGGTGTTAAAGGGGCCGCCTGCGCGGGTGGAGAAACGCGATCTTTTTTCCACAGAGGACATTGTCCAACGTTTTCCGGATGGATTCGCCGTCGTCGATAGCGAGGGCATTGTGCGCCGCGCCAACGACGCCCTCCTTGAACTGACGCAGATCGGCGCGGAAAGCGGCATGCTGGGCAAAAAAATGTCGCGTTGGCTGTCGCGGCCCGGGGCCGACATGTCTGTCGTCTTGAATCTGGTGCGCAAGCATGGCGTCGTTCGAGGACTGGCCACTACCCTGGAGGGCGAGTTCGGCTCGAACGTGGAAGTCGAAATTTCCGCGGCCGGCGACAAGCCCCACAAGCCAGACCACATTGGTCTTTTGGTCCGCGACGTGACGTCACGCGGCGAGGCTATCGCAAGCCAGATCGCGCCGCACGCGGAGGATTTGATCGAGGCGAGGTTCGACAATCTCACCCTAGATCAGATTGTAAAGGCCTCCACAGAAGTAATAGAACGCAAGAGCATTGCAGGGGCGTTGGCGGCCAGCGGCGGCAACCGCACCGTGGCAGCCAAACGGCTGGGATTGAGTCGCCAGAGTTTGCATGCGAAACTGAAAAAGTACAGTTTGGACGTAAAATAAAAACTGACGCAAATGGAATTGCGCCAGGGGAGGCCATGGACTTGGCGTCAAATCAAGGAGCGTTCCCCGCCTTCGGAGCGGCGAATCTCTCCAATTGCGAGAGGGAGCAAATTCATCTCGCCGGGTCGATTCAGCCTCATGGCGCCTTGCTCCTTGTTCGCGAATCCGACTGCGTCGTGGTCCAGGCCAGCGTCAATGCCGCGGAATTCCTCGGGATCAAAGGCGATCTGCTGGGAACGCATTTACTCAAGCTTGGTGGAAACCTTTGCGAGCGGGTGCGCCCGCATTTGGCCGACGTGCGGGACGCAATCCCGGTTGCGGTGCGATGTCACCTCGGCGACCCTAGCAAGCCGCTGAACGCCCTGCTGCATCGCGCGGCGGGCGGGGGACTGGTGGTCGAACTCGAACGCTCCGGTCCTCTCACGGACTTCTCGGCCCGAATTGAACTGGCGATCGAGAGGATACTCGCATTTTCAACATTACAGGCTGTGTGCGATGAAAGCGCAAGGATCGTCAAAGAGCTGACCGGATACGACCGGGTGATGGTCTATCGGTTTGACGATGCGGGACACGGCGAAGTATTTTCCGAAACCAGAAACCCAGAACTGGAGGCGTTTCTCGGCAATCGCTATCCTGCATCCGACATCCCGCAGATCGCCCGCCGCCTTTACGAACGCAATCGCGTCCGACTCCTTGCCGATATCGAATACACGGCTGTTCCTCTCGCGCCCCGCCTCTCGCCGATCAGCGGCGAGGAACTCGACATGTCTTTGTGCTTTTTGCGTAGCGTCTCCCCTATCCACGTCCAGTATCTGAAAAACATGGGCGTTGCGGCGACACTCGCGGTTTCTCTCATGGTCGGCGACCGTTTATGGGGGCTCATTTCGTGCCATCACTATTCGCCGAGACTTCTTCATTTCGAGATGCGCGCGGTATGTGAGCTGCTGGCGGAAGTGATCGGCACTCGCATCGCAGCGCTTGAAAGCTTTGTTCAGGGACAGGGCGAACTTTCGGTCCGACGCCTCGAACAGAAGATGATCGAAAACATTTCGCGCGAGGGTGACTGGCGCGGCGCGCTTTTCGACAGCCCGCGTTCGCTTCTGCTGCCGCTGAACGCCAGCGGGGCCGCGCTTCTTTTTGAAGGACAAATTCTCACGGTCGGCGACGTGCCGAGCACCGAGCAGATCCGGGACATCGGAAAATGGCTGGAATCCAAGCTGTTCAGCGGTGTATTTTCGACATCGGCGCTGGGCGCGGAGGAGTCCGCCTTTGCTCCGCTGACGGGGGTGGCGAGCGGCATGGTCGCAACCCGCATCTCCAGCGAGGACGAGATGCTAATCTGGTTCAGAGCCGAGCGCGTACTTACGGTAACTTGGGGCGGCAACCCGTTCAAGCCGCCGTCGCTCAACGATGATCCTTCCGAACTCTCTCCACGCCGCTCCTTCGCCCAATGGCATCAGGTCGTCGAAGGAACCTCGGACCCTTGGACCGCCACCGACCTTTTGACAGCGCGTCTCATTGGCGAGAGCGTCACCGATGTGATCCTGCAATTTCGATCCGTGCGGATTCTGATTGCTCAAGACCAGCTAGACCAAGTTTTGCGACAAGTTCGCACTTCGGATCAACCGGTAGTCGTCGCCGACGCGCAAGGACGCGTCATCAATACAAACGCCGCTTTCGATTATTTGCTGGACACGGGCGCTCGCCCACTACAAGATCTTGACGAATTGCCGCCGTACTTTGCCGATCCAGATGAATTCGCCGCGAAGCTGCGCGTTTTGCGGGACAATAAGCGACCCTGGCGTGGCGAAACGCAGCTTGGAACAGCATCGGGCGAAGCCAAACCGCTCCTCGTACGGGCCGATCCGGTGATGTCATCCCCCGACCGAACGTTGGGCTTCGTCATGCTTTTCACCGACCTCACCGAACGCAAGGCAGCCGACGCCGCGAGGCGGAAATTTCACGAGAGCATTCTCCAAGCCCGCCGCACGCTCAAGCGGCGCATCGATTCAAAGGCCGATCTGGCGCTTGAAAATCTCATGTCGAACGTGGTCGAAAACGCGCAACTGGCTGCGATGGAGATTGCCGACGGCCTCGACACGGCACGTACGCCCGCAATGCTGGAGAGCGTGCGAACATCAGTCGCGCGGACGACGGAAGTTCTCGCACAACTCTCGATCGAGCCGGAAAAATCGGGAAGCTGAAGCCATTTGTTTCGAGCGCGGGGGTTGAGCATTCGGAGATGAGGATGACCACGGCAAGCGATCTTCGCGCAGTCTTGCGCCAAGCGACAGCGCCTTCGCATGAGCGCATGCACCGTCACAGAGGGCTCGCCGCCGCCGCCGCCGGCTCAATCGCCGTGTCGGACTATCGGCTTCTGCTCGCGCGGCTCTTTGGATTCCATCGAGCCTTTGAAACCGTTATGGAAGCCTCGGCGCGCGAAATCTCGATCGGCTTTGACCTCGCGGAGCGCGCACGATCGGCCGCAATCGAAAGCGATCTGCGCGTGCTTGGGCTAGACTCGGAAAACATCGCGGAGCTGCCAAGATGCGACCAAATATTTATCCCGCGAAGCGAAGGGGCGTTTATGGGCGCGCTCTATGTCGTCGAAGGCTCAACTCTAGGCGGCATTCAGATATCCCGCGCGCTAGCGCCGGTTTTCGGGGATGGAAGCGACGAAGGGCGCCGTTTTTTTTTGGGCTATGGCGCTGGTCACGGCGCAATGTGGCGCTCGCTGCTCGATCGCCTGGAGGAATCCGCCGGCAACCCCGCGCAGGAGGCTGCGGCAATTGACGGCGCGATCACGACCTTTCTAGTGTTCGAGAACTGGATGGACGGATGGGATCATTTGCCTGGGAAGAGCGCCGTAACGGCTGCCGAGCCTACAGAATCAGCCGCGCTCGCCGCGCGGCTTCGAGCGACTCGTTCCCTGTAATTGCTTCAAGAGTAATTTTTTGGCCAGGATTGCCGCCGTCGGCGCGTCAGCGGCGGTCGCGTCGGCGCCAATCTGAACCGCGAGGTCGGGATTTGCGGTGAAGACGGGGCCGCCAACAATCACTGCAATCGACTCGTTACAAGATGAGCGGCGTATCGCGTTTACGGTTCTTCCCACCGTTTCAAGTCCGGATTCCACGGAGAGCGCGACGCCAACCACACCGAACCACTGTTCCGCAACCTCGGCCGCGCATTGCGCGGCGGTGATGTTCTTCTCGATGCGAAGATCCCAGCCGGCCGCGCGCATGACACTGGCGACGATATCGAGGCCGAAACTGTGTTTCTCGGAGGGCGTGGTGACCAGAAAAGCGCTTTGGCGCATATCGGCCACGGGCGCCTCGTTGGACGCGCCGAACATGCACACCAGCTCTTGAAGACGCGCCACGCCGAGCGATACATCGATGAAGTCGCAGCGATCCTCTTCCCAAAGCTCGCCTAGGTGGCGCGCGGTCGGCGCGAGAAGATGCGTGAACAACGTGTCGAGCGAATGCCCTTTGACGCGCATCTGGTCAAAATAACGGAGAGCCGCGCCCAATTCGGCTTCCATCACCAGCGCTCCGAATTCGACAATCTCGGATTGCTGTGGCGCGTCGAGAGGCTTGACCGTACGCACATCATGGTGGGCGAGTATGAGGCGCGGCAAAATTTCGCTGGCTATCACTTCCGAGAGGCGTTCCTCTCGCTCGCGAATTTCGGGCGACACAAGAACTTCTCGAATGGGAGATGCCGAATAAAATTGTGAGCTGTTGTGCAGTCCGGGAGTTAGGATGCACTCGCTCGCCAGTTCGCTCTTTTGCGCCATCGGGGCCTCCCTTGAGGACTTATCTCGGCGTTAGCTCGATCCCCTCGACGTCGCTTCAAAGGCTTTCTCAGGAAATTGATCGCAAATCAGTGAACACAGCGCGGCTAGCATGCCAATCTGCTCCGTCATTTGCGATCTGTCTCGCAAGCCCGCCTGAAACGACAATCGCCGAATTCCAGATGGATCGAACGTCTCCCCTGATATATCAATGGTTTCCCTTTGCGGGTTGGGTCGGATCTCAACCGGCCGCTATCATTCAAACCCAGAAAGCGAAAATAGTAAAGCATGATTGACAGAGACCCGGTGTGTAAACGTATCTTGTCGGTGAGATTGAGGCGTCCGTCGTAACACTAGGCGTCGCGCATGAAATCCGAAGCCTGCTTATCTTTTGGACGGCGCAGCGGAAAACACCGGAAAAACAAATGGCGAAATTAGATCTCCTGCTCGTTGGCGCGGCGCTTGGCATCGCCCTATGGAGTCTCTTCGCGCTCGCGGGAACTGAGGATGGATTGAGCGTCAGCGCCTCCCACGTGAGTTCGATTCCGGTTACCATCTTTCGGTCGCAGGCGCCCGAAACAAGCCCAGTGGTGGTGATTGCGCATGGCTTCGCCGGTTCTCAACAACTGATGCAGCCCATCGCGGTCACATTGGCGCGCAATGGATATATAGCGGTTACTTTCGATTTCGCTGGCCACGGCCGCAATCCACTGCCGCTCGCTGGGGGCCTGACGGATATGGCCGCGAGCACGCGCCTCCTCCTCGCGGAAATCGGGGAGGTCGCGCAGTTCGCAATGACTCTTCGCGGCGCCGACGGCCGCCTTGCGCTTGTAGGACATTCGATGGCTTCCGATCTCGTGGTTCGCTACGCCAAGGACAATCCGGGCGTGGGCGCGGTCGTCGCCTTTTCCCTGTTCGGACAAGGCGTAACGCCAGACAGTCCAAAGAACCTGATCGTCATCGACGGAGCATGGGAAAGTTCGACGCTCACGAGCGCCGGCCTTCGCATTGTCTCCGATGCGGCAAAAGGAAACGCGCGGGATGGGGTCACTTATGGCCAATTGTCGCAAGGTTCCGGCCGCCGATTCATTCTCGCGGCCGGCTCAGAACATATCGGCGTGATCTACAACCATGATGCGCTCCGCGAAGCGCTCGAGTGGTTGGACGCGTGTTTTGGACGCAGAGGAGCCGGCGGCGTCGACAGCAGAGGCAAATGGCTCGCGCTACTGTTTGTCGGCCTGATCGCGTTAGCGCGACCGGCGGCGCGCCTCCTGCCGCAAATTGCGCCCAGTCCCCTCGGGGCCGGACTGCACTGGCGCCGCCTTTGGCCGATTTGCGTCGGGTCGGCGACACTGACGCCATTGCTCTTGTGGAAAGCGCCGACGAGCTTTCTGCCGATTTTGCTCGGCGACTATCTTGTCGTGCATTTCGCGCTCTACGGACTTCTGATGGGCGCGGGTCTGTGGCTTGCGCAATCCGCCACCCCGCGCCCAGCCGCCGCCAAGGCGCGTGTAACCCGGATCGCCTTCGCCGCCAGCGCGGTCGCCGCGTTCTACGTCGTTGCGTTTGGCTTGCCGGTGGACGCCTATGTCACATCCTTCGCGCCAACGGGCGTGCGCTGGCTGCTCGTTCCTGCGATGTTCGGGGGCACCGCGCTGTATTTCCTTACTGATGATTGGCTCACGGAGGGACACTCCGCCGCCCCAGGCGGTTACGCCTTCAGCAAAGCCTGTTTTGTGATTTCGCTTGGACTCGCGGTAGCGCTCAACCCGCGAAGACTCTTTTTCCTCGTGATCATTGTGCCGGTCGTTATCGTGCTGTTCATGGTCTTCGGGCTTGCAAGCCGCTGGGTCTATTCGAAAACGAACGATCCGCGCGTCGGCGCGCTCGGCGCGGCTTTCGGGCTCGCCTACGCGATAGCCGTGACGTTTCCGATCATCGAATAGCCGCCCGGAAACACAAGGAACCCTGGCGCAGGCGCGGCCTTTTCGAGCTTGAGTCTTGGGCCGCTGGAATTACGTTCGCCCCGCGACATGCGGCGCTTTACGGCTTCTGACAACCCGGCGTTTGCGGCGCGGCTCCCGCTCCGCGCGAAAGCGCGGAGCGACAAGGAGCGCTCGCGAACTTGGCTCCCGGATTCCGCACGCGGAAACCTCCCAGCGTCCCGCGAGATCGGCAAGATGAGCGGCAAAAGCACCGATCAGGCTCAGCGCTATCCAGATCCAGGATGCGCCGGTGAGAGCTCCGCGCAAGGCGACCAACAAAAACGACCCGGCAAGAATATTGCCGATAAAGGCGACAGCCATCGGGCCTCGTCCGGTTAGGGCGCGGCAGCCAAGCACGGCCAGCGCCTCAAACGCGATCAGCACGAGAATCCAGTCGATCGCCCGACCGCTGCGGATAATCTCGCCCATTTCATGTCCTCCCCCGGTCTCGTCGCAAGATATCCCAGCGACAAATTCGGGCGCGGCCGGCGCCCGCCGCGCAATCCCTCGCCGAGAGGCGGGTGACTTCGCGTCCTAGCGAGTCGATCGGTCCGAGCCCTTCTCCGCCACTCGGGAAGCGCCACCGAACGGCTTGTTGAGTTGCACGACGCGCCAATTCAAGAAGCCCGCGAATGTCACCCAAGCGAGATAGGGGGCGATCAGGCATCCCGCGAGCGTCGAAATTCCGCTAATATGAATGAGCAAAGCGAGTATCGACGCCCAGAGGGGCAACAGTTCGACGAACGCCCAGTCCGGTCGTCTCAGCTTGAAGAACAGAGGGCTCCACAAAATATTCAACACCGCGTTGATTGCGAGAAGAACGAGGAGCCACCTCCGCGAAGCGCCGTCCGGAGCGCGCTCCCAGGCCATCACGCTGCTGGTCGCGATGAGTAGGTAAATCGTGGTCCACGCAGGCCCAAAGAGCCAGTTCGGCGGCCGCCAACTGGGAAAGCGCAAACTCTCATACCATTCCCCGACCTCGGTCATGAGGCCTCCAACCACGGCGACTATGATCACGCAAACCGCCGCCACGCCGATCTCTGTCCAGCGATCGGAGAGGAGCGCGTTCATGGCGACACCAGGTGCAGAAGATGCGCCAGATCCTTGAAGAAGATGCGCACATGCGCCATCGGATCGGCTCGCACGAGCTCCTTGTGCATATAAGCTTCCCAGGTGAGACGCTGGACATCGGGATCGCGGCAAATGCTCACGAATGCCTCGCGGCGCTTGTCGTCGCGATACCAGAAATATTGCATGATCCCCAAGATCCAGAAAACGCGGCCATGCGCCTTCATGAAGCCCTTGCGCGCCTTGGAGAGCGCGCGAGCGTCGCCGGTCTCCAGAAACTCTTCCGCCGCCTCGGCGGACAGCCTTCCGCCCAGCATTGCATAATAAATGCCCTCGCCCGAGGCCGGGGCCACAACGCCGGCGGCGTCGCCCGCCAAAAGCACATCCTTGCCGTTATCCCAGCGGCGCAGGGATTTTGACGGTATAGGCGCCCCTTCCCCGCGCAAAGTCGCATTTTCCTTGAGGCCCGTCGCTTCCCGTAGGCGGCTAACCGAGGATTTTAGCGAGAAGCCCCTTTGGGCGCTCCCCACGCCCACGCTCATCGTATCGCCGTGGGGAAAAATCCAGGCGTAGAAGTCCGGAGACAGCGCCCCGCGATAATGGATCTCGCAGCGATTGGGGCCGGTCACGGGCGCCCGCACGATCTCGTGATATGCGAAAACAAAGCGGGTTTTGTCGGCCCCCGGCACTTCCTGCCGGCCCACTTGCGAGAGTGCGCCATCAGCTCCAATGACGAGTTTCGCGCGCAGCGTCTTGGGGTCCCCGCCGTCTTTCGCCGCATAGTGGACAATCAGCACGCCGTCGCGCTCGCGGGTAATTTTCTCATAGGCGCCGGTCACGCGTATCGCGCCCTGTTTGGCCGCGCGGGCGCGCAGCCACTCGTCGAATTCCGCGCGGTCCACCATCCCGACATAGCCGCCCTTTATGGGCATATCGACGCTTTGCGCACTGGGCGAGATCATGCGCGCGGAATTGACCCGCGCTTTCAACAGATGGTCGGGTATCGCGAAATCCCGAACGAGACGCGGAGGAATGGCGCCCCCGCAGGGCTTGATGCGCCCGGCCTTGTCGAGCAGCGCGACTTTGCGGCCAAGGCGAGCGAGATCTGTTGCCGCGGTTGCTCCCGCCGGTCCCCCGCCAACTACAACGACATCGAAAACTTCTTCCGCCGCCATGACTTGCTCCTCGCTCCCCGCTCCCCGTCAAATGCGCGCCGCAAGGGATTTTTCTTCGGCGCTGGCGGCGCGCGGCCGCGCGCTCGCGCCGGCGGCCCGGGCAATCTGGCTCGCCAGCATCGCCGAGAAGAGAAACAGTATTGCTTCCACGATGAAGACCATTGCATAGGCCGTTACCGGCGCGGCCACGAACTGACGGGCGACGTCCACCGCGACGGTGCCGAGGAATCCGCCAAGACCGAACGCCACGGCCTGCGCCGCGCCCCAGAGGCCCATGCGCGTGCCTTCCCGCGACCCGGAGCCCGACCCGGCGAGCCCCATCATCGAGCCTATCGCCGAAACGGCGAAGGCGCCGTTCGATAAGCCGAGCGCAAAGACCGACGCTTGAAGGGAAAAGGGCTGCTCTGCTAGTCCGCTCGTGGCGACGGCGACTAGCGACAAGGCCGAGGCGAGGCAGCCCCCGACGGTCCACAATCGCAGAGAACCGAGTATCGGCCCGCCAATCGCCGATGCGGCGAAAGCGACAAAGAGCATCCCCGCTAGCACGCCGCCGTGCTGCGTGCCCGCGAGCTTCGTGGTCGCGCCCGGCGTCATGCCGAAGACGACGCCCGCGAAAGGCTCGACCAGCAATTCCTGAGCGCTATAGGCGAGCATCGAAACGAAAATGAAAATAGTGAATCGCCGCGCGGCGGTTTCGGCCCAGACCTGAGCGAAAGCCTCGCGAAACGGCGGTATTTTCACCTGCGGCGGCTTTGCGGCTGGATTCGCTTTATCGGTTTCCACGCCCATTACGGCCAGCGTCGCGACGACTAAGGCGATCGTCGCGACCGTCGTGGTCACGCCGATGAGACGCACGTAGGAGAAGGGGTCGAGGAAATGTCCGGCCAAGGGCGCCGTCAAGGCGAAGCCGAAAATCATCATGACCCAGACCGTGGTCGCCGCCGCGGCCCGGCGCCGCGGCGCCACGCGTGTCGCCAGCATCGCCAGCACGGAGGTTCCCGCGGCGCCGGCGCCTATTCCGACCATCAGAAAGGATAGCGCCGCAAGCGACAAGCCGAGGACCGGATGGGCGCCGATCAAAGTGGTCGCAACGGCCGCCCCCGCGCCGCCTGAGGCCAGCACGGCCATCCCGGCGATGATCCAGGGCGTGCGCCGGCCGCCAACGTCGGCGCCGTAGCCCCAGGCCGGACGCAGGATCTGCACGGCATAATGGGAAGCCACCAGCAGGCCAGGAACAAAGGCCGGCAAGGCGAGTTCGACAACCATCACGCGATTGATCGTCGACGTCATAAGCACGACAACCGCGCCGAGCGCGGTCTGGACGAGGCCCAGCCTAACTATGCCGATCCATCCGAGGGGCGCTGCGTTCATTGGATCCCCACCACGTTCGAGTGCAACGCGAAAGCGCTGACCAGCATTCCGAGCACGTAAAGCGTCGTGCCGGTGGCGTTGTAAAAAGGCGCTTGTTCGCGCGGATTCTTCAGCAGTCGCCGCATCAGGACGATCTGCCCGACAACCAGGTTCGCGACCGCCGCGGCGTAATAGGGGTGCGACCAGTCTAGCAGCAGCCAGATCACGACGAACTGCGGCGCCGCCATGACCCAGCAGGCCAGCCGGACGGCCTTGTCCACGCCCAGCTGAACGGGCAGCGAAAGAATGCCCATGCGCCGGTCGCCCTCGACTGATTTGAAGTCGTTAAGCGTCATGATGCCGTGGGCGCCAAAGCTGTAGAGCAAGGCGAGAACGATCACGCGCCAGTCCGGCAGGCTCGCCGCCATGACCGCCGCGCCCGTGAACCATGGGAGTCCCTCGTAACATATCGCGACGGCCGCATTGCCCCACCAGCCGTTCTGCTTGAGCCGCATGGGCGGCGCGCTGTAGGCCCAGGCCAGCACAAGCCCGAAGATGGCCGCGGCCAGCACCCATTGACCCAGCGCCGCCGCAACGGCGAGCGAAAGCAGCGTCCAGACACAGGCGATATAAAGCCCCCATCGTCCCGGAATTCGGCCCGAGGGTATCGGCCGGTTTGGCTCGTTGATGGCGTCGACATGGCGGTCATACCAGTCATTGAC
>Ga0181522_10000661_pt1 | contig 24182 bp, 17 predicted proteins | sample PEATcosm2014_Bin_27_FD_121103 | JGI IMG/M metagenome (GOLD analysis project Ga0181522, IMG submission 121103) | Peatland microbial communities from MTU Mesocosm Facility, Houghton, MI, USA - PEATcosm2014_Bin05_10_metaG | ecosystem: Environmental > Terrestrial > Soil > Wetlands > Peat | place...
AGCGGGGAAGGGCGAAATCCGGCATGGCGGACCGACGGGTTAGTGGGCGGCGGGAGTTGCGTCGTGTCGACGCTTCTCGAGTCTAGTCCGACTTCTTGGCGAGCGTGACGGAACGACCCTTGTAGTGACCACAGGACGGGCAGACGCGATGGGGAACGGTGGGCTCGCCGCAGTTGGGGCAAGCGATGAGCTGCGGGGCGGTCACCTTGTCGTGGTTCGCGCGACGCATATTGCGTTTTGATCGGCTTGTTCGCCTTTTCGGGACGGCCACGGTGGCTACTCCTTTGGATCCAAGAGCCGCATGAGGGGAGAAAGGCGCGGGTCGACGTGAAGCCGGCGCGCGCTCTCCTCGTCCTTCGGCGGCAGGGAGGGGCTAATACCTGGGCAATCCTCGGAGCACAAGGGAAAGCTCGGTGTCTCCAGGATGAGCTCGTCTCGGACGAGATCGTCGAGAACGACCGTCTCGCCATCGTAAGGCAGGGTATCGGCCTCCTCGGACGAGATCTCCTGCTCCTTGTCCGCGTGGCGGGGGCTCGAGCGCGCCTTGGAGTGCGGGCCCTGGCCGGCCTCTCCCGCGGCACGACTCGATCGTGGCGCGAAGAGGACGCTCACGGGATCGCGAACGTCTACCGTGACGGGCTGTAGGCAGCGCGCGCAGGGCACGACGAGAACTGCGCTCAAGGTTCCATGAACGACGACGTCGGTCCCGCTCTTCGAAGCCCGGATCTCGAGCTTGCCATCGGGGCCGCCCGCCGTCGCCTCGTGCTCCTCCAACGCGCCGCGCATCCAAGCAGCCCGAACGGAGAAGACATAATTTCGTCCGCCCGAGTCGAGGTCCCCGGTGGAGACGGTAAATTCGTGGGTGTCCATGGGAGTGCGAACCATAAACGCCGGCGTGCAGCGCGCAAGTCGCGCTGCACGGGTGTCTAGTACGGTCCAGACGGGGAGATACGGATCCCGCGGGGAAAACCGTGCCGGGTATCAAGCATCGCTTGGCCTACAGCACGTAACCGAGGTCGCGTGCCGCCCAGCACAAGAGGTCGGTCGAGGTCAGCATCCCAACGACCCGCCCGTCCTCCGCGACGACGGGAACCTCGCGAAGATTCTCGGCGGCCAGCAGGCCGAACGCGTACGCGAGCGGAGCTCCGTCCGGTAGCGCGTGGGCAAGAGGAGTCATGATCTCGTCGACGGTCCGTTCCACCCGCTCGTGCACGGGGTCGTCGCAGAGAATTGCATTCGAGCGGTCCTCCTCGCTCGCGCCGCGCCTCTGACGCCAGCGGAGCACGTCGACGAGTGAGACGATGCCCACGAGTTTCCCGGAGTCGTCGACGACGGGGGCGGTGCGGACCGCGCCTTCGGTGAAGAGTGCGGCGACCGCGTCGACGCTCGTATCGGGGGTCACCGACACGAGCCCGCCCCGCATCACTTCCCCGACATGGGAGCGAAGCGCCGACTCTCGAAAGTCGACCCGTCCCCCGGGGCGATGCGCCGGGAGGCGGTCGAGCTCCAGCGTCTCCGTCCAACAAGCGACGACGCCGCCCTCCCCAGTCGGTTTGCGCATTTCGACGCAATCGGGACAGCCCGCGCACGTCTCGACGGAGACCGAGGTCTTCCGACTCCTGCAGAAGACGAGCGCTTCCGCAGTCTCGGTCCCGTCTCCCCGCAGTGTGTTGTTGCGGTGTATGGGCGTCTGCTTTACGCGCCTCGCCCGTGGATTGGACATCGTTGTCTCCTCTCCTTGCTCCCCCACGCAACGGTCCTGACGCAACGGCCGTGCCTGGAGAAAAGCGGACCGAAGGGCGCGGATCGAGGCTGTCCTGTCGGCACAGGTTGCGTGGATCGCGCAAGGGCTGCGTGACAGGCACGCAGGCGGGCCTATCGAAGGCGCCACAGGCCTGGATCGTATCTTGCTGCGAATCCCAGATTCCGAAGGAAGGATGAGATCGATGGCCCCGTGGAGCGAAATGACGAAGTCCGATGCCAGGAGCTAGCTTCGAGGAGACTCCTGCGCTCTTCGACGAGTTGAAGAGCTATCTCGGCCTCACGGGAGAAGACTCCCGAGTCCTGCGGGAGATGGGGGCCTTGGCCAAGCCCGCCCTCCCGGCCGTGGCCGACGAGTTCTACGCGATCATTCGCGTGCACCCTGGGGCGTTCGCCGTGCTGAAGGACGAAGCGCAGGCGCGGCGACTCCACGCGACGCTCCAGGTCTGGCTCGGAGAGCTCTTCTCGGGAAACTACGATCGCGAGTACTACGCGCGGCGCTGTCGGATCGGCCAGGCCCACGTACGCGTCGGTCTCGCGCAGCACTACATGGTCACGGCCATGGGCCGCATCCGGACTTCGCTTCAGGCGCTCGCCGGCAAACTCTTTCCCGACGATCCCGTCAAGGAGGCGGCCTGCCGGGTCGCGATCGCGCGCGTGTGCGATATCGACCTTGCTATCATGCTCGACAGCTACCGGCGCGACCTCGCGGTCCGCCTCGAAAGGATCCAGCAACTCGAGAAGGATGCTTTGGAGTTACGGCTGACCGAGCGCAAGCGCTTCCTCGACGAGGCACTGCAAGTCGCCGATGTCGCCGTGCTTGGGTTCGATGCCCGTGGCCGCCTCGTTTTCTTCAATCGGAAGGCGGAGGCGCTTACGGGATACGCCAACGACGAGGTCGTCGACATCGATCCTTTTGAGCGATTCTTCGGCGATCGCTACGAGGCGGTGCGTGCGCTATTCCTGTCCGCCAAGGACGGCGCACCGGTAGCCATCGAAGAGGATCTCCGGACGCGAGCCGGTCGGGTCCGGCGCGTCACATGGCGCGCAGCGTCGTATCGAGCCGACGGGGCGGAGGCTCCGACCGTCGTGGTCGTGGGCATGGACGTGACCGAGCAGCGAGACCTCGAGCGGAGGGCGAGGCAGAGCGAAAGGCTTGCGACGGCCGGGGTCCTCGCCGCGGGTCTCGCGCACGAGATTCGGAACCCGTTGAACGGCGCGAGCCTGCACCTCTCCGTCCTCGAGCGGGCGCTTGCTCGCGCGTCGAACGTCCCGAGCGACGCGCCCGAGGCCGTGGACGTGGTCCGAACGGAGATCCGGCGGCTGTCTTCCCTGGTCACCGATTTTCTCGAGGTGGCGCGACCGCGTCCGCTCTCGGTCGGCGAGTACGATCTGAACCCGGTCGTCCAGTCGATTGCCACCCTCCTCGCGCCGGAGGTCGCGCAGCGCGACGTGGCTCTTCGCGTGGAGCCTTGCCCGATCCCACCGATAGGTAAGTTCGATGCGGAGCGCATCAAGCAGGTCTTGCTCAATCTCGTGCGCAACGCGCTCGAGGCTGTCGAAGAGAAAGGTGAGGTAATCATCCGCGTCCGCCGAACGCCGCAGTTCCTCGAGGTCGACGTGGAGGACGACGGACCCGGGTTCCAACAGACCGCCCCCATCTTCGATGCGTTTTATACGACGAAGGAGCGGGGGACTGGGCTCGGCCTCTCGATCGTGAACCGCATCGTGACCGATCACGACGGCGACGTTCGCTTCACGACGGAGCCGGGGTGCACCGTCTTCACCGTCCGGCTACCCATCGAGGCGTAGGCTCACACCCCGTCGGGTGCTCCGCGAGAGGTTCCTCTGAACGTTACTGGCCGGGGGACCTGCACAAGTGTACCGTACTCGTCGAAGTGCACCTTGCGAACAGGCTCCTCCGACTCGAGGCGACGATGTCGCACGGCGTCCCAACCTCCGGGGACGCGTCGCCGCCGCTGCGCGATGGGGCTGACCCGGGCCGCACCCCCGACCCCCGCGCATCGCAGCTCGACGAGCTTCGTGCGCGCATTCAGGCGGTGCTCGCGCGGTCTGCGGGCGGGGTCCCCCGGGATCCCCCGCGCCGGCCCACGGACGACGCGGAGCTGCCCTTCGCCTTGGAGCGCACGCCGCACGGCCCCCTTTACGTGCGGACGCTTCGCCTCCTGCCTTCGCACCGAACGGGGTGCGCCCCGGTTCTGGCGTCGCGCGGCGCAAGCTCCTTTCTTCTTTCGCTCCTCGCGCTGGATCCGGCGATCGCCGCCTGCTCGCTTCGGGGGGCACTCTACGTGGACACCGAGACGACCGGGCTCAGGGGAGGGACCGGGACGCTCGCCTTCCTGGTTGGGCTAGCGTTCTGGGAGGACGGGCGCGAGGGAGTGCGTGGAGTGGAAGCTGGAAACACCCTCGTCGTCGAGCAGCTTTTCCTTCGGTCGCCCGGAGAAGAGGCGCCCATTCTGGAGCGCATTGCTGCCCGGATGCGCACGGCCTCGATGCTCGTGTCCTTCAACGGCAAGGCCTTCGACCTCCCTCTTTTGCGCACGCGTTTCGCGATGGCGAGGATGCCCCCTCCGGTCGAACCGCCTCACCTCGACCTCGTCCATGTGGCGAGGAGGATTCACAAGGGGTCGCGGGGCTCGTCGTGCAAGCTCACCGCCTTGGAGGAGAAGGTTCTGGGGTTCGTGCGCGAAGGGGACGTACCGTCCGGGGAGGTAAGCGCGTGCTACCTCCGCTGGCTACGGATGGGGGATCCGTACCCTCTGATAGGAGTCGCGGATCACAACGCATGGGATGTCGTAACGATGGCATCTCTCGTGGGGCTCTATGGCCAGCCGCTCGCGACGACCTCCCTGTCCGCGACGGATCTGGTGGGGTTCGGTCGGACGCTGTTTCGGGCAGGGGAGAAGGGGCTCGGGCTCGAGGCCGTCGAGTGTGCCGTGGAGAGAGGGGCGGGGGAGGCGGCGCTTCGCGCTCGGGCTCAGATGTGCAAGCGCACAGGGAACGGCGGGCGCGCGCTGGCCGATTTCGAGGTGATGGCGACGCGCGGCGACGACCCGCACGTGCGCCTCGAGCTCGCGAAGCTTTACGAGCACCTCACGAAGGATCCCCTTCGGGCGCTCGCTGTATGCCGCGCGGGTACCGGCGAGAGTCCGGAGGCGGCAAGTCGTCGCAGTCGGCGGCTCGAGCGAAAGATCGCGCGCGCACGAGGAAAGGCGCAGGGCGCTCTGTCGTTCGAGGCCGATGGGCGCGACGAGAGGGCAGGCACGGGGCCAAGTGGACTTGCCCGACACGGGCCGTGGTAGACAGGAAGGCCATGTCGAGCGACGCCCCCGACCGCTACTCTCCCGCCGAAATCGAGCCCAAGTGGCAGAAGCGCTGGGACGAGCAGGACACCTTCCGAGCGGAGCGTCGACCCGGCCGAGAGAAGCTCTACGTGCTCGACATGTTCCCGTACCCGTCCGGCTCTGGTCTACACGTCGGCCACCCCGAGGGGTACACGGCGACCGACATCGTCGCGCGCCACGCGCGCATGTGCGGCAAGGACGTCCTGCACCCGATGGGGTGGGATGCGTTCGGGCTCCCGGCCGAGCAGCACGCCATACGAACCGGGCAGCATCCGCGCAAGACGACGCGAGAGAACATCGCCACCTTCAAGCGACAGCTCAAGAGCCTCGGCTTCTCGTACGACTGGTCGCGCGAAATCGACACGACCGACCGCGGCTACGTGCGCTGGACGCAGTGGATCTTCCTCCAGCTCTTCAAGAAGGGGCTCGCTTTTCAGAGCGAGGTGCCCGTCAATTGGTGCGCAGAGCTCGGGACCGTACTCGCAAACGAGGAGGTGGTCGACGGCAAGAGCGACGTCGGCGGCTTCCCCGTCGTCCGCCTCCCGCTGCGGCAGTGGATGCTCAAGATCACGGCGTACGCCGATCGCCTCGATGAAGACCTCGCCTCTCTCGACTGGCCGGAGACCAAGCAGAAGCAGCACGCATGGATCGGGCGGAGTGAGGGAGCCGAGGTCGACTTCGAAGTCATCGGGGCCCCAAGCAGGATCACGGTGTTTACCACGCGGGTCGACACGCTTGCCGGTGCCACGTACGTCGTCCTCGCTCCCGAGCACCCCCTCGCCCTCGAGCTTGTGGCGGACGAGCAGCGCGCCGCCCTTCTCGCCTACGTGGAGGCTGCCACTCACAAGAGCGACTTCGACCGCTCCGACGCCTCCAAGACCAAGACCGGGGTCCCCCTTGGCAGGATGGCGCGCAATCCGTTGAACGACCAGACGCTCCCGATCTGGGTCGCCGACTACGTGATCGGCTCCTACGGTACAGGCGCCGTGATGGCGGTTCCGGCCCATGACGAGCGGGACCACGCCTTCGCGCGTGCGTACGAGCTCCCCATCGTGGCGGTGGTCGCTCCGATCGATGGCCAGCCGATTGACGTGCGTGACGAGGCGTTCACGGGCGACGGCGTCGCGATGGGGGTCAGGGCGAAGTTCGACGTCCCGAACGGTACCCTGAGCTCGGTCGTGAGGAAGCGTACGACCCAGTGGCTCGAGGCAGAGGGCAAGGGGTGCGCACGGGTCACGACGCACCTGCACGACTGGGTCTTCTCGCGCCAGCGCTACTGGGGTGAGCCGATCCCCATCTACTTCCCCGTCGAGACGGACGGCGATCCGCGCCTGCCTCAGACGGAAACGCGGATTCGCTACGACCGGCCGATCGCCATGGACGAGTCCGAGCTCCCGCTCGAGCTCCCCGAGCTCGAAGACTTCCGACCGGGCAACGATCCGGCCGGCCCTCTGGCTCGTGCGGCGGACTGGCGCTTCTTCCAGCGAGAGGGGCGATGGTTCGCGCGCGAGACCAACACGATGCCGCAGTGGGCCGGCTCGTGCTGGTACTACCTCCGCTTCCTCGATCCGAAGAGCGACAAGGAGCCCTGGAGCAAGAAGGGCTACGACGACTGGATGCCCGTCGACCTCTACGTCGGAGGAGCCGAGCACGCCGTCCTGCATCTCCTCTACGCGCGCTTCTGGCACAAGGTCCTCTTCGACATCCACGCCGTCTCCGGACCCGAGCCATTCATCAAGCTGGTCCACCAGGGCGTCATCCTCGGAGAGGATGGCCAGAAGATGGCGAAATCGCGAGGCAACGTCGTCAACCCCGACGACGTCGTCAGGACGCATGGGGCCGACAGCCTCCGCCTCTACGAGCTGTTCATGGGCCCCCTCGAGCAGACGAAGCCGTGGCAGACCGCGGGCATCGAGGGGGTGCGGCGCTTCCTCGATCGCGTTTGGAACGTCTGCACGGGAGAGCTCTCGAAGGACCCCACCGCCTACGACGACATGACCCGACGTGCCGTTCACAAGACGGTGAGAAAGGTGGGCGACGACATCCAGGCGATGCGCTTCAACACGGCGATCAGCGCCATGATGATTCTCGTCAAGCAGCTGGGAGCCCTGGCAAGGGTCCCCTTCGAGGCCGCGCGCACCCTGGTCCTCCTCGTGTCTCCGTTCGCGCCGCACATCGGGGAGGAGCTCTGGGAAAGGCTCGGGGGGGGGGAGGGGACCGGCGGCTCGATCGCCCGCGAGCCCTGGCCCTCGTACGATCCCGCCCTGGTCAAGGACGACGTCGTCGAGATCGGCGTCCAGGTGAACGGCAAGCTCCGTGGAGTCGTCCAACTCTCCGTCACTGCGACGGAAGAGGAGGCTCGCGCCGCCGCCTTCGGCGAGGCCAACGTGGCCGCTCACGTGACAGGGAAGAGCGTAAAGAAGATCGTCTACGTCGCGGGCAAGATTCTCAACATCCTCGTCGGTTGACATGCGGCGGGCGCTTTTGGCCTCGCTCGTCGCGCTCGTCGCGCTCTCCTGCGGCTACCAGCCGGTCTATGGCGGGCAAGCCGACCCCTTTCACGTGGTCCTCGCGCGGACGACGATGGCCGACGGGATGCTTGCCGCCGAGGTGGTGAGCGGGGCGCGCGAAGCGCTGGCGAAGGAGGGGGCACTTGCAGGCGGAGATGGCTATCCGAGGATCGAGGTCGAGGTTTTGCGTCAAGACGAGTCGAGCGAAGGGATCGCGGCCCCGAGCGACGGCGGGTTGGGCGCGAGCGCTAACTTCGGGCCGCGAGCCCGGGCGACGCTCGTCGGTCTCGTCGCGCGCGCATACGTCGTTCGAACGCCCGGCGGCCCAGCGGAGCGTGATACGGGCGATACGCGTGCCATGGACATGGTCGCGAGCGACGTGACGGGCGGCGTCACCGATCCGCGCGCGGACTCCTTTCACCACGAAGACGCTTCACGTCTCGTGGCGCGCCGACTCGGCGAGCGGCTCGCGATGCGGATTCTCGGGGTTCCGACGGCGACCGACGAGGCGATGGGAAGGGAGCCCTGAACGTCTCGGAATAATTCACCAAGTCGCTTGGACCGCTCAGGCACGTTTTCGTACCCGAAGTGAGAAAAGCGTTTCGCGACGACGACGTACGCGAAGTCGGCTATATACGAGCGGCTGCCGCTATTCGCGGGAGCCCGAGAGGCACAGTGCCTCCTCGGATTGAAAGAAAAATACGAAAATGGCAACTGGGACAGTCAAGTGGTTCAACGATTCAAAGGGTTTCGGATTCGTAACGCAGGAAGGCGGGGGTGAAGACGTTTTCTGCCACCAGTCTGCCATTCAGGCGACGGGCTTTCGCTCCCTCACCGAGGGTCAGAAGGTCGAGTTCGATGTGACCAAGGGCCCCAAGGGACTCCAGGCGTCGAACGTTCGCGTCATTTCCTGACGCGGCTCGCCTTGCCTCGAGGCTTCGCGGCCTCCGCGCTCTGCGCGTGAGGCTCGAGCGCCAAGAGGCGGAGCGCTCGTTGCGGCGAGCGCGATTCAATCCGAGGGCATGTACAGCTTGGGGAGTGAATCGATAAGGCGTGAACAGGGCGTGAATCGGCAAGAGTGCGAGCTTCGCACCTTCCCGGTTCACGCCTTTTCTTTTCGTTGCGAGTTCGGCCGATGGTGTGGCGACGAGCGGCGATTTGCCTCGAACTAGAGAAGACTCTCCACTTTCCGTGCTACGCTCTGCGTGAGCCATGATCACCATGGGGTGTGCCGGCTTTCCGGTGCCGGCGACGCGCTACTTCAAGGAGTTCCTCTTCGTCGAGGTCCAGGAAACGCACGTCACCTTACCGGGCACGGGGACGATTCGCCGTTGGCGTCGCGAGGCCCCCAAGGGTTTCAACTTTGCCATGTTGGCGCCCCGCGAGATCGGTCAGGAGGGCTTTCGGGCGGGCAAGGTCACGGAGACGGCCCTGAAGAGCTTGATCGAAGTGGGCAAAGAGCTCGAGGCCACGACCGCGGTCTTCGTCGCTCCCCCCGAGTTCTCGTCCAGCCGGGTCAACAAGACAGCACTCAAGGAGTTTCTCCAGAGTGTCCGCAAGAAGTTCGATCGCGTCGTGTGGGAGCCGTCCCCGGCCTGGGATCCGGACGACGCCGACGCCATCGCCACCGAGGCGGGAGTGGTCGCCGCGCGCGATCCGCTCGCCCACGGCACGTCCGCCCTCGCCGTCGCCTACTATCGATTGCCGGGTCCTGCCGGTCACAAGAGCCGCTACGAGGACCCTGCCATCGAGAAGCTGGCGGAGCTCGCTCTCGCCGCCAAGAACAAAGACGCCACCTACGTCTTCACGAACGTCGACATGTTCGCGGACGCCAAGCGATTCAAGAAGGCGATCAAGGGGTAGGACGGAGAGGTTCAAATTCTCCGACACTTCGGCGGCCTGGGATACTAGAAGGTCGTCGAATGAGCCGACATTTCCTGACGACCCTCGACTGGTCGCGCGCGGAGCTCGAAGCCCTTCTCGAGCAGGCGCGCCGCCTGAAGGCGAGCCCGCTGGATCGCAGCCTGTCGGGAAAGACCATCGCGCTCGTTTTCATGAACCCGTCTCTGCGAACGCGCACCTCTTTCGAGGTGGGGATCTGGCAGCTGGGCGGGCACGCAGTCGTCCTCGAACCGGGCAAGGGCGCGTGGCCGATCGAGTTCGCGCCCGGGGCGGTCATGGAAGGGGACGCGGAGGAGCACGTCGCGGAGGTCGCGCGCGTCCTCTCGCGGTACTGCGACCTCATCGGCGTACGCGCGTTTCCCAAGTTCAAGAGCTGGGAAGAGGACCGAAAGGACCAGGTCATCCAGAGCTTTGCCCAGCACGCGACGGTGCCCGTCATCAACATGGAGACCATCACGCATCCGTGCCAGGAGCTCGCCCTCATGATGACGCTGAAGGAGCGGCTCGGCGGTACCGACGGGCGCAAATTTCTCCTGACGTGGACCTACCATCCGAAGCCGCTGAACACCGCGGTGGCCAACTCCGCGCTCCTCATCGCGTCCAAGTTCGGCTTCGACGTGACGCTGCTCTGCCCGACCCCCGAGTACGTGCTCGACGAGCGCTACATGAGCGCGGCGAGGAGCCTGGCGGCGGAGAACGGCCGCACGCTCACCGTCAGCCACGACATCGATCGGGCCTACGAAGGCGCCGAGGTCGTCTACGCAAAGAGCTGGGGAGCGCTCCCTTATTTCGGAAAGTGGGAAGGGGAGAAGCCTGTCCGCGACGCGCATCGTCATTTCATCGTCGACAAGAGCAAGATGGAGAAGACGAAGGGCGCCATCTTCAGCCATTGTCTCCCTCTCCGTCGCAACGTCAAAGCGACCGACGAGGTCGTGGACTCTCCGGCCTCGGTGGTCATCGACGAGGCGGAGAATCGGCTCCACGTCCAGAAAGCGATCATGCAGCGTCTGCTCGGCGCGCGCTGACTGCCTGCGAAAGGATTTGCCCGATGCCCAATGCCGACATTGTCCTCGCCTTCTCCGGCGGCCTCGATACCAGCTTCTGCGTGCCGTATTTGCGCGAGAAGGGGCATGCGGTCCTCACGATGTTCGTCGATACCGGCGGAGTCCTCGCCGAGGAGCGCGCGTATATCGAGGCGCGCGCGCGGGAGCTTGGCGCCAAGGAACATCTGACGGTCGACGGCTCGGCGGAGGTGTGGAGCGAGGTCGTCGTTCCGCTCGTCATGGGGGGCGAACTCTACCAGGGGCAATACCCGCTTCTCGTTTCCGACCGCTACGTGATCGTCAAGAAGGCCCTCGAGCTGGCGCGGGCGAGAGGCATCCGAACGTTCGCGCACGGCTGCACCGGGATGGGCAACGATCAGGTTCGCTTCGACCTCACGGTCCGTGCCCTCGGCGATTTCGACATCGTCGCGCCGATCCGCGAGATTCAGAGCGAGCACCAAGCGGTGCGCGCCTACGAGCAGAAGTACCTCGAGGAACGCGGCTTCGCCGTACGAACCAAGACCTCGCGCTACAGCATCAACGAGAACCTGCTCGGCGTGACCATGTCCGGCTCGGAGATCGACGAATGGCGCGCGCCCGGGGCGGAGACCTATCGCTTGACCGCCCCTTCGTCGTCCTGGCCGAAGGAGCCGCTCCGCGCCCTTCTGACGTTCGAGCGCGGGGTTCTCGTCGCCATCGACGGGGAACGCGCCGCCGGTCCGGCGCTGCTCGCTCGCCTGAACCGCGCGTTCGGGGCGTATGGTGTAGGCCGATCCATCTACACGGGAGATACGTCGATCGGACTCAAGGGTCGCATCGTCTTCGAGGCACCGGGCCTCATCGCGCTCCGCGCCGCCCATCGCGCGCTGGAGGAGGGGGTGCTCACGGCGTCCCAGAACGCGTTCAAGCCGGAGGTGGCGAAGAAGTGGGTCGAGCTCGTCTACAAGGGGTTCTTCTACGAGCCGCTCAAGCGCGACCTCGAGCGCTTTCTCGTGAGCTCGCAGGAGTTCGTGACAGGGACCGTGACCCTCGAGACGAGCGGCGGGGTGGCGACGGCCGTGGCCGTCGATTGCCCGCATATTCTCCGCGCGAAGGGGGCCGTCTATGCCCAGTCGGCGGACTGGGGGGCTCGCGAGGCGGAGGGGTTCATCAAGCTCCTCGGCCAGAGCTCGACGTTGTCGGCGCAGATCAATCCGATCCATCGTCTCTGAGCCGGGTGCCGTTCGTTGACTGACGCTCTCCTCGCCGCCACGCTCGGGCATCTCGCGTGGCTCGTCGCCGCCGACACGGAGAATCCGCCGAAGCGCGTCCGGGAGAGCGGGGTTGTCGAGCGGCTGGTCTCCGAGCTCGGTCCGTCCTTCGTCGTCTCGGTCAAAGACCTCGGTGACGGGTCCATCAACCTCTTTGCCGTGCGAGGCGCCCCAAGGGTCCTTTGGAACTTTCACCTCGATACCGTCCCCGCGGCCGCGGGCTGGGACGGGAGCCCCTTCGCCTTGCAGGTCCGAGAGGGTCGTGCATTCGGGCTGGGCGCTTGCGACATCAAAGGCGCGGTGGCCGCGATGCTGAGCGCGGTCCAGGCGACGAGCTCGGACGTGGCGCTTCTCTTCTCTACCGACGAAGAAGCCGGAAAGGGGCGTTGCATCGAGGAGTTCGTCTCGCGCAGGCCCGCTTTCGACGGGGTCGTCGTGGCGGAGCCGACCGGTGGGGAGGCGGTGATCGCACACCGCGGGATCGGCACGGCGATAGGTCGCTTCTTCGGACGGGCGGGTCACGCCTCTCGGGCGGGTGCGTCGGACGATAGTGCCATTCACGAGGCCGTCCGTTGGGCGGGGCGAGCGCTCGAGTATGCGGAGAGCGTAGCGCTGGAGGGGAGGGCCGCCGGCCTGGCCGGGCTGCGCTTCAACCTGGGACGCATCGAGGGGGGCGAGAAACCCAATGTCGTAGCCGCCGAGGCCAAGGTGCGGTTCGGCGTGAGACCGCCGCCCGAGCACGACCCGCGGGCGACCGTGGCCAAGGTGACGGCGCTGGCGCCCCGCGCCGATCGCGTCGAATGGGAGCCGGGTTTCTTCGGACCCGCCCTCCCGGCTCGGGCCGGAGGTGATCTTGCGCGCGGAGGGCGAGACCTTGCCGCACGCCTCGGCCTGTCGGTCGGCCCCCCCGTCGACTTTTGGACAGAGGCCGCGCTCTTCTCTGCTTGCGACTACCCCGCGATCGTGTACGGACCCGGGGACATCGCGCAAGCCCACACGAAGGACGAGTGGGTGGAGCTGGATCAGCTCGCGCGTGTAGCCAGCGCCTACCACCGCCTTTTGACGTCGAGAAACACCTGAGGCCGCGAACGTGATGGACAGCACGCAAGACATCATCGTCAAGCTTCTCACCAACATCGGGAGCAGGAAGGAGGTCGAGCAGTACCTCCGCCACTACGCGAGCGTCGACTCGCAGAAGCTCGCCGTGGTGAAAGTCAGCGGGAGCGTCCTGCACCGGTCGCTCGACAGCCTGGCCTCGTCTCTCACGTTTCTCCAGCGCGTCGGGCTCCACCCCATCGTGATTCACGGCGCCGGTCCGCAGCTCAATCAGGCCGTCGTGGAGGCGGGGCTTTCGGTCGAGCGGATCGACGGACAGCGGGTCACCCCCCCGGAGATCCTGGAGATCACCCGAGCCGTCTTCCAGCGCGAGAATCTCCTCTTGGCCGACGCGCTTGAGTCGTACGGCACGCGCGCCAGGCCGATCCTATCGGGTGTCTTTCAGGCTCGCCGCGCCGCGGACGCGCGGCTCGGCCTGACCGGTGAAGTCGTCGCGGTGAATCGCGCGGCCATCAAATCGAGCATCGCGATGGGACACTTGCCGATTCTGGCGCCCCTCGGGGAGACGCCCGACGGACAGATCCTGAACGTCAACTCCGACGTCGCCACACGCGAGCTCGCGCTCTCGGTTGCATCGCACAAGATCATCTTCCTCACCGATACGGGGGGGCTGCTCGACGCGGACGGAAATATCGTGTCGGCCTTGAGTCTCGACGAGGACTACGAAGAGCTCATGAAGAAGGACTGGGTGCACTCCGGGATGCGCTTCAAGCTCGAGCAGATCAGCAGCATGCTCCACCAGCTGCCGCGCTCGTCTTCGGTCTCGATTACGTCCCCCGATCACCTTGCCAAAGAGCTCTTCACGCACCGCGGGGCCGGGACGCTCGTGCGGGTGGGCGAACGCATCGACCGTCACGACGACTTCAGCGACGTCGACACGGAGCGGATCAAGTCTCTCCTCGAAGCGTGCTTTGGCCGGCAGCTCGACGACAAGTATTTCACCTCGAAGAAGCCTTACGCGGTCTATCTCGCCGATTCGTATCGGGCGACGGCAATCTTCACGCGCGAAGGCGCGATGCCCTACCTCGACAAGTTCGCCGTCACGGCCGAAGCGCAGGGCGAGGGGATCGGCGGATCCATCTGGAAGCGCATCCGTCGCGAGATCCCGCAGTTCTTCTGGAGGTCGCGCGCGGCCAACCCCGTGAACGACTGGTACGCCGACAAGGCGGATGGCTCCTTCAAGACCGATACGTGGGCGGTATACTGGTGCGGAACACACAGCTTCCCCGAGATCCAGGCTTGCATCGAGCGCGCGCTAGCGATCCCTGCCAGCTTGCACGGGCCGATTCGAGGTCAGGCGTGACCCTTCCCACCCTCTCGTTGGGCCTCGTCGGCGCGCGAGGCTTCACGGGCAGCGAGCTCTTGCGGCTCCTCTCCCGCCACCCCAGGCTGAAAGTCGCGTTCGCGACCTCTCGCGATCTCGCGGGGAAGCGCGTGGCAGACGAGGCTCCGCTCTCGGGGTCCGAATTGGTCTTCGAGGATCTGGACCCGCCGTCCTGCGCGACCCGGCAGGTCGACGCGTACGTCCTCGCTCTCCCGAACGGCAAGAGCCGCCCCTATGTCGACGCCATCCTCGAACGCCGCCCAGGCGCTGTGATCCTCGATCTTAGCGGGGATCACCGCTTCGACGATGCCTGGGTCTACGGCCAGCCCGAGCGCAATCGCGCGGCCATCGCGGGGGCTCGGCTCATCGCCAATCCCGGCTGTTATGCGACCGCACTGCAACTCGCCGCCGAGCCGCTCTTGCCTGTCGTCCAAGGACCCATCCACGCGTTCGGCGTGTCGGGATACAGCGGCGCAGGGACGACGCCTTCGCCTCGTAACGATCCCGCCAGGCTCTCGGACAATATCCTTCCGTACGCCCTCGTCGATCACCTGCACGAACGGGAAGTCAGCGCCCAACTCAAGGCCGCGATCTACTTCACTCCGCACGTGGCGCCGTTCTTCCAGGGGCTTTCGGTCACGATCTCGGCCCGGCTCGCCGACGCGTTGCGGACGCGCGCCGAGCTCGTGGAGCTCCTCGTCTCCCGCTATCGTGGGGAACGTCTCGTCCGCATCGACGAGGCGCCGCCGACCGCCAAGGACGTGAGGGAGAGGCACGAAGTGCGCATTGGGGGTCTCGAGGTATCGCGTGACCGAACGCATGTCGCCCTCGTTGCCGCGGTCGACAACTTGCTGGGCGGCGCCGCCACGACCGCGATCCGCAATCTCAACCTTGCCATGGGCTTGCCCGAGCTCGAAGGAGTCAGCGCATGGCTGAACTAGTCTGGACGGACGGCGCGTCGGTCGCCGATGCCGAGGTGTCGCGCTTCTTGGCGGGGGACGACGTCGTCCTCGACCGTGAGCTCTTCCCGTTCGATATTCGTGCCACGAAGGCTCACGCGCGCGGTCTCGGCAGAATCGGCCTTCTGACGCCCGACGAAGTGGCAGCCATGACGACCGAGCTCGACGCGCTCGAGCTCTCGTTCCGAGAGGGAACGTTCGTTCTCGACGAGCGCTACGAAGACGGGCACTCGGCGATCGAGGCGCACCTGACGGCGAAGCTCGGAGAGACGGGCAAGCGGGTCCACACCGGGCGCAGCCGCAACGATCAGGTCCAAGTTGCCCTACGGCTTTACGTGCAGGACCGCCTTGGCCAGCTCGGCGGATCTTCCATCGCCATCGCGGACGCGTGTCTGTCTCGCGCCGAACGCGACGGCGACATTCCGATGCCTGGGTACACTCACCTGCAGCGCGCCGTTCCGTCGAGCGTCGGCTTGTGGCTCGCAGGCTTCGCCGAGGCGTTCGTCGATGACGCAGGGTTTGCGTTGTCCACGAGGGATTGGATGGCCACGTGCCCGCTCGGCACCGGCGCTGGGTACGGCGTGAATCTCCCTCTCGACCGTGAGGGGGTCGCGCGCGAGCTCGCGCTTCCGCGACTGCAATGGAACCCGATGTACGTTCAGAACAGTCGCGGCAAGTTCGAGCTCGCGGCGCTCGGGGCGCTGCTCCAGTGCCTGCTCGACGTGCGGCGGCTCGCGTGGGACCTCAGCCTCTACACGAGCGCCGAATTCGCCTTCGTCCTTCTCCCGAAAACGTATACGACAGGGTCGTCCTTGATGCCCAACAAGAAGAACCCCGACGTCGTCGAGCTCCTCCGCGCCGCAGCCGCGGTGACCCTGGGGGCGCAGGCCGAGATCGCCAGCATGCTGTCGCTCCCGAGCGGATACCATCGGGACCTGCAGGGTACGAAAGGCCCGCTGCTCCGGGCGACGAGGCACGGCCTGAGCGCTCTCGCGCTCGTCCCGCGGCTCGTCCGCGATTTCACGCTCGACCGCGCGCGCATGCGAGCCGCCATCACGCCGGAGATGTACTCGACCGACCGAGCCCTCGATCTCGCCCGCGCGGGGACGCCGTTTCGGGACGCCTATCGGGCGGTGAAAGGAGACCTCGACGCGGCGCCGCTCCGCACCCCCGAGGCGAGTCTCTCCGCTCGGGTCTCTCCAGGCGGGACGGCTGACCTTCGCCTTCTCGAGATGCGCGGTCGGCTGGAACGCGTGAGGGGCTCGCTCGCCCCGGACCGGGATCCTCATGCCTCGCCGAAATGACCTCCGCCAGATCGTGATCCTCGGCGCCGGCCCGATCGTCATCGGTCAGGCCTGCGAGTTCGACTATTCGGGCACGCAGGGGACCAAGGCGCTTCGCGAGGAAGGCTACGAGGTCGTCCTCGTCAACTCGAATCCGGCGACCATCATGACCGACCCCGAGCTGGCGTCGCGAACCTACATCGAGCCTCTCGAGCTGCGTACGGTCACTGCCATCCTCGAGCGCGAGCGGCCGTCCGCCATTCTCCCGACGCTGGGCGGGCAGACGGCCCTCAACCTCGCCATGGCTCTCCACGGAGATGGGACCCTCGCGCGGCTCGGCATCGAGATGCTGGGGGCGTCGCCGAGGGCCATCGCGAAGGCGGAGGACCGCGCTCTGTTCAAGGAAGTCGTCGCGAAAGTCGGGCTCGAGAGCCCGGAGGCCGACGTCGCGCACAGCGTCGAGGAGGCCTGGGCGGTCGTAGCAAAAACCGGCTTTCCATCCATCCTGCGGCCGTCGTTCACCCTCGCGGGGTCGGGAGGGGGTATCGCCCACACCCGAGACGAGTTCGAGGCCAAAGTGGCCTGGGCGCTCTCCCAGTCTCCGGTGCACGAGGTCCTCATCGAGGAGAGCCTCCTCGGGTGGAAAGAGTTCGAGCTCGAGGTGATGCGCGACAAGAAGGACAACTTCATCGTCGTCTGCACGATCGAAAACATCGACCCCATGGGGGTGCACACCGGAGACTCGATCACCGTCGCGCCGGCAATGACCCTGACCGACAAGGAGTACCAGCGTCTCCGCGACGGTGCGCGCGCCATCATGACCGAGATCGGCGTCGAGACCGGCGGGGCGAACGTGCAGTTCGCGGTGTCGCCCGCGGACGGTCGGGTGCGGGTCATCGAGATGAATCCGCGCGTCTCGCGCTCGAGCGCGCTCGCCTCGAAGGCGACCGGATATCCGATCGCGAAGATCGCCGCGAAGCTGGCGGTCGGATACACGCTGGACGAGCTCCGGAACGACATCACCTCGCTCCAGCGCGACGGGGAGAGGGCCGCGGCCAGCGGAGGGGGGGGGACCAGCGCGGCCTTTGAGCCGGTCATCGACTACGTGGTCGTGAAATGGCCGCGCTTCGCCTTCGAGAAGTTTCCGGGCGCCGACGAGACCTTGGGCCCGCAAATGAAGAGCGTCGGGGAGGTCATGAGCATCGGAAGCACCTTCTGCCACGCGCTGCAGAAGGCGGCGCGCTCGCTCGAGACGGGAAGAGACGGCCTCGTTTCGCTGACCGACCGGGTCGACTATCGGGTCCTCGCACGCCCGAAGCGACGGCGCGATCTCGGAATGGACGCGCCGAGTCTGGAGGAGGTCGTCGCTCTCCCTCCGCCGTCGCGCGAAGAGCTCACGGCCGCCGTGCGCGCCATGGTCGCGCAGCCTCTGGCGGACCGCCTGTTCTACGTCGCCGACGCGATGCGGCTCGGCGTCACCGACGACGAGATCTTCGCCCTCACGTCCATCGATCCCTGGTTTCTCGCCCAGATTCGCCGCATCGTCGTGGCGGAAGAGGGTCTCGCGAACGGCGTGCGAGACGCCGAAGCCTGGACGGAGTACAAGCGGCTGGGGTTCTCCGACGGGCAGATGGCGCGGGGGATGGGGCGCACGGTCGGCGAGGTGCGCGCCCGGCGAGTCGAGCTCGGGCTCTCCTCGTCGTATGCGCGGGTCGACACGTGTGCGGCCGAGTTCGTCGCGCACACTCCGTACCTTTACGCGACGTCGCGCGAGTCCGACGAGGCCGCCCCGAGCCTTCGGCAGAAGGTGATGCTCCTGGGTGGTGGACCGAACCGAATCGGCCAGGGCATCGAGTTCGACTACTGCTGCGTGCACGCGGTCCAGGCCTTCCGCGCGCTCGGCTTCGAGACCATCATGGTCAACTGCAACCCCGAAACGGTCTCTACCGATTACGATACGGCGGACAAACTCTATTTCGAGCCCCTGTCGCTCGAGGACGTGCTCGCGATCTGCGAGGTGGAGCGACCGTTCGGCGTGGTCGTGCAGTTCGGAGGACAGACGCCTCTGAAGCTCGCCCGGGCGCTCTCGGAGCACGGAGTCAAGCTCCTCGGGACGTCCGCGGACGCCATCGACCGCGCCGAGGACCGCGGTCGGTTCGAGGAGCTCTTGACGAAGCTCGATCTGCTCCGCCCGCGCGGCGGGATGGCCAAAGGTCCGGAGGAGGCTCTCGCGGTGGCCGAGCGCATCGGGTATCCCGTGCTCGTACGCCCGAGCTACGTCTTAGGTGGTCGGGCGATGATGATCGCCTACGACCGGGCGGAGCTCGCGAGCTTCGTCCATCTCGCGCTGGAAGCCGCCGGAGACTCGGGCACGAAGACCATTCTTGTCGATCAGTTCTTGAAAGACGCGATGGAAATCGATGTGGACGCGGTCGGCGACGGTTCCCGCGTCGTCATCGGCGGGGTCTTGCAGCACCTGGAAGAGGCGGGGATCCACTCGGGCGATTCGACCAGCGTCCTCCCTCCCCACTCGCTGAGCCCCGACGTGGTCCACGTCATCGAGGAGCAGACGAAGAAGCTGGGACTCGAGCTCGGCGTCGTGGGGCTCATGAACGTTCAGTTCGCGGTCAAGGATGACCAAGTCTACGTGCTCGAGGTGAACCCGCGCGCCAGTCGGACCGTGCCGTTCGTGTCCAAGGCGACCGGCAGGCCTCTCGCCCGCATCGCCGCGATGGTCATGGCCGGCAAGACGCTGGACGAGCTCGGCATGGACGACGTCCCTGCGGCTCGCCACGTCGCCGTGAAGGAGTCCGTCTTCCCCTTCAAGAAGCTCCCGGGCACCGACACCATCCTTGGCCCGGAGATGCGCTCGACCGGCGAGGTCATGGGCATCGCGGACACGTTTGCCCGAGCCTACGAGAAGGCGCTCCTCTCCATCGGGATCCAAATCACCGCACCGACGAGCGCGGAGCGCCCGCGGCGGGCGTTCATCAGCGTTCGTGACCAAGACAAACCCGCGGCCTGCCACATCGCCCGCCGTCTGCGCGCGGTGGGTTTTGACATCCTGGCGTCGCGCGGTACCGCGGCGATGATCCGGCGCGCGCGGATTCCGTGCGAGGTGGTGAACAAAGTCAACGAAGGTAGCCCCCATGTCGTCGATGCCATCCGAGGGGGGCAGGTCGATCTCGTGATCAACACGACCGTGGGCGCGCGCGAGGTGCGAGACAGCTATTCGCTCCGGCGTCAGGCCCTCCTCGCGAACGTCCCCTACTTCACGACCATCGCGGTGGCGTTGGCCGGCCTCGCGGCGCTCGAGTCGGCGCGCGAGACTCCCCGCGTTCGATCTCTCCAGGAGTGGAACGCCGGCGCGAGCGGTGTCGCGGAGGATTCGATACGCGCACTCGGCCGCGTGAAATAGTTTCGAATTCCGCGGTCTCGCTCTCAATGGTTTCGGCGGGTGGCCGTTCTCTTGATCCGAGGCTTACGCCGTGGACTCCTTTCGTCGCTCCCCACCGTCGCCGTCTCCGGATTCGGCTTCCCAGCCGGTACTGGCTCGGCACTCGGGCATGGGGCATGCGCTACCCAAGTCGGGCGATGTGGTCGCCGGCAAGTACCGGATCGAGAAGGTGGTCGGGGAGGGGGGTATGGGGGTCGTCTACACGGCGCACCACCTCGTGCTCGACAAGCGCGTTGCGCTCAAGCTCGTTCTGGTCGATGCCCTTCGTGGAGAAGAGCTCGTGGAGCGCTTCGTCCGCGAGGCGCAGGCCGCCGCGCGTCTCCAGAGCGAGCACGTGGTCCGCGTGACCGATGCCGGAGCGCTGGACAGCGGATTGCCGTTCTTGATCATGGAGTATCTCGAGGGGGCCGATCTCGCGGAGCTCCTCCACCTGGACGGCCCGCTCGCGTCCCAGGACGTGGCGGATTACATGCTGCAAGCGCTCGCGGCGCTGGCTCAGGCGCACGCGGCCGGGATCGTTCACCGCGACCTCAAGCCGGCGAACCTGTTCCTCGCGCTGTGCGGCGACGGCTCGAACATCATCAAAGTCTTGGACTTCGGGATCTCCAAGCAGCAGCCCGCGACCGCTCAGTGGAAGGAGTTGACGGGGAAAGCCGTACTCGGGACTCCGGCCTACATGTCGCCCGAGCAGCTTCGATCGAGCAAGAGCGTCGATGCGCGCGCCGACATATGGTCCCTGGGCGTCGTGATGTACGAGCTGCTCTCCGGCACGCTCCCCTTCGACGGCGACGGCCCCGGGGAACTCTTCGCCGCGATCCTTGAAAAGGACCCTCTCCCCGTCCGCCACCATCGGCCTGCGCTGCCGGCGACGTGGGATGAGGTTATCGCGCGGTGCTTGCTTCGCGACGCCGGCGCGCGCTTTCAGGACGTGGCCGCGCTCGCACACGCCGTGGCGCCCCTCGGCTCGGGTCGCTTCCCGCACCTCGTCGCTTCGATCGAGCAGGCGTGCGCTCGCTCCACGCGTCTTTTCGCCAAGACCGACATGGCGCTCGTCGAGGCCGCGGTCAAGGCCGCGATCACGTCCTTGCCTCCGCCCCTTCCGTCGCTCCCGAAGACTCGGATTCCAGCTGCCGGCCCTGCGCCGACGTTCGTCACGGACAAGACGATCTTCGCCGGCGTGGTCCCCTCCAGGTCGCGTCGTTCGCGGAGTCGCGTCTCCGTCGCCTCTTCCGCCGCGTTTGCGGCGGTTCTCGTCGTGGTCGCCGTCGCCGTCGGGAGCCGCGGCGGACCGCGCTCCGTGGCGCACGCGGCGACGGCAGCCCCGCCTTTCGCCCCCGCGGCGGCGCCTCCGCCCGCGGAGAGCCCACCCTTGGCGGCCCGACTCCGCAGCGACGCCGAGCCTCCGCCGGATCTCGAGGCCGCTTCGGCCGACGCGTTGATCGCTTCGACCCCCACGCCCAAGCCCGCGGCGGCACCCTCGTCGTCGGTCGTCCGCAAGGCCGCAGCTCCGGGCTCGAAGCTGCGTTCCTCGGAATCGCGCCCGAAGTTTCTCAAGTCTTGGCGTTAGACTCGGGCCATGGCCCTCCGCGCTTCGACGCTTTCGGCGTCCATCGCTGTATGCGTGCTCTCCTTGCCTGTGCGCGCCGCGCCCCCGACGCCGCCCGGCGATAGCAACGCGGCGGCCGCGGAGACCCGCTTCCGGGAGGCTTCGGAGGCGTTCGACCAAGGCCGGATCGACGAAGCCTGCACCGGGTTCGCCGAGAGCGCGCACCTGTATCCGACGCTCGGCACGCTGCTCAACCTGGCGCTTTGCCACGAGCGGGAGGGCAAGATGGCGACGGCCTGGCTCGAGTTCACGCACGCGGCCGCGTGGGCGGACGACGCCTCGCAGGGCGATCGGCGCGAGTTCGCGCGACAGCACGCGGCGCGACTCGAGCGCACCCTCTCGCGCATCCAGGTCGAGCTTCCGATGGACGCGGCGCCCATGGTTCTTGCCGTCGACGGGGAGCCTCTGGTCGGCGCTCGCGCGTCGCTGCCACTCTTCCTCGATCCGGGCGCGCACACCCTCTCGGTCAGCGCCCCTTCTCGCAAGACCTACACCACCCTCGTGACCGTGTCGGAAGCTCCGTCGGTGTCCGCGGTGGTCGTGCATGTTCCGATGTTGACCCCTGCGTCCGCGATCGACGCTCCCGCCACCCCGTCACCCGGACCTGTGCCCAGCTTTGCGACTTCTTCCCGCCGCCGGACCGGGTGGATCGTGGGCGGAGCCGGTGTGCTCCTCGTAGGAATCGGGGCCTCCCTGGGAGTCGACACGCTCGTAAAGGTCGGACAATGCGGTGCGAAGTGCGATACGACGTCTGCGGAGGTTGCCGAGGCGCTCTCTCTCGTTTCGTTCGGCACGGGATTGGCGGCGCTGGGCGTGGGCGGATGGCTTTTGCATTCTCCGACAGCGGTGAAGTCCAGCGCGATACGCATGAGTCTCACCCCGCAGGTGGCGCCTGCGGGGGGGGGAATCACACTCGCCGGCTTCTTCGACTAGCCAGTTCCTATCCGGAATGCGCGAAGCGCGAGAACTCCACAGGGAGGTCAGGAGATCGGGAGCTGAGATTCTAGGCCTTTTCTTCTGCTGCTTTCCCCCGAGCTCCTGCTCTCCCCGTGAGCTCCCCTTTTCTCTGAATGAAAACGAGGCAGGAGCCGATGTGGGGCCAATGGATGGCCCAGTCGATGGCCCAGCTGGTGGAAAGAGGCGACATCAGGCATCGATGTAAACGTCCTGAGACGTACGTATTTCTGCGCGTATGTACGTGATGAAATCTTCTTTCTTTGCATTGACGGAGACGGAGGAGAGCGGCAATGAGGATAGGTGAGAGAGAGTGGCTCGCTCGTCGCCTTTGTGAGCCGCGTCTCCTGCCGATTGGCCACCATGCAAGCGCCGCTGAAACGTTCGTGTGACCGCACTCCATCGTGAGCGGGTCGAGGTTCTCATGTCGCATTCCTTCCCATTGTCGCGTCTGACGTACGCTTCGCTGATTGCGCTCACACTTGCCTCCGCCGTGGCTCTCGGGGCGAGCTGCGCGTCCACCGGTCACCCCAGCGACTTCAATCCCGATTCGGGCCAGATGGTGCAGCCCTCCGGCGACTCCGGCCTGACGGACGGCGGCCAGACGATTCACTTGGACGGGCCAGGCGCCCCGGAGATCTATATTCCCCCGCCGCCGCCCGACGCGAGCGGGGATGCCGGCAGCTGCGACGGCGGCGCATGCGCGGATTTTCCGGCGGCACCCATCAACGACACGAACGCGACTCTCGCCGCCCCGATCCCGAGCAACGTGGCCTCCCTCTTCACGGGAGACGGGTCGACCGACACGCCGACGGGGGGGCCTTGCCTCTCCGAGCCCGCCGACGGCGCGCTCTTTCCGTACAACTGGCTTCAGCCTCGTGTCTTCTGGGCGCCCGGAACGGGGCAGACGGTGTTCGAGGTCCGGATCTCGGCGAACGAAGAGGCGAACGATTACGTCGTCTACACGACGAACAACTACTGGGTGATGGATATCGCGACGTGGCAGGCGATCGCGGGCGGGACCCAGCAGACGGCTGGCGTACCGAACGGCACGCCCGGCAAGCCGGGACACCTGGTCGGCCGTCAGCTCACTTTCGTTGTGCGCGGCGTGAGCGCGACAGGCGGCACGCCGGCCATCAGCAACAAGGCGACGATCCAGATAGCCCCCGCCCTCGCGGCCGGGTCGCTCATTTTCTGGTCGACGGCGTCGTTCGCGACGAACTCGACGAATCTCCAGGGCTTTCGTGTGGGCGACAACGGGACGACGACCGCGCTCACCCCGGCGCAGGTGCAGCAAGAGGTGTGGGCCCAGCCGCCGGATGGCGGGAATCTTCCGCAGCCCGCCGTCCTGGAGAAGGTGGGGTGCATCGGTTGCCACACGGCGACCCCCGACGGACAGTACGTCGGCTTCACGGCGCAATGGCCGTGGCCGAACGCTCTCGCCTCGGTGTCGGCGGCCACCCCGGGCGCCGCTCCCCCTTGGCTCACGGCGGGCGCGATCGCGAACCTCGGTCCGAACCTGAACAGCGCCAGCTACCTCGGCGGCGAAAATACGACGGCGACCAACAATATCGACAACGTGATGCTGGGGACGCAGACCTTCTCCGGCGCACACTACAAGACCGGCGAACGCGTCGAGATCGCCCAACTCG